>SXGU01314365.1_pt1 | contig 10274 bp, 12 predicted proteins | sample 3174531 | NCBI WGS metagenome assembly SXGU01 (sample SAMN11356863, study PRJNA531348) | freshwater metagenome | isolation source: freshwater sample F1-140 | place: China: Fuxian Lake, Yuxi | collected 2017-12-25 | reverse complement strand
TCCTTGGTTCGATTCCGAGACTGGCCACCACTTTTAAAGCCCAACCCTTCTCGGTTGGGCTTTTTTACATCTGGCTTTGCCCAAGCCACGCGCGCTCCGAGGGTGTTTTGCGTGTGCTACCGGTATCAGACAGCCGACCTCAAAAGTGCCGAGTTGGATTCTCTGCCGGCCTTTTCTCTCTAAAAAATATCGCCAATTTCTTCGAGTTAGCACACGGAGATCCTCAGTTGTGGCAACACGTTGGCCGTGCGCTTGATCAATGGTGTTCGCTGGACAGTTTGCAGCAGCAAACTTTTCCGTCACAACTTTTTGGCGCACTTCATCCAGTAAATCCCTTCGCGTTGCCTGGTACTCACGAGTGCTTTGTAGGCGGCATGCGGGCCATTTGCTTCAGGGCTTTTTGACCGTGCTTTGAACAAATCGCTTGGCTTGGCGCTGCTGCTTTCTGCGCGCGTCATGATCCGTTCACCGAGAATGGGTTCGCCATTGCACTCCCAAAGCACTCGCATGACCGCAGCTTGCCCTTTGCTCAAGCGAATCGGACCATGTGGCCAACCTGGGATCGTGACTTGGCGGAAGTCCGACGAGAAGGGACCGTAAACCGGTTTAACGGCCTCACGTTGCGATTCTTCCGGGCAGTGGCCCTGTGGGGCGATAAAGGAGATGCCGTCGCCGTAAAAGGCGAACCGCTCCTGAAGTGGCAGCCACTCGATGTCGGCAGCGAACGGGTGCGCAATCTGATCGATGGGTTTGGGTGTGATGACCCGCAGGCTTGCACCCTTGACCCGGAAACCATCGAGGATCGCAGGCGCGCGCACAAGGGTGGACAGGTTGCGAGCAAGAATGACCGGCCCCTGCCTGGCGTCTCCGAGCCGCCAAATGCCTGGGCCAACCTGATCGATGCCGTCGCGGCTGTTGATCTCCAATGCCAAGCGCAACTTCTGACGCAGCCAATCCTCGTTGAGCATGACCGCAGCCAGATCCTGTGGTTCGATTTGGACGGGGCCGCATTCGGGGCAATGGCAAAGCCTGCCGCCCTTGCCATCACCGACGACTTGCCCACGGTGCAGGTTGCAATGTGGGCAAAGTACGTATTGCTGATTGACGGGCGCAGCCTTTATGGCGGAGCCGAGCAAGGTGCATGCAGCCAACTCGTGAGGGGACAACGCCCAGCGATGGACGTGCGTTCCCTCAGCGAACAAGCGACACACCAATAACCAAGCATGATGTGAGTTCATGCTCACTCTTGGTACGCGGGTTCGGACTGGAAGGCGTCTTCACCGGGCTGCTGCTCATTGGCGTTCAGCGTTTGGTCGGCTCCCAGAATGCCGAGGGAAACCAAGTAGCCTTCGAGCTGGGCTTGCATCTTGGCGTCGAACTTGTGAAGGTTCAGTCGGCCTTTGCGGGTGATCTCAATGGTGATGACCTTCGCTCGCATCTTGCCGGGCTCGGGTGGGTAGTACAGGTTGATGTGCGCCGAGTTGATCTGCCAGTTGCGCTTGAGCGGGTTCTCGTTGGGGAAGGACTCTGCGATCAGTTCGGTCACGCACTGCTGGTCGCTCGATGCGGTTGCCGTGCATTCAACCTTCAGATCGCCGTGAGGGTTGAGCAGTGAAAGGGTCTTGACCTGCACCGCCATGAACCCATCGGTGGTCAGCGCTTGAGGCACATCGAAGCCCAGACGCAACGCAGACAGGTCAAGTGTGGGCGGTTTGATGCGGTGGGCATCAACCTTCGTGCCCAGCAGATGTTCGGCGAATGCCTCCAGCAGCATGGTGTGGTACTTGACCCCGCCCTTGACAAGGGAGCGCGCCACACCGGTCTTGGCCGAATACTCCAGCACCATGTGAATATTCGGATTACCGACGCGACGGGTCAGGTTCGAACCTTCGAACTCCAGACGCAGCATTGCCAGGTCTTTGACGTGGACCGTCAGCAAATAGACATCGGGGGATCGCTCAAGCACATAGGCCACGCTGCCGTCGCCGCATTGCAACTCCTTCTGATAGAACGCTGAGATGGCTTGACGCATGCCGAGCATGGCAGCATCGGAGGTGTTGGGCTTGCGCTTGACGCCCAGATCGTTCTGTTGTGCCTGGGTGCCATGGCGCTCGAAGAAATCCACATCCCCGGCCAGATCAAACAGCTCGGGATGGTTCACGTACAGCCAGAACGAGCGATGGATGTCGCTTTGGCTGGCGACCAGCCCCATCAGCGCGGCACCGTCCTTTTGGGCCACCTGAAACATTGCTTGTTTGCCCGCCGCATCCCCCAGTCCAACGCTTGCCATCAGTTTGGCAATGAGTGCATCACGGGCAATTTCGTCGGGCCAAGACCGGATGGCCTCGATCACGGTCTGGGTGACCTCTTGGCCATCCGACCAGGACAGATCGTCCGGCAATGGCAGCCCGTTGGCAGCCAGGAAGGATTGCAAGGTGGCGTCCACGGGCAGCTCGAGCAGCACATCGACAAAGGTTTTTTTCATTTTTTTGGTCCTTATGAAGTGTCGGTGTTCTGCGTACAGGGGATGCTGGCGCGGGCCGACGGGTTGTTTACAAATATCCCGTCAAAGTAAAGTGGCGAGATACAGCGTAATTGTGTCCCGCTGATTTCCGCTTGTCAAACCACGTAGAACATGGTGGTGGATGGTGTATCTTGGTGCTATACTTTTAGGCTGTTTTGATTCAGACAGGAGCTGTGCCATGGCATCGACCTTAGGAGCGCGGTTGCGACGTCTGCGGGAGGCCAAGAAGCTGACATTGCAGCAAGTGGCCGACGCAGTTGGCTGCACCAAGGCATACATCTGGGAACTGGAAATGAAAGAAGGGCAGCGCCCTTCCGCCGAGCGGGTTCATCTGCTGGCCAAGGTCCTGGGGGTCACGATGGAAGACCTCATGAACGAGACCAACGAACAGGTCCCCGAGGCTACGGTTGAAGATGTGGCGTTCTTTCGCCAGTACGCCACCATGTCGGATGATGAGAAAAATCGCGTTCAAGACATGATGAAGCTGATGTTCCCCGGCACGGCACAAGAGGAACCCAAGCGTTGAGTGGCAGCTTAGACCTGACTCCAAGCAAAGCGGCGAACATGATCCTGCGTTGGATGCGTGTCGCCGATGAGGAGAAGGCTGCTTACATTGATCTCGACAGGGTTCGGGAGGGGCTGCCAGATACGCCCTACGGTGAAGGGGTCAAAATCATCAAGCCCCCTATGGCCTCAACCGTGAGCAGTGTTGAAGGGATGCTGGTTTGCAATCCCAATGATCCTGCCGAGTGGGGGATCTTCTACAACCCAGCCGCCAACCCCGAGCGTCAACGATTCACCATCGCACATGAGCTGGGCCACTTCGTTCTGCACAGGGCAAAGCGACGCACCTTCAACTGCGACAAGGCCGCAGTTCATTTCAGCCAAGACACTGCAGCCAACATTGAACGCGAGGCGGATGAATTCGCCAGCAATCTGTTGATGCCTGGCGATGTCCTGCGTGATCGCATCACCAGTCAGGACGTTGACCTTCACTTGCTCAGTGGGTTGGCCAAAACATTCGGCGTGTCGTTCGAGGCCCTATGCATCCGCTTCATCAAGTTCACGGAGAAGCGTGCGATCTTGCTGCACTGGGACAACGGCTTTCTCAAGTACGAATGGCGAAGCCGCAGTGCTGTGTTGAGCAACACCCGGATTAGAAGGCTGAGTGATCCTGCTGAGCCTCTGCGCGATACCGTTGCAGCAGATGAGTCCATCGCGCAGGAGTGGAACGGGATCGATATGTCTGCCGCTGTGTGGTGCGTCGGTGAACAGCCATACATGAAGGTGCAGGAGTTCAAACACAGCTACGGCAGTCGTGATCGCGTGCTGACGTTGTTGATCCTTGAAGATGCCGAACCACGCCGATGGGATAACTCCTGGAAGGATCAAGAGAGCTTCGACAGCTTCGATCAGTTCACTTCAAACGGGCAATTACCAAATCGTTGAATATCGGCAGCCACACACCATGAATGTGAGCACCGTCGTCACAGACATACCCGCGCACTTCCGCTAAAACGCGTTACGCGAAGCGACCCCGACCCATAGCATGAGAAGCGTTTTCTACTGGAACGCGGACCATGCACAACAACGAACACATCTCAAATTTTGGGGCTAGTAAAGCCCCTCGACACACGCATCAAGAAATCGCAGATTTGATGGCGGCAGCCTTGCTCCGATTACGGGAGCGATCCACCGGCTGTCTCGAACATTCACCTATTTCCAACGAAAGCGACGTTGGACTTGGCTTCTGGGGCCAGAAGAGCGTGAATGCAAACCCTGATCACCAATAGGAGTTTGCAGACATGACACACGCACATCAATCAATCGCGGCGCGAATCGCTCAGCTACCCGAACTGTCAATGGACAGTCTGTGGGCGCTGTGGGATGAGTATTTTGACGAACGTCCCAACCACCACCATCGAACCTGGATTGAGTCCCGGTTGGCTTACAAAATCCAAGAAGAGGCGTTTGGCGGCGTAAAACGCACAACGCGTAAAAAGTTGGAACAAATCGGAGAAACGGGACTCTTGCCAAAGAGCCTGCAAAGCGAGGGCAGCCGAATGTTGCCGGGCACAGTGCTGACGCGTGACTTTGACGATGTCGAACACAAAGTCATCGTGTTGGGGCCGAAGGATTTTGAATATCGAGGACAGCGATTCAAGAGCTTGTCGGCGGTCGCCAAAAGAATCACGGGCTGCCAGTGGTCTGGACCGGCCTTTTTTGGCTTGAAGAGCAACGCCAAGGAGGCCGCATGAGAGTCAATCATTCACAAGCCATGGCCATGTCACCGGTTGTGACCAAGAAGCGCTGTGCCATTTACACCCGTAAATCGACCGATGAAGGGCTGGATCAGGAATACAACAGCCTTGAAGCACAGCGTGATGCCGGATTGGCCTATGTCGCAAGTCAACGCCACGAAGGATGGATAGCCGTCGACGACAGTTATGACGATGGCGGTTTCTCTGGGGGCAATATCGAGCGTCCCGCGCTAAGGCGACTGTTGGCTGACATCGAAGCTCAACGAATCGACGTTATCGTCGTTTACAAAATTGACCGCCTGACGCGCAGCCTGCCGGATTTCGCAAAACTGGTCGAAGTGTTTGATCGCAATGGCGTGTCATTTGTGTCGGTGACGCAGCAATTCAACACGACCACCTCGATGGGCCGATTGATGCTCAACGTGCTGCTGTCCTTTGCGCAGTTTGAACGGGAGGTCACCGGTGAGCGGATTCGCGACAAGATCGCGGCCAGCCAGGCCAAGGGTAGGTGGATGGGTGGCATGCCTCCGCTGGGATATGACGTCATCGAGCGCAAATTGGTGGTCAATCGACGTGAAGCAGATTTGGTTCGAGACATCTTCCGGCGATATGGGGAGCATGGCTCTGCAGCCAAGTTGGTACGGGAACTTGCGATTGAAGGTCAAACTACGAAGGCATGGACAACCCAGGGCGGACAATTTCGTGCGGGCCGTCCGCTTGATCAGCAATATCTGTTCGCGTTGTTGCGCAACCGAATCTACCTCGGCGAGATTTCACATAAGGGCGTGAGCTATCGGGGACAGCATGAGGGCATCGTGACAGAGGAGCTTTGGGATTGCGTTCAAGCCTTCGTCAAACGACGTCAACAAGGACCAAGGGATCGAATCAGCGAAACGCCTTCGTTGTTGGCCGGATTGTTGTTTGCCTCCGACGGGCAGCGCATGTTGCCGCACTACACCAAGAAAAAGAACGGTCGGATGTATCGGTACTACGTGCCCTATCTGCATAAACGGAGGAACGCTGGCGCGGCGCTGGATGCCAGTCGAACCGATATTGGCCCCATCCCTGCAGGTGAGATTGAGAAAGCTGTGCTTGAGCAAATTCATCTCATCTTGAAACAGCCCGAGCATCTGATCGGCGTGTGGAAGTCGTGTCAGAAACATCCGCAGGGTTTCGGTCTTGGCGAAGATGAAGCCATCGTCGCGATGCAGCGCATTGGTGATGTGTGGGATCAGTTGTTCCCAGCAGAGCAAAAACGCATTGCGACCTTGCTCATTGAGCGGGTCAATATTCACGGTCGAGGTCTGGATATTTTGTGGCGCGATGATGGCTGGATGGGGTTGGGGGTTGATGTCACGACTCATCCATTTGTGCAGGAAACCCATGAACTGATGCGGGAGAGCGCTCATGCATACAACGCCTGAAGAAACGGCTTACAAAGGCAATCCTAGGCTGCGCGCCGTCCGCATCGAGGTGGGCCAGGATGTCCGTGACTACACCACCGGGAGTCAGCGCGTCACGGTCGTGCCGCTGACAATTCGTCGCAAGCAAAATCGCATTGTGCTGACACCTCCGCCCAATGGTGTGTCGTCGATGAAGTCTGGCGGCATGGATGTTTCGATGATCAAGACGCTGGGTAAGGCCTTTTATTGGCAGCGTCTTCTCGATGAGGGCAAATGCCCCACCGCCACGGATTTGGCGCGTGTTCTAAAGCTGGAGCCTGGCTGGGTCGCCGAAGTTTTGCGGATGACCATGCTGGCGCCGGACATCGTTGAAGCCATCTTGGCCGGGGATCAGCCACGGCATCTGAATTTGCAGACGCTGCGTGGTCGACATGACTTGTTGCCACGGGACTGGGAGGAGCAACGGAAGTTGCTTGGGTTTTCGGCTTGAATCGGGGTGGGGTGATTCATTAACAAGGCAAGGGAGGTCGTCTTGACTTGTTAATGAGTCGGGTTACTTGACTTTGTCTTGATTCGGCAAGACAATGACTCATTAACGTTGCATTGTGCTACGTTGTGATTCATTAATGGGTCTTCGTTATGGTTAAGCCAGTCTCCCGCCCTTTCTCTCAGTACAGCCTTGATGCGCTTGCGTTGCTGGGTCAACTCGTGCGCGAGGCCCGCTTGGGCAAGGCCCTGACCACGACCGATCTGGCGTCTCGCGCAGGCATTTCTCGCGCCTTGCTGCAACGCATCGAGCGTGGAGATCCTGGGTGTTCCATTGGCGTAGTTTTTGAGGTGGCCACCCTCTGTGGCGTGCCACTGTTTGATCAGGAGCAACGGCAGTTGACTACCCATCTGGCACTGCATCGAGAAAAAATGGCCTTGTTGCCCAAAGCCGTGAGAATGCGTTCCAAGGGGGTGAAAGATGACTTCTGAGAAAGATGCCAAGTATTCAGAAGCCTACGTCTGGATCTGGCTGCCGGGTGCAGCGGAACCTGTAGTTGCAGGGTTGCTCTCCCAACAAGGTGGGCAGTTGGTCTTCAACTATGGTCGCAGTTATCTGGCCCGTCAGGATGCCATCCCGATCTATGCGCCCGAGTTGCCGCTACGCCCGGGAATCCTTCCGCTACTGCCGGGGTTGAGTATGCCAAGCTGCATTCGCGATGCATCGCCGGATGCATGGGGGCGTCGCGTGCTGATCAATCGCAAACTGGGGATTAAAGGGGTGGATGCCGCCCAGGTTGAACTGGACGAGTTGACCTATTTGCTGGAGTCAGGCTCTGACAGGATTGGTGCGCTCGATTTTCAGCAGTCGGCGACTCAGTACATGCCAAGGCACACGCAGCAACCCACACTGGAGGAGCTGCTAACAGCTGCCGAGAAAGTCGAGCGGGGTGTGCCGCTTTCACCCGAATTGGATCAGGCCCTGATGCATGGCACTTCCCTGGGCGGAGCCAGACCCAAGGTGTTGATTGAGGATGGCGCGCGCAAGTTCATCGCCAAATTTTCTGCGAGCAATGACCTCTACAGCGTGGTCAAAGCGGAATTCATTGCCATGCGGCTGGCCGACGAGGTGGGGCTACATGTCGCGCCAGTGCACCTGCGAAGCGCACTGGGTAAAGACGTCCTGTTGGTGGAGCGCTTTGACCGAGTGTGGTCTGACGGCCATTGGCACCGGCGTGCCATGGTGTCTGCTCTGACGATGTTCGAACTCGATGAAATGATGGCCGCCTATGCCAGTTACGAAAAGCTGGCTGAGATCATCCGCCACCGGTTCACTAATCCGAAGGCGACCTTGCGGGAGCTGTTCTCACGGATCGTCTTCAACATCTTGTGTGGCAACACCGACGATCACGCCCGCAACCATGCGGCATTTTGGGATGGACATCAGCTGGCCTTGACGCCCGCCTACGACATTTGCCCGCAATCGCGTTCAGGCCAGCAGGCTTCGCAAGCCATGCTCATCCGTGGCGCAGAGCGCACCAGCCAAGTGGGGGCATGTATTGCTGCCGCATCGGTGTTTCTGCTCAATCGGGAAGAGGCCGTCCATATCGTCAATCATCAGGTCAAGATGTTTGAGCAAAAATGGCGGGCCATCTGTGACGAGGCGGCCTTGAGTGAAGTGGACCAGGCATTGTTCTGGCGACGTCAGTTTCTGAATCCCTTTGCCTTTCTCAACGCCCCCGATGGCGTGCATGTTCCGTTATCGGGCTGAGATCAACCAGACAGTCATCTTGCAGGAATGAACGGCGAGCCAAGTGCTCGCCGTTTTCACTTGTGGCGACGCATTGGAGAACATGAAGTTTCCGTCTTGTTCTCCAATGCGTCCCTCGTATGTTCTCTAACCGAAATCTCCAATGACACCTGTTCCTCAACAACGTCAAAGGAGTATTTCATGCCAGCAAAGGCAACCTCACTTACCCGATCAGCCCATGAGGCGATCAACACCCTGTCACCCGGAGATCGCCGGGTTCTCAACGAGAACGAACTGGCCCAGCGCTGGGGCATCAGCCCCAAAACACTTCAGCGCTGGCGCAGTGAAGGTCGTGGCCCCAAGTATCTGAAATTGTCCAAGCGCGTGAGCTATGCGCTCGAGATGATTTTGGATTTCGAGAAAAACGCTCTGCACGTTTCGACGTCCGAGCGTGTGACGGCCTGAAGGGAGGACAGAGATGAACGACTTGTCCATTTTCCCCGCCGACATCGCAGAGATGTCTGTCTCGCAACTGGCCAACCTGCCTGCTCAGCAGTTGGTGGAGGTTGACACCAACCTTGACCAGGCCATCGCCTGGCTCAAAGCAGCCCGGACCAAATTGGATGCCGCCTTCGATCAGCGCTTCGGCGTGCAAGGTCGCGAAGCCCTCCATGCCTCTGGTCGTGACTTTGGTTCCACGCACATCAAGGCCGACGGTCTGCATGTGAAGTTTGAATTGCCCAAAAAGGTGTCGTGGGATCAGAACAAGCTCAAGGCCATGGCAGAACGCTTGGTGGCCTCGGGTGATGTCGTTGAGGAATACATCGACATCAAGTTGTCTGTTTCAGAGACCAAGTACACGAGTTGGCCCGTTGCATTCCGCCAGCAATTTGCCGATGCCCGCACGGCCAAAGAGGGCAAACCAGTTATCCACATTTCCCATGACTCGGAGGTCTGATCATGAAACAGCAACTTGTCCCATTTGATTTCGAGGGCAGCCAAGTCCGTGTGGTCACCGACGCACAGGGTGAACCGTGGTTCGTGGCAGCCGACGTGCTGTCGACCATCAGCCTCGATCGCAAGGCGCTCGAGCGTCTGGACGACGACGAAAAGGGTGTGAATTCAATTCACACCCCTGGTGGAACCCAAGAAATGACCACGGTGAACGAGCCCGGGCTGTATGCCTTGGTGCTCGGCAGCCGTAAGGCCGAAGCCAAACGCTTCAAGCGTTGGGTCACCCATGAGGTGTTGCCTGCCATCCGCAAGACCGGCTCCTATGCCGTGTCCGCCATGTCCGCATTACCCGCACCGACCCAGGACCGTGTCACTTCGCTGCTTCTGATTGGGGACGCTGTGGCCAAGGTGCCTGGCGTTAAGGTGGGCATCGCCATGGCGGCGACGCTGACCTGTATCCATGAAAACACCGGCTTGGCCATCGAGACCTTGCGTCGTGCGCTGCCCGCAGCCAACGAGCCGATCTGCTCTCTCAATGCCACGCAACTGGGCAAGCTGATCGGCCTCTCGGCCAAGACCACCAACCTGCGCCTGGCCAACCTGGGTCTGCAGGTGCGCAACGAGCGTGATGAGTGGGAGCTGACTGAACCGGGTGAGGCATGGGCGGAAGCTCTGCCGTACTCGCGCAATGGCCACAGCGGTTACCAGATCCTCTGGAATCCGAGCGTCGCTCAAGAACTGCGTGAGGTGGCGTGATGGGACTTCCAATCATTACCGCTGATCAGCGCCTGCGCGAGAAAAAAGGGGTGAAGTTGGTTCTGCTCGGCAAGAGCGGCATCGGCAAAACCACCCAACTCAAGACCCTGCCTGAAGACAAGACCTTGTTCGTCGACCTC
>SXGU01103866.1_pt1 | contig 10274 bp, 9 predicted proteins | sample 3174531 | NCBI WGS metagenome assembly SXGU01 (sample SAMN11356863, study PRJNA531348) | freshwater metagenome | isolation source: freshwater sample F1-140 | place: China: Fuxian Lake, Yuxi | collected 2017-12-25 | reverse complement strand
CGGCTCTTTTATTGCGCCCGTTATTCTTGGCTCTGTTGGCCGCGATCCTGCGCGCGAATCCTTTCCGGCGAATTCAAGCGCCGGGATTCTCGTTTGATTTTGCGTCTGGCGGCGTCAGATGAATTTTGCAGGGCCGACTACATGGCCGCGGAAGCTCGCGCGCGGGGTTTCGTGGTGATTGACATGCAGCCGGTATTCGAGATGTCTTTCCGTGCCGACGGGCGCCGTTTCGAATTTCCCACCGATACCCACTGGAGTGGCCGCGCCCATGGGTTGTTGGCCGAGGCAGTTAAGCAAGCAGATATTTTCGGCGAGCTCTTTCGGCACGGAAATCAGCGTTAGGTCATTCAATGCGCAGATGGCTTCCTTTTGGTGCAAAAGCGGCAGTTTCCATCGGACTCTTGGTCTTCATCGCGGACAAGATCGATTTGCAGCGAATCCTTTTGATACTTGGCGGAACAAGCTGGGCGTTTTTCTTTCTTGCTTTTCTTGTCATAGCGATACAAGCGTTCATGGCCGTGGAGAGATGGAGACAAGTTCTTGTCCACCAGAAGATCCAGTTGTCGTTCTTCTCTTTAGCGCGCTTTTTCTGGTTTGGCTTGTTTTTCAACCAGGTGATGCCGTCCAGCATTGGCGGTGATGCGGTCCGCGCCTATTGCCTCGTCCGTAACGGATGCACTCTTGTCACTGCTTCCGTTACGGTACTCCTGGACCGAATGCTTGGTGTGATGGGCGTGGTTTTGCTGGTGGTAGTGTGCTTTCCGTTCTCTTTCTCGCTCATTGCCAACGAAGCAATGCGGTGGGGTATTATCCTGGTGGTGATTCTCGCGTTGTCTGCTGTGGCCGGAGTTCTGTTTCTTGACCAAATGACCGCTGGGATTCGCCGCTGGCGCATTGCACGCGGAATGGGGACCTTGTCGCGGGATGCTAAGGACTTGTTGCTTTCAAGCAGCTTGGGCGGTCGTTTGGTACTTCTGTCAGTTGCTGTCCAGATAATGTCCGTACTTGCACTTGCAATTCTTGCTTTGGCAATTAGATTCGAAGTTAATTGGATCGTACTGTTGATAGTATTGCCGTTGGCGACGTTGCTCATGACAATCCCGATTTCAATTGCTGGTTGGGGAGTGCGAGAAGGAGTAATGGTAGTGGGACTGGGGTTCGCCGGTGCAGATACCGAGCAAGCGGCAGCGTTGTCCATCCTTTTTGGTTTGTTGGTGTTGGCCATCGCCTTGCCAGGGGGGATGTTCTGGTTGGCGGGCATCCGACCGCAAGAGAAAATGGCGGAAAAGGTTTCTGAAACACGATGATCCTTGACAAGCGCAAGCAGGCCATTCGGGCAAACGCTGACTCCCTCGCCGAGACCCGCGACAAGTGGATCGATCGGAACCGGTTTTACTACCAGGATGATCGCGCCTACATGAAATTTTTGGTACGGCCTGGATTGCGCGTACTTGATCTGGGATGTGGAAACGGCGCGTTGTTGAACGAGCTTAAACCCTCGTTTGGAATGGGCATTGACCTCAGTCCGAAGATGATTGATGTCGCCAGTAGTACATATCCCGAACTTAGGTTCGTCTGCGGCGATGTGGAAGATCCAGACCTGATGCAGAGTATCAATGAAAAGTTTGACGCCATCATTCTCTCGGACACAATTGGGTACCTGGAAGATTGCGCTCGGACGTTGGAACTGTTGCACCGGTTTTGTACGCCAGATACACGCATCGTCATTGCCTACTACGCCTGGTTCTGGGAGCCGATACTGTCGCTCGGTGAACGGTTGGGTTTGAAAATGCCATCGGTAGAAATGAACTGGCTATCCACTGAAGATACCATGGGATTTTTGCATCTGGCCGATTTCGAGCCAGTCAAGCGTGAATGGCGGCAGGTTGTTCCAAGGAAACTTCTCGGTACTGGAACGTTGCTGAATCGATATATAGGTACGCTGCCGCTGATTCGCCGGCTGTCTTTGCGGAACTACTTGGTTGCTCGCCCGATAAGAGACATTGCCAGCAAGGAGCCATCCGTGACCGTGTTGATTCCGTGTCGCAATGAGAAGGGAAATATCGAAAACGCCGTCAAGCGGCTTCCCCGGTTTTGCAAGGATATTGAAGTGCTTTACGTGGAGGGGCACAGCAGTGATGGCACACTGGAGGAAATTCAGCGTGTAATTCCCTTGTATCCCGATCTCGATATCAAAGTTCTTGTGCAGGATGGCAAAGGGAAAGGCGATGCTGTACGCAAGGGTTTTGCTAATGCCAGGGGAGACGTACTGATGATTCTTGATGCTGACCTTACCGTTCCGCCAGAAGATCTTCCGAAGTTCTATGACGCGATCGCTCAAGGAAAAGGCGAGTTCATCAATGGTAGCCGACTGGTCTATCCGATGCAGGATCAGGCCATGCGATTCCTGAATTTTCTGGCCAACCGGACATTTTCCTGGCTGTTCACCTGGCTATTGAACCAGCGTTATACCGACACGCTTTGTGGCACGAAGGTATTGACCAAAAAGAACTATGAAATTCTTTACTCAAATAGGTCTTACTTCGGAGACTTCGACCCATTCGGTGATTTTGATCTGATCTTTGGCGCATCCAAGTTAAATCTTCGCGTTGTCGAGATTCCCATCAGATATGCCGCTCGCGAGTATGGGGAAACCCAAATCTCACGCTTCCGACATGGGTGGCTACTGTTAAAGATGGTCATATTTGCCTACCGAAAGTTGAAGATAATTTGATGCGAAACGTGAGTCCCATATTCGCGAGCATAGTCATCCCGGTATTTAACGAGCAGGATAGCCTGCCCATACTCATGGCTGAGTTGGATCAGGTGCTGGTGACGGTCACTCATCCTGTCGAAGTCATTTTTGTTAATGACTGCTCCACAGACGGATCCAGCGATATTCTGGTTGACTTTGAGCGAACACATACCTTCGTGCGCGTCATTCATCTGGATCAGCGCGGAGGCCAAACTGGGTGCTATCAGGTTGCCTTCGCCGAGGCTCGTGGTGAGCACATCATCCGCATGGATGGTGATCTTCAGGACGACCCCAGCGATCTTCTGCAGTTTTTTCGCTGCTTGGAAGACGGACGCGACTTGGTTATGGGGCTTCGCACGATGCGTAAGCACCGCCGTCTGCTGCGTGCCTGCTCAATATTCTACGACTGCATCATGGTTGTACTATTTGACTCGCCGCTATATACGAATACGAGTAGCTTCGTCGCATTCCGCGCAAAGCATGTCAAGAATATGTCGTTCAAGAAGAACGACCATCGATATCTGCCGATCATCGCGATGCATCGCGGCGCCGAGAATCTTAAAGAGGTGATCATCGCAAGTCGCGAGCGCAAATTTGGACAGTCCAAGTATAAGAATCTTCAGAAAGTTCTTCACGGCATACCTGAGGTCATCGGGTTCATCATTCGGATGATGGCTGGCTACTACGACGTGACAAGAATCCACCAACCCCCTGAGCTTCCTTGGCATTCATCGTCGAACACCGTTGTTTCACGCGTTGGCGGCAAAGACACTTCGCGTATCATGTGGCGTCGCGAGCGGCTATCTGCAGTCCGCAGAGGTGCCAAGTAGATATGTATTGGTTTCTAAATATAGGAAATAGCTAATGAACACTGCCTTGATTACTGGCGGCCTAGGTTTGATCGGTGCAAACATTGCGCGCATTCTTATCGACGAAGGTAAGGTCGACCGTGTCGTGTTGTTGGACCACTACGGACGCTACATTACCTCTACCCGTGAGGATTTCTTTGATTATCGAGCTCTGCGCCTGCGCGGGATCGAATCGAATGTTGTCATCGAACGTGGGGAGGCAAAGCATTTTGGTGTTATTTCGGCGCTCATTCGTCGCTACAAGCCAGACTACATTTTCCATCTCGCTGCACTTCCGCTAGCGAAGCTACAGAACCTAAACTCGGAAGAGGCTCTTGAGGGGAGTGTGACTTCGACCACTTACCTGCTCGAGTCGATCGGCCAGGCAAAAAATGAAGGGGGGTATACCCCCAAGCGATTTGTCTACGCGTCGTCGAGCATGGTGTACGGCGACTTTCAATATTTTCCAGCCGACGAGAAGCATCCCACCAACCCGAAGGAAATATACGGAACCGCGAAGCTGGCAGGCGAGGTAATTGCGAGAGGGCTATCTCGTTTCTTCGGCGTTGACTGCGCAATTGTCAGGCCGTCTGCGGTGTACGGACCGACAGACATGAATCGACGCGTTTCGCAGATTTTTCTCGAGAAGGCGATGCTGGGACAGATGATCAGCGTTGATGGTGCGGACGAGGCGCTCGACTTTACGTATGTTAAAGACATAGCTCGCGGATTCGTTCTTGCAGCGACTGAGCCAGCGGCGATAGGAGAGACGTTCAATATTACTTTCGGACGGGCATCAACACTGCTGGAGTATGTCATCGAGTTAAGAAAATATTTCCCGAGCCTTGAGTACCGGATAGGCGAGCGCGACGAGTTTCGACCGAAGCGGGGCACTTTGGCTATCGACAAAGCCCGGGAACTTCTTGGCTACGAGCCTCAGTACGACCTCGCCCGCGGAGTGGCAGAGTACGTAGAGTTCGTGCGCGAGCACCATCCTCTTTTCCCGAAGTGAAGGAACATGTGCGGAATCGCAGGGTTCTTCTATCGAGATTCCGAGCACAGCGTCGACAGAACCGTCCTTGATCGGATGACCGACATAATGGCCCACCGAGGGCCGGATGATCGCGGCATATACGTTGGTCGGGGAGGCGGTCTAGGACACAGGCGGTTAAGCATACTTGATCGCTCGTCGAGCGGGCGTCAGCCGATGGTTTCCATAGACCGAGAGTCAATCATCACCTTTAACGGCGAAATCTACAACTACAAGGAGCTTGCTCAGACCCGCTTGTCCGGATATCCATTGCAGACCGGTACCGACACGGAGGTGCTCCTTGAGTTGCTGCGTCGGATGGGTATCGATTGCGTACCGCATCTGAATGGGATGTTCGCATTTGCTTATTGGGATCTTGCGGAAAGGAAGGTCTATTTCGCTCGCGATCCAGCCGGACAAAAGCCACTTTTTTACTATAAGGACACGCAGGCATTTGTTTTCGGGTCCGAGCTATCGGCCGTTGCAATGCATCCCCGCGTACCTCTCGAGATCGATGTTCGGGCACTGGGCAAGTATTTGGCCTATGAGGGCTACCCCCATCCTGATTCGGCACTGAAGGGTGTCCGCAAGATTCCACCCGGGTATCTCATGGTGCTCGACCTTGTTCGCTGGGAGCTTACCGAGGAGCGTTACTGGCTCTCAATGCCGTCGTCGCGAGTTAGAGAGCCGCTGTCTGACAATCTGGCTGTCGCGCAGTTCGATGCAATTCTGAAAGCATCGATCGAACGGCATTACCGGAGTGACGTCCCGGTTGGGATCTTCCTGTCAGCGGGACTCGACTCGAGCTCAATCATTCGGGCAGCCGTCGAAGTGAAAGGCCCGGACGCGGTGCAGACCTTCACGATACGACATGCCGATAAGAGCTTCGATGAGGCTGACGACGCAAAGGAGGCCGCTGATTTTTTTGGCGTGAGGCATCATGAGCGTCTCTTGACAGAGGCTGAGATGCTCGGCAACGTGCAGCTTCTTCTCGATGGACTTGATGAACCTCTTGCTGATCCGGGATTCATATCGATTTCGCAGGTGATTCGGTTCGCCAAAGAGAATGTAGCGGTTACACTTGGCGGTGACGGGGGAGACGAGTACTTTGCAGGTTATGCGCCATTCAGGGCGATAGGGGCATATCGAATTGCAAGCGCGCTGCTTTCGAAGCGATCGGTACGCGCCTTGGAATACCTGGTTTCGCTGCCCAAAGCAAGTCACGCGTACATGAATCCCGCTTTTAAGATGCAGCGGTTCCTACGCGGGGTCTCTTCCGATCCGTCGGAGGTATTGTTGCGATGGATCGGGGCTTTTACTTCGGAAGAGATAGCTCTCCTGCAGAACGATGGCGGCCCGAAGGACTATGTCTACGAGGACCTCGTCGCCGAGGTTGCTAGGCTGGAGAATCCGGACTTGAGGGCGAACTTGTTGCATCTATTTCAGCAGTTTTATCTTCCCGTTGCGATTTGTGCTCATTCGGATAAGGCTAGCATGATGGTCTCGCAAGAGTTGCGAAGCCCATTACTGGATCTCGAGATGATCACCTTCGCGAACTCGTTACCTCCGCACCTCAAGTTTCACCGCGGAAAGACCAAAGTCCTCCTGCGGCATTATCACCGGAACGGCTCCCCCCCAAACATTGCAGATCGTGCGAAGCGGGGTTTCACGGTTCCGATAGCCCGGTGGCTGACGACAACCCTTCGAGATTGGGCAGACGAGCTATTAGCTCCCGATCTACTAAAGGAATCGGGTTTATTTAATGTTGCCTACGTGCGAGGGCAATGGGAAGAGCATCAGAGCAGGCGCGCAAATCATGCAAAAGCGCTTTGGACAATCCTTGTATTCCAGAACTGGTATCACCGAACTTTTTCGAAATGGAAACTACTACGATGAGAAAGATCCCGCTATGCATTCCTGCGACGGGCGACGAAGAGATACGCGCAGTATCGGAAATCCTTGCTAGTGGGTGGCTCGCTCATGGTCCCAAGAACCATGAATTCGAGGAAATGTTTGCGCGCTACATTGGCGTTAGGCACGCAATCACAATGAACTCATGCACCTCAGCGCTGCATTTGGCCATCGAGGCGCTAGAGCTAACGGGGGAGGTCATTGTTCCGTCGTTCACCTGGGTCGCATCGGTCAATTCGATCATACTTGGCGGTGCGATTCCGGTCATGGTCGATATCGATGTCGATACCAGAAACATATCCATCGCTGCTGTCGAGAGGGCAATTTCACCGCGGACGCAGGCTATTATGGTTGTACATTACGGCGGGCTTCCGGCCGATATGCCTCGGATTATCGAATTGGCTAAGAGGCGCAATCTTCGTGTTATAGAAGATTCTGCTGAGTGTCTCGGTGGTACCTATTGTGGTGGCACGCAGGCGGGCGCCTATGACATCGGATGTTTCTCCTTCTTTCCGACGAAGAACATAACGACGGGGGAGGGGGGAATGTTCACGACAAATGACGATGACTTGGCCCGGAAGATCCGCGCACTCTCAGCGCACGGTATCGATTCGTCAACGTATCAGAGGGAACTCGAGCAGACCCCGTGGCTTAGGAAGGCGTCACGGCCGGGATACAATTTCAGAATGAGCAACATCCTTGCGGCAATCGGCGTCGAGCAGATGCGTAAGCTTGAATTGTTCAATGGTGCTCGGCGTCAAATTGCCGAGCGGTACATTGCGCGTCTCTCGGGCTGCAGTTTCGTGCATTTTCAGTCTGTACCGACCGGGTTTGTTAGCGCTTGGCAGATGTTTACTATTCTCGTTCCGGCCGACATCCGCAATGAGTTAGTCCACTCGCTCCGCAACATTGGTATCGGGGCTTCCGTTCACTTCGATCCACCGGTCCACACGCAGCCGCCATACACTGACATCAAGCGCGGGTCGTCACTTGCCAACACCGAAGATGTTTCGTCTCGCCTCGTCACGCTGCCGATATATCCGACGATGGCAATGGAGGATGTCGATTACGTTGCCGAGGCGATTCTCGCGTACTTCGCCCGGACTTAAGGGGCATCGGTCTAAAGTGAGCGACCTTGAGCGTGTAGAACGTAGTGGCTTCGCGCCACGCGGTAGCCTGCCTTCTCGTAGAGTCGCAGTGACGGTATGTTGGCAACCTGAGTTGTAACCTGGCGCCGTTTTAATGGGCCGCACGAAGGCGGCGTAAAAAAGATCATCGCCGTCGCTGCACCGACACCTCGGTGTGCTTGCCCAACAGCGATGAGGTCGATCGTCAGGGTCTGTTTTTCGTCATGGAGGAGCAGCTGGCAAAAGCCACAGATTTCGCCAGCGTGTTCGGCGATAACCATGAAGTCGCCGCGCTCACCGCGGAAGAAATTCCCTGCCCACTGCGCCTTGATCTCGCTAGCTATCTTCCGATCGACGCAGGGATCAAGGTGGAATCGAGTAAATCGGAAAGAGCTTCGCGCAAGTTCCTCAACGATGAGACGATCTTCAGTCCGCGCCTCACGCACCGTCACAGCGCTAAGTGGCGCGTGACCAAGGATCTCAGTCTCGAGGGTAACCGCTGTGTCTACTAGGCGAAAGCCTATGCTCTCCAATTGGCCTACGATCTGAATGTCTTCGGTGCTTACCTTTGCCGTGACGAACGCTCCAGCCTCGAGCAGCTTAGACAATGCGTTACAAACATCCCCCGTAAGTGTGTTCGTGTAGCGAAGCTGATAACACGGGCGCCCCATCTGTTTCGACAACCATGGGTCATATGCGATGCTAGGGTTCATGGACTAATGAGTTCCCCCGAGATTCCGGCGTTGAGTTGGAACTGCAGGCGAGATAAAATGCCGGGGGGTCACTTTGGGCTAGGGCTCGTTAGAAATATGCCAAACGGTTTAATTAATACCGCAGAGGACTAGTGTAGTGCTTGAGAATAGTTTGAGCTTCTGATGCTTGCCTTTGTCATACTCGTATCCATTTTCTGGAGCGAGTGATGAGACAGGCGACCCCGAGCATACTGACCAATGAACAACGGGTCGAACTGGAGCGCCGCGTGAGATCGCAGACGATGGACGCCCGTAGTGTTCGTCGTGCCAGGATCATCCTGTTGGCGGCCGATGGAACTGGCATCCAGGAAACGGAAGGACGACTTGAGATCAGTCGCGGGCAGGTCATTTCCTGGCGCAAGCGGTTTATGGCGAGCGGCATTGCGGGTATTTCTGGCGATCTGCCGGGGCGCGGTCGCAAACCGACCGTTGATACGGCGGAAATCGTGCGCGTGACGACGCAGACGAAGCCGGAAGGGGCGACTCACTGGAGCACGCGCAAGTTGGCCGCCCATCTCGGCATCTCGGATACCACCGTACTCAAGGTGTGGCAGGCCAACGGTCTCAAGCCGCATCTGGTCGAGACCTTCAAGGTATCGCGCGACCCGAAGTTCGTCGAGAAGCTCAAAGACATCGTCGGCCTGTACATGTCGCCACCCGAGCATGCGATCGTGCTGTGCTGCGACGAGAAAAGCCAAGTGCAGGCGCTGGATCGCACCCAGCCCGGATTGCCGTTGAAGAAGGGTCGGGCGGCGACGATGACTCATGACTACAAGCGCCACGGGACGACCACCTTGTTTGCGGTGATGAGCACGCTCGACGGTTCGGTGATCTCCCGCTGTGCCCAGCATCATCGCCATACAGAGTGGCTGGACTTCCTGCGCCAGATTGACCGCCAGACGCCCAAGGACAAAGAATTGCACCTGAATTGCGACAACTACGCTACCGACAAGCATCTGAAGGTCAAGGAATGGCTGGAGAAACATCCGCGCTTCCGCGTTCATTTCACGCCGACATCGGCCTCCTGGCTCAATATGGTCGAGCGCTTCTTCCGCAGCATCTCGACAGATCGCCTGGAGCGCGGCGTCTTCCGCAGCGTTCCGGAATTGATCACCGCTATCGAGGAATACATCAGCGTGCATAATCAGAATCCGAAACCCTTCGTCTGGACCGCCAAGGCCAATGACATCCTCCAGAAAGTCATCCGCGCCAACAGCCACCTCAGTTCAAAGAAAAACGAAGCACTACACTAGCTTCTTTTCAGCAATAGCAATTCAGCAATAGCAATTCACCAAGTAGAATTCCCCTAATTTTGCTCAGCGAGAAAAACCATGGAGCCGCACAACGCGCAAGAATGCAATCCAGTCGACCGGCAAACCATATCTGATTTTGGCGTTCAGTGGACGCATTTCCCAGATCCTGATTCTAGCGGCTGGTTTGGTGGTGTTAATGGTCAATTCAAGGATCAAATAGAGCCATTAATCCATATCTCGGAAATCAAGGGAATGAATGTCTGTGATGTTGGCAGCGGAATGGGGCGAGTTGTAAGGAATCTTTTTGAGGCGGGTGCGGCGCGCGTCACAGCAATCGAGCCATCTGAGGCTGCTTGCTCAACATTGCGAGCTAACACCCGGGAATTTGAGAAACGAATAACACTAATCTGCGCAACAGGAGAGCACATACCGCGGAACAATTTTGATTTGGTAATTACTTTAGTCACTAACAAGTTCAGTCTTGACAGATTGTGAGAGGAATTCAATGTGCAGCGGCCATGGCAGGAACGATGTGGAAGCGCGTCAATGAGCAAGCGGCGGCGATGGCAGAGCGCCCGAGGCGGGTCAGGTAATAGCG
>SXGU01376374.1_pt1 | contig 10275 bp, 10 predicted proteins | sample 3174531 | NCBI WGS metagenome assembly SXGU01 (sample SAMN11356863, study PRJNA531348) | freshwater metagenome | isolation source: freshwater sample F1-140 | place: China: Fuxian Lake, Yuxi | collected 2017-12-25 | reverse complement strand
TCTTCCGGCCCGAGCCAACCCAGGCGATTGTGGTGGGGGGCATTGAAGCCAACGAACTCATACCGGCTCATGCCCTGGACGTCCGACTGGTCACCGTAGGACGTGCCCGGCGTGGTCGCGTGGCCCAGGCCAAGGTTGTGCCCGTATTCGTGCGCGAGGATCCCCTTCCAGGCGCAGTAGCCGCCGATGAGCCAGGACCGAGGTCCGTTCGGCTCCGCGCTTCCGGCGATGTCACAGGTCGCGAGCGGAGCGAAGTACATGATCCGGGTGTAGCTGCCGGGGTCGATCCCCTGGAGCCGGAGTTTTTCTTCCGCCTGGTTTGACCACGCGAGGGTCTCGCAGGCGCTCGGGGAAGCGGCCACTGAGATGAGCCCCGGGTGGACGTTCCCGGTGAGGTCAACCTTCCCCTTGGACATCTCGTAGACGAAGTTTCTAAGTGAATTTTTCTCAGCGTGGTCGAAGACGAGCCGGCGGGCCTGGTCCTCGCTGCAAGGTGTGACGTCGCCCCCGTCGAAGGCCAGACGGACTACGAGCATGCGCTCGATCCCCGCGTGGAGGTCTGAGAGTGGTCGCTGTGCTTGCACGGCCATGCTTGTGAACTTCTGCGAGACGATGTGACTGTTCGACCTCGTGCCGTGGAGTTCGACGACGCCACCGGTCTCCGGGACCTTCCCCGTGATGAAGAAGACTCCGTCTTTCGTGCGGATGGTTTTTCTAGCTTCGCTCGTCTCATTGGTTCGATCGAGGATGACCTCGGAGATCCTCCCGCGGAACGTCTCGCCGAGGGCAGGGCCGACGAGGATTCCGGAGATCAGGACGAGGGTTGTTAGCAAACTTCTTTGGTGGGACTTCATGGAGTCCGTATCGGATTCTGACCCAGGAAACTGAGAAAACTAAGCCCTCGATTTCACTGCTCCAGCAGGGTCATTATGGCTAAGGCCCGAGCGGTGAAAACTGTCCATCCAGAGATAGGTAACAGCTGAGAGAATTTTCCGGTGACTTCCACTGGAGCTCAAGCGACCGGGGAAGCGGCGAGGCTGTCCGGATCTTCTCCAGCACCTCCCTTCTGAGCTCCGTAGGATTCCCGGTGCTCACCTCGTCGTCATCCAGGAGCTTGAAGTGAAAGCTCGATCCGTCGTCGCAGCTGACCCCGTACTTTCTGATCACGACCTGGACTCCCGAAGCCGAGCAGTGCGGATTGAGGTCGTCGAAGACCCTGTGTCCCCGGGCCCGGGGAACCCATGTAAAGAGGAGGCCACAGGTGGCGTCCGCGAACGCTTTGGAATTGAACTTTTCGATGAACCGCGAGACGTTAGCGATGTATCCTCCGACCTTGCCGATGTAGGCCTCGGCCGTGACCGACGGGTCGACGGAAGCCACGTGGTCCCCCTGGATGAAAGACGCTCGCGACTCCATGATGATCGTGTCCATCGCACCTCGGAAACTCCGGAACTCCTCGGCCGAGGCGAACCACTTCTCCATGGTCCGGACGTCGGCCGCGGAGTTCAGATGGACCCGGTCCAGGACGTCCTGGACGTGGACGGCCTCGTGGATCGCCGTCGAAAGGAACTGATCGTGATCGTCCACCGACTGCGGGAACATGACCAGGCTGGGCCTCGGGCCCTCATCGTTCTGGACGATGCCGAAGATCTCCTTTGAAAACTTCTCGGTCTCCGCCGCGACCACGCCGCCGGCCATGCCGTACTTCAGCCCGATCCCGAGGTAGGCCCTCTGGACCTCGAGGACCTTCTTGAAATGGTCGTAGATGTCTTTCCGGTTCAGCGGACTCAGGAACTGGCTCTGGTACGCCGCCGGTTTGTAGTCCGGAAGGGAGTCGATCATGATGACGTAGCCGCTGAGGTGCCGGCTGTCGATGATGTTTACGGCGTAGAGGCAGCCACCGTTCTGGAAGGCTTCTCGGACGGAGGCCGGGAGGGTGGGGTCGACGTCGGAGGAAGTGCGGAGGACGTCCAGCACTTTCTCGGGCGTCGACCGGCAGTCGACGGCTTGGGCTTCGCCGAGGAAGAAGACCACGGTAGCGAACAATACAAGAATTCTCATTTGCTTAGGATACCGTAATCTCGGATACTTCACCTCTAGACGGACTTTCTTTCAAAGTCCTGTCCAAGGTTTAGACACCTCCCGCTTCTTGGACGTCCAAGAACCGCACGGGCATATCAATCTTTCGCGCACTTCCCATTCCGGCACATCTCGGACCCCGCGCAGTCGTTGTGAGACCTGCACGAGAACCCAACGGTGCTACTCCCCGCTGGGACGCAGGTGTTGTCGTAGCACATGGAAGACCCGGGACAGCCGTTGTGTGAGGTACAGCGAAGGCCCGCGCCGTTATCATCCGGGGTGACGCAGGTATTGCCGTAGCACATGGAGGACCCTGGACATCCGTTGTGAGAGGTACAGTAGAGTCCGGCACCGTTGTCGCCTTCGGCGATGCAGGTGTTGTTGTAGCACATGGACGACCCCGGGCACCCGTTGTGCGAAGTACAGCGCAGCCCAGCTCCCGAGTCGCCCGGCTTAAGGCACTTGTTGTCGTAGCACATTTCGTTCCCCGGGCAGTCGTTGTGGGACCGGCAGGACCCGATCGTGGTCCCGGCCTCCCCGCTGAGCATCTTCGACACCTGAGAGAACTTCGTTTTCTGTGAAACCGCAAGCTCGGCCATGGCGGCCTTCTTCGCAACCAGGGCCTCGTACGCCCTTACCTTCTCCGCCTGAAGCAGGAGCTTCGCCTCGACGACGTTCTGGATGTAGTTACCCTTCAACACTTTCTCCAGCGGCGCTGTGGCCATGGCGATTGAGGTGAGCAGGAGGCAGAGGCAAAAAATGAGAGACTTGAGTTTCATGGGGACTCCTTGTTGCAGCAAGGTTTAGGACAGTGATCGGGAGCTGTCAAAGGTGCTTTCTGACACTGGCTCATCGGCCGCGTATGTTTTTTGAGCGCTTTGTGAATGGTACAGGTGGTGTACCGGAAAGTAGCCACTTCATCCGGATGAAGTGGCCGCCGTCGATCCCCTAGTGTCCGTTGCAATGATTGACGTCGAAGACCTTCCGGACCACCAGCTCCCGAACACCATCCACGGTCGCCGGGAGGAACTCGAGGTGCTGTCCATTCAAGTGGACGAAGATGCTCATCATCTGGATCATGGCTCCGTCCTCGCAGCCGCGGTAAACCCACTCCGAACTCTGCGGCACGGAGGGATTAACCTTCAGGTACTTCCGGAGACTCTCGCAGGTCCGCCGGACCGCGTACGGCTTGGCGAAGGTCTCTCGACCGAGCCAGGCCTGGAACCGGACCGCCCGGTTCGAGACCGAGAAGTCCCTCACGAGAAAGACGTGTCCAGTGCTTTCCTGGATCTTGCACTCGTACTCCCGGGCCCAGGCCGTGGTGGTTAAGAGTAAACAAATAGCGACAGTCATTTTCATCATCCGATCCTCCTGTTAAGTGCGGAATCTTCTATACGGGAGAACCCGCGATTGACTAATTCATAATTAGCATCTATCTATGACAAATTATGAGTTTACTTGATCCACGCCTCCAGGCCTTCACCGCCATCGTCCAGCAGGGCACCGTCCAAGCGGCTGCGCGCACCCTCGCGATAACTCAGACCGGGGTGACCCAGCGGATCCGGGCCCTGGAAGCTCAACTTTCCACCACCCTCTTCACCAGGTCACGGAAGGGAATGAACCTCACCAGTGAAGGCGAAGCCCTCCACCGGTACTGCCAGAGCATCCGGGACCTCGAAGGGCTGTACCTGAATGAAATCCTCGGCGACAGCTCGCAGACCCTCGTCCGGCTCACCCTCAGCGGCCCCACCAGCATCGTCAGCTCCCGGATCATCCCAACCTGCGTCGATCTCTACCGCGAGTTCCCGAACCTCATCCTGAACTACCAGCTCGACGACAGGCAGGATTCCCTCGACCTCCTGAGAAAGGGTGTGGTCCAGCTGGCCATCGCTTCCCCGGAAGAGGTCGCGCTCGAGATGACGAGCAAGCTCCTGCGTCCGGACAGGTACGTGCTCGTCTGCTCCTCCCGGTGGAAGGGCCGGAAGACCGCGGAGGTGATCAGGAACGAACGGATGATAGATTTCTACGAGAGCGATACGACGACGAAGGAGTACCTCCAGAAGTTCGGACTCCTCGAGCAAGCTAGGCCGGATCGGATCTACGCGAACACGAACTACGCGCTGATAAACCTGATCAAAGCTGGACTCGGCTACGGAACCCTAACTCAGGAAGTGGCCGCCGAGGACCTCGAGAAGGGTGATCTCATCTGCCTTAACCAAAAACAATTCCTCGAAAGTCCCCTGGCCCTCGTCTGGTACCCGAGGAATCCCATGCCACAGTATTTCAAGAAGATCATCCAGTCTATAAAGTGAGCTCTCGTGTCGCAACGGCTCAACGGTTGAGCGTTTACCTTGGCCCTGAGGTTGCACATCTTCCCTTAACAAGGAGAGCCACATGCAAATCTCAGAAGTAATGAGCACCGACGTCATCACAGTCCAAGCCAACCACCCCATCCGAAAGGTAGCGCAGCTGATGCGCGACAACGACATCGGTGCCGTTCCGGTCTACGAAGGCTCGAACCCAAAAGGCTTTGTCACTGACCGGGATATCGTTTTGGCCTGCGCCGATGAGAACGTAACCCTAGAAGATCAGATCTCTACTGCGATGACTCCGAACCTCGTCACCATCGACGCGAACCAAGAAGTCACCGAAGCCGCACGCATCATGGAAGAGAAGCAGATTTCCCGGCTGCTCGTCGTCGACGGAACAAAGGCGATCGGAATCGTCTCCCTTTCTGACCTCCTGGGTAGCCTCGAAAACACCCATCTGAAGGCCGAGATCGTCGAAGAGATCAAACAGTAATCGGGCATTTTTCCCGTTGCAAGTGGAGATCCTATGAACTTGATTCTAGTTCTATTCCTATTGTCCCTTCCCGGGCTCACCGTGGCCCAGGTTATCGAATCGGAAGAAGCCATCAGCGCATCCCAGAGAATTCTCATGAAAAAGCGCCAGCGGACGCAGGAGCTACCGACGATTCGCCAGGGCCCGCGGGTCCAGGAGCAGGTGGAGAAGGACGAGGATGAGAAGTCCGAACCGAGGGCCGCGGAAGACCTCGACTCAATGGACGAGACCGACGATGAGTAAGCTAGCTCCCCTCGTCTTCCTTCTCATCGTTTCTAGCTTTTCTCTCCGCGCCCAGGTCCCGCCGGAGGAAAACGCCCCGACCGTCTCCGAGGCTCGCCTCGAAGACATCCCGGTGGTCCAGGACGACCGGGACAGCCAGATCGTTCTCACCAACATGCTCAAGAAGGCGGGTTGGCTCGAGTCGGTGAAGATCAACGTCTCCCTCGGCGTGGTGTACATCTCCGGCAAGTACAAGAACAAGGAGCACATGACCTGGCTGATAAAAACCGCGGAGAAGCTCCCCACCATCCTCGCCGTGGTGAACAACGCGACCCTCGTCGCTCCGCCGGTGACCGACATGGGCCCGTACTTCCGGGAATGGAACAACCTGGTGATGAAGGTGAAGAAGAATTCACCGAAGCTGCTCGTGGGCCTCACCCTCGTGCTGTTCTTCCTGGTGCTCGGGTCCTACCTCCTGAAGGGCTTCCACCTGATCCTCCGAAGGCGGATCAAGAATCCGTTCCTCGCGGCCACGGTGGCGAAGGTCGGGTTCGTGCCGGTGTGGATCCTGTTCTTCTACGCCACCCTCCAGATCCTCGGGATGCAGAACCTAGCTACGACCATCATCGGTGGGACCGGGGTGGTGGGGATCCTCTTCGGTCTCGCCTTCCGGGGGATCGCCGAGAACTACCTCTCGGGGTTCCTCCTCGCCCTCCGGTCTCCCTTCACCCAGGGTGACCACATCAAGGTCAACGAGTACCACGGGATCGTGCAGAACCTGAACATGCGCGGGACGACCATCGTCGACTTCGACGGGAATCTCATCCTCATCCCGAACACGACGGTGATCCAGTCCGTGGTCCAGAACTACAGCGCGAATCCTGATAAGCGGACGTCGTTCCTGATCGAGGTGAGCCAGCGGGAGACGTTCTTTGTGCTTCAGCAGCGGGTCCTCGGGATCCTGAGGGAGATCCGGGAGGTCAAGGCGGAGCCGCAGCCTCTGGTAGTCATCGACCAGCTCGGGCCCGGGGAGCTGATGAAGGTGAAGGTCTCGTTCTGGTTCGATGCTGCGAAGTCCTCGGAGGCCGCCCTGAAATCGGCGGCGCTGGCGAGGATCAAGAATTCGCTCTCGGGGTCCGAGGACCGGAGTTCCAAGGAAACTGATAGCGATGAAGAAACCGGTGCCTTCAACCATGAAGCCCGGCTCCAGCGGGTGGTCATCGAATCGAGCTTGCCTGTGAATTCGAAGAGTGGGAATCTGCTTAGAAACTAATCGGGCATAGGTATCCCCCTATGCTAAGTATAGCATTCACTCAATTCCCTTAAAGGTCGAGACATCGTATGTAGATGAAAGGAAAGTCATCTACCATGTCACGAACCAAGGAGCTCCCGTTGAACACCCTCACCCTCATCCTCGCACTCAGCGCCGCAACCTTCGCTGGCCTCTCGCACGCCCAGGGGGTGGACCCTCGGGAGTGGCACGAGCACTGCGAGATGACGATCCACCGCCTGCCGATCAAAGCACGAGTCCTCGCAGACGAGTCAAGGAACATCAGCATCGCCACCGGCGGGGTCAACTGCAAGGTCACCCGGAGCTACGATTACGAGAGAAACCCTCACACCCTGGTGGACATCCAGGTCGCGGTCAAACCCCCTCTGAACACCGCTCTCCGGACCGCCGGATTCCTGAAGCACGAAACCCTCCAGGGTCACGTCGATGACCGGGAGGCCTGCGCCGGGGCGGTCGCACTCGCGAACAAGACATTCCGGGCGACGCTCAAGAGGAAGCTCATCGTCCAGGAGTGGTCCACTCCGAAAAACACGGATCTCATGTACGCCGAGGACGTCCTGCTTAGCCTCGGGAATGGCCTCCACCTCTACTCGAAGCAGCTGCACACGGTGAAGGGCCGGTACTGCGCTCAAAGGCCAACCCGCTGAGGGCCTAACTAGGAGGGTTTCGTCCAATGCGAAAGCTCGGGTATGTATTCTTTTCCCGGCCGGGGAGATAAATGCAAATCTGCTCTGGACCTTTGGTACACCCCCCCTAACCAATCTTTCACCGGGGGCGTCCATGAAACCAGTTAGCCTACTCACCGTCGTCGCACTCTTCACGAGCTTCACCGCTTCGGCGAACTTCAGCGAATGCCAGAAGAAGCTCTTCGGGTACGGAGGACTGACCGGGACCCAGGCGGCGAAGTTCTGCAAGGACCAGTCGAGCTCGGAGTTCGTTCACTGCCAGAACACCCTGTTCCGGTACGGGGGAGTGACGGGCACGCAGGCGGCGAAGTTCTGCCTCGAGAACGCCAGCGCCGACTTCATCAACTGTCAGAATAAGTTATTCAGGTACGGCGGCGTGACCGGCACGCAGGCCGGCACCTTCTGCAAGAAGCAATCCGACGCCGAGTTCGTGAGCTGCCAGAACGATCACTTCGCGCACGGTGGCCTCACCGGGACGCAGGCGGCGAAGTTCTGCTCGAAGGACTACGAGTCGAGCGAACCCCAGCCGACCACCTGGAACTAACGGATCTCCGAAAGAGTCGCGGGTCGATCCAACCTCCCTCCTCGGTTCGGAGCAGGGACTGTTGGATCCCGCGGTCAACAATTCCTAGAAACCGAAGCTGCTCCAGAATCCTCCCTTCGTCGAGGGTTCGACCGGATCGGTATCACCGGGATTCACGACGGACTTCGAGCACTCGAAGATGGAGAAGTGGGTAGGCCCCGGCACAATCTTGCAAGTCGCATAATCTTTAGTATTCTTGACGATGCTCCGGCAGTTGTTATCAGGGCAGTAGGTCTGCTCGCAGATGAGGTTGAGCGAATTGTCCCCCATGCGGTTAACGTAGGCTGCTTGCGTCCGCACGCCTCCGTGTCCGAGGGAGCCGTCGGGCCGCCATCCAGTGAGATCGTAGGCTTCTGAGTTCTGGAGCGTCGGCTCCGGAGTGGTGTAGAGATTCATCGAGGGACAGCTGATCTGCTCGATGTACTCGGTGGCCAGAGTGGTGGTTGAGAGTGAGGCAAGGGCGAGGACAACGAAACCGTTCTTCATTCGAGTTCCCTTTGTGTTTGGTTGATGAACCTGCTTCGTCAGATTCTCTGGGAATATTTAACGAATCTGTCCCGGGCCCTAAAAAAGAAATCCCAATCTTTAGACTGGGGTTCTAGGTGAGCCGGAGGCTTCGGACTCAAAAAGCACTAAACAAAATGTGTTGATTTGTTTTTCCCTACCGGCTGAGCTCGGAAACATCGACGCGACTCTCGATCGCATTGCCGACGAGCCGGTCGGCGCCCTTGACGAGGAACTTCCCTTCCGAGTTTATCCCGATGAGCTTCACGGTTCCGTCCCCCCGCTTCACCGTCTCGCCGACCCGGAACCCGTCGTAGTGGCCTTCGGTCGCGTACATCTGCAGCCGCGGGAAGTCCTCCATGGTGACGCCGATCGGTGAGTACGCCTTCCGGACCTTCACGGTGAAATTCCCGTTCTCCTTCACCCGGGTGATCTTCACGATCTCTCCTAAGGTCGTCAGGAACGTCTGACCAACTTTGAAGTTCTCCGGGACCGGGAGCTTCTTGTCGATCGTGGCGATGGTGCGGTCTTCGACCGCGGGCTTCAGCTGGGGAACGCTCGCCGTCTCCGAGATGGCCTCCCGCTTCGCCTCGACGATGCTCAGGTTATCACCACCTTCGATGTTCAGGACGTAGGTGCCATCGGGCTTCACGCCGATGACGACCTTTGGCGCATCCTTATAGAAGACCTTCTGACCGATGGTGAGATCGCCGACCTTCGCGACCGTGCTTGCGATCGAACTCCTGGCCACTTGGCCGTGGTGCACATCCTTTCCGACCTTCCATTGCAGGAGGAAGGTCCCATCAGGGTAGATGCCCTCCACTTCCTTGAAGAGCTTGTCGTGGATCACATCGTCTCCCACCGAGAGATCGCCCGAGCTCCCTCTCATCTTCGCAATGTACTTCCGAGACGCGACACCCGTGTAGCTGGAGCTCCCGACGGTCCACTTCACGGAGAAGGTGCCGTCGGGCTTGATCCCTGTGATCGTCTTGTAGAGGTTGTCGTGGTAGATGTTCTCTCCAACAGTGAGGCCCTCCGAGCTTCCTTCCATCACCGCGATGTTGGGCCTCGATGCCGTACCCTTGAAGGATTTCTCCCCTACCTTCCAGCGAACCGCGTAGGTCCCGTCGGGATAGTAGCCGTGGATCTCTTTGTAGAGATTGTCGTGGACGATCAGCTGTCCGACCGTGAGGTCTCCGAAGCTTCCGGACATCTTCGCGATGTACTTTCTGCTTGCGGTACCGGAAAAAGAATTATTCCCGACGGTCCAGCTGACGGCGTAGGTGCCGTCGGCGTTGATCGCAGTGATAGCCTTGTAGAGGTCATCATGGAAGATGTCCTCCCCCACTCGCAACTCCTCCGAGGACTGACCGGAAGGCTGGCTCTCGACCTTCACCGGTGCCTTCACAGGTTCCTGGACCTTGGCCACAACCACCGGCGCCGGCGCTGGCGTCGCAACCCCCGTCGGAGACCGGAAGCCCCAGTCCATGTACCCATCGTTCTTATACATCTCCGTCGCCAGGATATCCTTCCGCGCCTTGCTCTCGCCCTTCGAGTTCGTCAAGAACGCTTTGGGAGAAAGGCTATCGAAGATCTCCTGCGAGACCAGGGCAAGTGGATAGTTCTTCCCCTTCACCTGGACCGTCGTATTTTTCGTCCCCGGCTTCCCCGCCAGGCTCTCGTAGCTCGCCTTCTCGTACAGTGCTCGGAGTGCGGTCGCGTAGTGCGACTTCATGGAGTCGCTACCCCGCAGCCCGCGCTTCATCAGCGCCAGCACGTCTTCCCTCGTGACTCCGGCGCCGTAGTACTCCTGCTTCATCAGGAGTCCGAAGATCGCTCCAAGGACTTTCTCGTGGGCGTCTGGCCGCAGGTTGCTCATCCCGTTGATCACCTTGAAGAATCCCGCCCAAGCCGCTTTGTTACTTTCCGCCGTGCCGTCCTTCCCGACGATCAGATCGACGAATTTCCTGGCGTAGTCGTCGACGAGGCTTCCGGTCAGCGCCGACACCTGTGCGGGGTCGGTCATGTCCAGAGCGAAGTCCCAGGCATCCTGGACCGACTGGTGCTTC
>SXGU01187494.1_pt1 | contig 10275 bp, 7 predicted proteins | sample 3174531 | NCBI WGS metagenome assembly SXGU01 (sample SAMN11356863, study PRJNA531348) | freshwater metagenome | isolation source: freshwater sample F1-140 | place: China: Fuxian Lake, Yuxi | collected 2017-12-25 | reverse complement strand
CTCGTCCGCAAGCACCAGTTGCGCGAACAGCGGGCCGCGCCGCAGCTCGAATTCGTGAATCTTCTGGTTGAAAATGAAAGTTCCCGTAATGTCGGCGGGCAAAAGGTCGGGCGTGAACTGGATGCGCCGAAACTGGCAGCCGAGCGAAGTCGCGATGGCCTTTGCTAGCGTGGTTTTCGCCAGGCCCGGCACGCCCTCAAGCAGCACGTGGCCGCGGGCGAGCAGCGCCGCAAGCAGCACCGTGACAACCTGGGGATTGCCGATGTAGACCTTGGCGACCTCCGCCAAGACACGGTCACGCAGCGCGCCCGCGCGGGCCAGGCGGGCATGGTCCAACGTCGTCGGCACGCCGCCGGCAGGAGTTGCGCCGACACTGTTAGCGGGTGGCGTCATCGGCGGCCTCCGGACGGGCGGGCGTTTTTGACGCCTCGCTGGGCAGTTGGGCATGCGCGCCCGTGCTGCGCTGGACGGTGTGGCGTAACAGGGTCTCGGCCCATTCGACCTCCGCGGCCAGTTGTCCAAACTGGTGGCGAGAAACCATAGGCGCGTGATCTTGCGCCAGACGCTGCAAATCGCTCAAGACCTGTCGCAGGCGCTTGCCGGCCTGGGGCGACCAGCGACCACCACGCACCAGGCCTTCGACCAGCCCGTCGTCGCGGCGCCACGACCCCGACCGGCGCTGCGGCGCCCCGGCCATGCGCGCGCGGTCGGCAGCGAGGCCAGGCTCGACGCGCTCCAGCAGGCGCTCCAACTGGCTCGCCAGTAGCTGTGCGGGCTTGCGGTAGTCCGCCATGGGCTCACCCAGCCACGCCTGCAGCTTCTGCGACAGTGCGCTCGTATGCCTGGGCAGGTCCGCGCGCGGCGGCAGCAGCGCAGGCAAAGCCTGAGCCCGGCGCACCGCGGGCATGCCGATGAGTAGCAGCAGCAGAGCGAGCAGTCCAGGCGCCACCAGCTTGCCCTGCAGCAATTCTGCCAGGTCGGCGAGCAGCGCGCTCAGCCAGTCCAGGCCGGCGCGCCAGCCAGCGCGATCCTCCGGCGTGTCTGCATACGCGCCGCGTGCTACCCGCAAGTTGGCCACCACGTGCACCGTGCACGGACGGTCTTCGACGCAGTAGTAGCGCAACAAGTTCGCCGCAAACTGGCGGTTGTCATACACGCGCGCCACCATCTGGTTGATGAACACGCTAGAATCCGCCAGCGCCAGCACCCGGCCGCGGCCGCGCGCAGCCTCCAGCAGCCAGCCCGTGCGCGGCGGGCTGTCGTAGGCGCCCCACATCGCCGTCGCCGTTGCCGCCATCGGTCGCAGCGCTGCGGGGTGATTGAGCACCACGCCATGCTTCAAGTTGTGGCCGAGAAACTGGGCCGGGGTGTAAGCGCTTTTCGGGCCGGACCACTGGCGCGCGGTGTCGACCGCGTTGACGGCTGCGCTCACGTGCACGATCGGCAAGTCGCGATTGCCATCGTAGTGTGCGGCCACGCTGCCCGGCTGATCGAGCCAGTCGATGCCAAAAGGCGCCACCCACGACCGACCCGCCCGAAAATCGTCCGCTACCACCAGCTTGCCGCCGGCCGCAAGAAAGGCCTTGAGTTCAACGAGGTTTTCAGCAGTCGGGTCGACTTCGGGCGCCAGCAACAGGACGACTGCGTGGCGGTCCAGCTGCCCGAAGTCCAGTTCGGGCGCCAGGCGCAGCGTGACGTCGATAGTCTTTGCGGCAGCCAATAGTCCGGCCAGACCATTCCAGTCTTGCGAATCGCCAGCGAAATCAATGCCGGCGCGCACGTCCGTTGCCGCCAACAAAACGGCGATCGCGGCAGCCCACACGGCGCGGTTCATCGGTTCGCCTCTTCGACTTTGGACACCGCGCGCTGCACTTCGCCGACCTGCTCGCTGCCGGTGTTGCGACCATAGAGCGAGCGTTCGACGGCGCGCACCGCCTGCCGGATCTCGACGCGCCCCCGCCTCAGGTGGGCGACCCAGCGCGGCTCGGCCTTGCGCGGCGTCTCGCGCGACCAGTCGATGGGTGCCCCCGTGTGGCTTTGCAGCGCCCGTGCAAAGGTGCCGCGCACGACCGCTCGGCACGAGTGCGGCAGCAGCGTGCAGCCATCGAGCCGCCCAGTATGCGGAATGTCGAAGGCAAGGTGCAGCGCCTCGTGCTCGTCGGCCGTCACGCTCAACTGATACCGCCCTGGCGCGAGATCCGTCGCCGCCAGATGGCCGTCGTCGCCCGTCAACACCACCAGACCGCCTCCTGGCGCGGTCAGGACGCCGCGGCAAGGCAGCGGGCGCCCGAGTTCGCCGTGCATGACTTTGGCACGCAAGCCGAAGCACGGCGTGCCGCGCTCCTGACCCTCGATCATCGTTGCCGCAGCCAGGCCAGCCTGCTCCGCGGTCTGCTGGAGCTGCTCGGACTGGGCTCGTTGCCGCGCCTGCCACAGGCGCCAGGCAATCCACATCGCAGCCAGCGCCAGCGCGCCACGGCTCAACCACTCCATCCAGCTCGCGGGGGGCGTGGGTACCAGCAGCACGACTGGACTGTATCCCGCCTCCGTCCAAGCCCGATTGGCCGTCGCGCGCGCGACCAGCTGCACCTGAGGCAGGTGCGCAAAGCTCGTCAGGGCATCGGCGTGCAGCAAGGCGGCGAAACGACCTGCCGAACCAGACACCAGCGTGCCGACCTCCTTGCGTTCGGCGTACAGTTGCACCACGGCGTCCGGCAGGCCGGTCGTCGAGGTCGCCTCGCGCAGCGTCACCTGACCATCCAGGCACCAGTCGCCTTGACCGCACGGACTGCTGTCGTCGCCCTCGCGCGCCGCCAGCGTCACTTCGACCGCCGCCATCAGGTCAAAGCTCCAGGCCACTTCCGCGGCGTTGCGCGTCGGCGTCGGCTCCAGAGTCGCAGTGGCCCGGTGCGGCCCTGGCCGGCGCAGTGCATGGATGGGCAGGGCCGCCCGCGCGATGCCCTCGGCATCTGTCCTCAGCTGCAGCGCGTGCTGTCCGTCGAGCTCCAGCAGGACCGGCGCATTGGCAAGCGGCACGCCAGACACGGAAACCGCAACTTGCGCAGTCCAGGCATCGGCCAGCACTGACCACCGCCGCTGCGGTTGCAGGACGGTTAGCCGCGGCTGGTCGCGCGCCAAATCGACTGTGACTTCGGTACTGGCCTCGCCGTGCAAGGGCCCACCGGCAAAGGCGACGTTGGCGTGATAAAGCTCCGCCTCGCCGAGCGAAACACGCGAGAACTTCGCGGCATAGCGACCACTGCTGTCGGTGTGCACCGCTTCACGTAGCTTGCCGCCTCGCTCAGTCGCAATGTTGACTACGACGTTGCCGTCGGCGACTTGCTGGCCGCGCTGGTCGGTCAGTTCGCCGCGCACGACGAGCTGCGGGCCTTCCGCGGTCAGCGAAGCCGTCAACGTGGTGCGCGCCCGAACCTGGATGCGCACGGCATCGGCGGCCATCGGCAGCGTGACCCCGGCAGTCAGCGCCAGCGCCCACGCGAAGACACGCGCGACGCGACCCGGCTGCACCAACAGCTTGTCCACGTTCAAAAGCCCCGCATCATCCGTGGGTCTCGTTGCGCGCTCCGCCAAGTTTCTGGTCGCGGTACCACGCAATCGTGCGCGCAAGGCCGTCTTCCAGCTCAACAAGCGGTTCAAAGCCGAGCAGCCGCCGCGCCTTGCCGATGTCGGGCACGCGCAACTCCACATCCACGAAATCCCACTTGATAGAACGAATATCGCTTTGACTCTGCGCCAACCGCACGATGTCGCGCGCCAGCTGCCAGATGGTGACCGTCGACCGCGGATTGCCGAGGTTGAAGCTCTGGCCGACCGCCTCGGGTCGCGCCATGCACAGCAGCACGCCGCGCACGATGTCGTCGATGTAGCACCACGAGCGAATCTGCGACCCGTCGTTGTGCACCACCACGGGATCGCCGACCAGGGCATTGCGCACGAAGTGGTGAATCGCCCCCGTCCCGACCTGCCCAGGACCGTAGATGTTGAAGGGGCGGATTGCCACCGTCGGCAGGCCGTACTGCTTGTGGTAGTTCGACGCCAGGTGCTCGGTGGCCAGCTTGGCCACCGCATAGGTCCAGCGCGCTTCGCCGACTGCGCCGAGCGCGGTGGTGTCGGTTTCCGTGACGTTGAAGGCGTGGCGGCCGAACACCTCGGATGTGGAAAAGTCGATGACGCGGCGGACATCGGCGCCGGCGCCGTGCATGGCGTGGCAGACCTCAAGCACGTTCATGGTGCCTTGCAGGCTGACCTGCATGGTCACCACCGGCATCTTCATCACGGTGTCAACGCCGGCGATGCTGGCCATGTGGATGATGTGGTGGGCGCCGTCGAGCGCCGCCCGTACCGCGGACAGGTCGCGCACGTCGCCGCGCACGAACCGCACGTTGGGGTGGCGCAGCAGATCGGTGCCGCTGACCGCATCGTGGTGCAGGTTATCGAAAAGCACGACCCGGATATCCGGGGCCTGAACCAGCGCGCGCGCCACTTGCGAGCCGATAAAGCCTGCGCCGCCCGTGATGGCGACAGTAGTACCGGAGAGGGGCGCTAGAAGGGATTGCATGGTCATGTCCTCTGGCTATGGCGCGTTGTATTGACGTTGTCTGCGAAAGAACGATCAGTGCCCCGCCGGCCGAAGTTGAGCGTGCCGACTGGCCTCGCCCTGACCGGTCGCCTCATCTGGTCGCGGAAGTGTCTGCCGGCAAGGCCATGCCTGCTCGTTCGTCGGCGCGCAGGCCGCCGCCATCCAGGGGAACCACTGACTGCACGCCCAGCCGCTTGGTCAGCTCCGCTGGGGTTGGCGGTTCGGCGTACCAGTTCTCAGGTTTGACGGCGTCCACGGGCGGTGCCAGCGACCGGCGTGGTCCGAGCATGAGCGCCAGTGTGGGATCCGCCCACGGCAAGTCGCGTTTGTGCGCGCGGTCGATCCAGGCGAGCTCGCCGGCCAGCGCGGACTTGTTGCGGTCGTCGAGTAGTGCGCGCAGATTCTGGCGTTGTTCGTCAGTGGCTTGTGCGTAGGTCTCCAGGGCTGCCTGCACACTGTCGTCGCCGCGACCCGCTCGCAGGTACTGGCCAACGAGGTAGTTGGGATCCAGCGCAAAGCTTGGAAACGAGTACGCCGCCTCCAGGTACTGCAAGGCCAGAGTCCGAATGCGCTTTTCGTCGTCCGCGTCCCTGGGCACAAAGCTGTAGCGCAGGTTGAAAGCAATCTCGTGGTACAGCCAGGGGTCGTCCGGAAAGTAGGCCAGGCCCAACCGCGCGAACCGATTGGCTCTCTCAGCCACCTCCTGGTCGATGCGCTGGCCGAACTTGACCACCTGCGCGCCCCATCGATAGGTCTGGCGAATCTGCGCGTCCAGTCCCCAGATCGCGTCCAGGTACAGATCGAGCCACGGCAGGCGACTGTCGGTAATCAGGTGGTCCACGAAGTAGTGCGCCGCCCGCAGGAACAGCATGTCGGCCACAAAGCCCTGGTTGCTGAGCGACGCAACCCGCATCGCAGCCACCGGTGCCACATAAGCGACCTCGGCCTGCGCAGCGACCTTGCGATGCGCGCCCGCAAGGTCCTTGTCCAGCCGAAACCACTGCGTCGCGAAAAACGCCAGAAACCCTGCCGCGGCCATCGCCGCGAGCTGCTGCGTGCGGCCGGCGTCGCCGAACCAAAAGCGGAACCACTCGCCTGCGGGCGACGGGTCGGCATGGCGGGGTGCGGGCTTGGGCACTTCGGGTCATCGCGGCGCGACTGGCGCTGGGCGCGACGGTAGCGCAGGGCGCCACGGCCGGCAACCGGTCTCGGCGGGCCGCGATCGTACTGTGCCGGCAATCCGCCACAATACCAGATACTTGAACAATGGGGGGGTATGTGGATGCAGGGTGTGCGGCGTGACACCCGCATGACATTAACTGCAAGTAAAGTATGGATGTTTTTCGGTGTGCGCCCCATTCTGATTCCGGCCGCGCGCAGCCGCGCATCGGAGGCCGCGATGTCCGATTTTCGACTGCTCCCAGTAGGCGCGCTGCTCGGGGCTCTGCTGGCGGTCTTGTCACCTGAAGCCCACGCAATTCCGGCCTTCGCCAAACGCTACGAGACCAGCTGCCAAACGTGCCACATCGCCTTTCCTCGCTTGACGCCCTTTGGCGAGGCGTTTCGGCGCAACGCCTACCGCTTTCCAGGCGGTGGCGATGCCAGTTCTGAAAAAGAGGAGCCGCTTGCGCTGGGCAACCCCGCGATGGCTGAACGCTTTCCCGCCGCTGTTTGGCCAGGCCAAATGCCACGCGGGTTGCCGCTGTCGATCCTGGTCGATGGCCGCATGACGTTTGGGCCCCACCCGGAAGGTCATGGAGCAGGCGGCGATGCACATGGCCAAACAGCTACCGCGAATCCGCACGGCGGCACCCAAAGGGCCACGCTCGGTGAGCTCGGTGGGCACGTCGGCTTGCGTGCGGCGGGTTCCTTGGGGCCGCTGGCGTCGATGCTGGCGTCGGTCGACATCGGCGGACACGAAGCCGTTGCAGTGGAGCGTGGTTTCCTCAATCTCACGCCGTTGGGGGACTCCGCATTGCACCTGAGGCTGGGTCGCTTCGAGCCGACGCTGCACGGCGTTTCGGTGCATCGCGGGTTGCTTGGCCACCAGTTGCGTCTGACCGGGCAGACGCTGGGCAGCAATCCGTTTGCGCCGGAACCCAACCAAACCGGCGCCGAGCTGTCTGGCGTGGCGTTTGGACGGTTCGGTTGGGCTCTTGGCGCGGTCGAAAACGCCGGTGGAGGCACCAGTTGGCGCAAAGTCGGTTTTGGGCGCCTGGAGTACAAGCTGGGTGGCATGCGGCTCGATGGTCTGCACGCCGAGGCTGGCGGCGCCGCCTGGCAAGAGCGCAGCGTCGCTCTTGGTGCCTCAGTGTGGAGCGGTCGCGCCGGAATCATAAAAGGCGGCAGCCACTTGTATGACGAGGACGTGCTCCGTGCTGGTGTGGACTTGCACGCGGTTTTCGACGACATCCTTGTCGACGCGGTCGCTGTTCGCCAGACACACAAGCCGCGCGCGAGCGATGGCCAGAACTCCGCAATGGACATCGCCTTCGCCGAACTGACGTGGATGGCATCGGCCGCTTTTTTTCCCACTGCGAGGCTTGAGTGGTCCCGGACATCCAAAGCCGGCAACGCGGACAACTCGCAATGGCTGGCCACCCTGCAGGCAACGGCTGTCCTGCGCGCCAATGTCGTGTTGCGCGTCGCTGTTGATGCGGGCGCGGAGCCAGATGGTCACGGGGAGTTCAGGTCGGTCGTCGCCGGCCTCGCAGCGGCGTTTTGAGCATTGCCTCGCCAACTGCCGACACCGCCGCCGTCCTGCACTTGAGCGAAAAAGTTGACCGATAGCGGCCGACTGCAACACTTGCGCCGCGGCGCCGCCCCTGCCGCACGCCGGTATTGCCATGGCCAGCCCTTCCAAGATTCCACAAAGCGTCAATGCGCTGCCGCAACGGGCGCAGTCGCTCAGCAACGCGCTTGGCCAGAAGCTGTGGAACGCGGTCGGTACCCTTGTGCAGCCGCCAGGACCGCAGCAGTGGGACGCGACCAACACGCTGGCGAGCCGCGCACGCGTCATTGCGGTCTCGGCCCAAAAAGGTGGGGTTGGCAAAACAACCACCGCGGTGCATCTGGCAGCGGGCTTGGCCGAGCGCCACGGCTTGCATGTGTTGCTCATTGACCTCGATGCACAGGGGCATGTCGCGTCGAGTCTGCGCGCACACCTGCGTACCGGCACCGACACGTACGTGAGCCAAGCGCTTCTGGCCCACGACCCCGACCTCGCTTCCGCGGTAGTGGCAACCACTTTGCCGCGGCTGCATATTACGCTCGCCGACAAGCAGCTCTCGAGCACCGAAGCGCAGCTGGCGACGCGCATGGGGCGCGACCTCATCCTTGCCCGTGCGTTGCGCACCGTACGCGCGCGGTTTGACGTTATCGTCATGGACTGCCCGCCGAATCTGGGTCTGCTCACCCTGAACGCCCTGTTCGCGGCGGACCATTTGCTCGTGCCCTGCGACTTGTCGGTGTTGGCGCTCGAGGGCGTCGACGACCTGATGCGGACCTTGCAGACGCTGCAATGGACTCTCGGTAAGTGCCCGCAGGTGTTGGGGTTGCTCCATACACGCGTTGACAGGCGCAACCACAAACAGAACGCAGCCATGCGTCGGGCGATCGGCCAGAGCTACCAGGGGCTGTCGCTCCAGACAGAGATCGGCATCAACACCGCGCTGCCCGGTGCTCAGTTGCAGGGCAAAGTGGTGTTCGAGTCGCAGCCCGAGTCGAGCGGTGCCCGCGACTATGCTGCACTCTGCGACGAGGTGCGCGGCAGGCTCGACTGACTGACTTGCGGACTTGCGGACTTGCGCGATCGCCCCCATTGTTCAAGCCACTGACTACATTGAAATCTCCCGGGCGCCTCGGCGCCAATTTTGCCGGGACCTAGACCAGGTCGCCTAGCGCCGCGACCTTGCCCGCATCGCGTGCCAACCGCCCTAGCGGCGCAACCGCCGCAAAGGTCCACAGCGGGAATTGCACCGCCCTCGCTCGCTTGCCTCGCAGCGCCCGCTCCGTTTGCTTTTCCAGTTCTCGGCGAGCATTGAGGTGCGCCTGCCGGATCGCCTTGTAGCCGTCACGGTAGCGCGCAATCTTGGCAGGAGTGTCGGCGTACGCCGAGGGCCTGCGCTGCCGTTTGTGCTCCTTCTTCGGGGGGCGCGGGCGCGGCATTTGCATCCATGCTCGCTGTGCCTCGGTCAAGCCTGTGGGGCTGTCGCCAGCACCCGCGGCCGCGGCTGCAGCCGCACCAGTCTGGGACGGTGCCTCACCGCGGAATTCCGCTTCGAGGCCACTGGATTGGTCAGGGTTTGCAGCCACTTGAACATTCCCCCCCTCCGGGCAAGCCGCCTGGCCGAAGCGTCGCACGGCCTCCTGGCCAATCGAGCGGTACCGTGCGCGAAGTTCTGGCTCCGGCAGCGCTTCCCAGCCGGGAGGTGGCGATACGGCAACCACTTGCTCGGACGTGTAGGCCTCGTCCGCCTTCGGGCCGTCTTTGCGGCGGGCGTCCAAGGTCTTTCGATGACGCGCAAAGTGCTTGCCAACCACCGGTTCGCCATAGAGCAAGGCGCGGTTGGTGTTCGCGCCTGGCCAGTTGTCGAGCGTCCAGTGTCGATCGACTTTGATCGCCTGGCCCATGATGTACGCGATCCGATCGGACAGGCACTTGTCGCCGGCGATAATCGGCGTGACGTCGCATCGGCCATTGAACACCGGGCCAATGCGCCCCTGCACGCGATTGGCGTAGCGCGCCATGTTGCCATGCACGTCGCACAAGAAATCGGCAAACGAATCAGGGTTATCGGCGCCAAAGATGCCGTGATAGTGGTTGGACATCGCGAAATACGCATAGATTCGAATGCCGTGTTTTTTCTGCGCAATAGCGATGATTGCGTTGAACGCGGCCGCGAAACCATGGTGGATGACCGGGTCAAACAGAAACGCGCCGCCAATCGTACGGGCAGTGACCTCAAAGAGCAGCGCGGGATTGTAGTAGCGAATGGACACGGGACCTCCTGCGCGGCGCGAAATCTGCGCCGACGACACGGTGATCGTCGGTTCTCGGAAAATGCCGCGGCTCGGAGCGAAAAAAACTCGCGGCTCAGTGGCGCTGCGATCTCGATCTTTCTGGAATTCTGCATAGCATTGAGTAGTTGAACAATGGGGGGGAACGTCCAACCCCGCACAAACCGCCGCGGCGCGGTGATCAACGCAGGCTAATGGCCGGTGCAGCCCAGGCCAGCTTGCGCTACGCTTCGCCGCCCGCCATCCGCGGCGGTGCGTGACCTCGCCAGACATGAGCTTCTTTCGAATCGAAGGCGGCGCGCCGCTCAACGGCACCGTCCGCGTCTCCGGCAACAAGAACGAGGCCCTGCCCACGGTCGCCGCGGCGCTCCTGGCCGACGAACCCGTCACCCTGCGCAACCTGCCCGACATTCTCGACGTGCGGGTGATGCTCGAGGTCGCGCAGGCCCTGGGCGCCGAAGTGACTCGCCTGGGGCCGCACGACGTTCGCATCCACACGCCGCGGTTGCTGACGACGCGCGTCCCGGATGACCTGGGTCGGCATGTCCGTGCGTCGATTCTGTTTGCCGGGGCGCTGCTCGGACGGGCGCGCGAGGTGCAGTTGCCACCACCGGGCGGCGACGTCATCGGTCGGCGCCGCCTCGTCCCCCACGTCG
>SXGU01306925.1_pt1 | contig 10276 bp, 7 predicted proteins | sample 3174531 | NCBI WGS metagenome assembly SXGU01 (sample SAMN11356863, study PRJNA531348) | freshwater metagenome | isolation source: freshwater sample F1-140 | place: China: Fuxian Lake, Yuxi | collected 2017-12-25 | reverse complement strand
CTACAAGTTCATCGAGGACCTGAAGTCCCCGAACTCGGAGAACATGAAGGGGAACTTCTACGTGCTCCGGAACAAGCCGGAGCTCGCGTACGCGCAGTACAAGCTCGCCCTCGCTCAGAAGAAGGATTCCCAGAACGCCCTCGAGCGGCTCCTCCCCCTCGCCTGGCTCCTGCAGGACTGGGAAGGCGGCAGCCGGTACGCGGAGCTGGTGAACGCCACCGCGCAGACCAAGATCAGCAAGCTCATCCTGCAGGCGGCCTTCCTGACTCAGAAGGGCGACTACGACCAGGCCCTGGGGCTCCTGGAGCTCATCGGCCGGAGGTCCCAGAGGAGCACGGAGATCGAAGCGACGCAGATCGCGAGCTTCGCCGCCCTCATGCAGAACAAGCCAGACATTATCAGAAAAAGTGCAGACCAAAGCTGCGCCCAGTATGATGTAATCAACTGCTGGCTCCTCTTCCAGATGACCCAGTGGGAGAACTTCCCGCTCACCGTCCGCCGGCCCGACAGCCTTCCCGCGAAGAAGGACTGGGAGCGGCTCGTGAAGGAAGACGTGGACGAGCCCCTGAAGGAAACCGTGTACATCAACCAGCTCGACATAGAAGAAATGGATGACAAACTCATACAGCTCGTTAAGAAAAACCCTTAAAGTCGTCATCATCCACGGACTCAACAACAACCCGGCCTGCTTCCTCCCGCTCCTGGAGCACTTCAAGGCCCGGGGCTTCGCCACGGAGTTCGTCGTGCTCCCCGGCCACGGAGAGAAGCGCGAGGAGACCCGGAGCTACCAGATCGCCTTCTCCCAGTTCTGCCTGCGGATGAAGGAGATCGCCCGGGGGCCCTACGCCGTGGTCGCCTCCTCGCAGGGGGCCCTCTACCTGCAGCTCTGGCTGGAGAAGAATCCCCAGAACAAGCCCCTCCGCCAGGTCCTCCTGGCCCCGGCGCTCTACCTCCGGCGACAGAAGGTCATCGAGCTCGCTCTCCTGAAGCTCCCCGCGGCCCTGGTCATCAAGAGTTTTTCACCGAAGCCCTTCCGCCGCTACCAGAGCATGAAGGTCTGGGAGTACAGGACCCTGCTGGAAGGTGTGGCCACCTACCAGAAGCTCAAGGGCGTGCTGCGGATCCCTACCCTCCTCGTCATCGACCCGAAGGACGAGGTGGTGGACGCCGGAAGACTCAAGGAAGAAGTCGAGAGAAGGAACCCGGGGTTCGAAGTCCAGCTCTTCCCGAGACCCCGCCTCCGGAAGGGCCTGGGCCAGCACCACATCCTCTTCCACCCGGAGTACTTCACCCCGGAGGAATGGGACCGGTTCTCGGGAGAGCTCGGCTCATTTCTTGAAGCGGTTTAACCACAGGATGTCCTGCTTCAGCGAGTACCGCTCGAGGTGCCGGGAGAGGGAGGGCTTCGCTCCGACCAGGAACTGGTCCACGAACTCGAGGTACCCGTAGGGCAAAAGGAAGCTGTAGGCGTCGGAGTACGTGAGGAGGACGTCGGTGGTGGAGCCCGGGGGCCTTAGGGCCAGGTAGTCGAAGCCGTAGTCCACCAGCGAGTAGCAGCCGATGATGCCGAAGAACTGGTAGGCCTTCTCCGAAGCCGAGAGCTCCCGCGCGTTCTGGATCTTCGAGAAGTTCAGGTTGTCCCCCATGCCGGAGTGGCCAATGTAGAAGACCAGGTCGCTCTCCTTCAGGAAGCCCAGGAGCGGAGTGTGGTAGGCGGCGTTGACGTAGAGGGAAGTGTTCCCGAAGTAGACGGTCGTGTCCACGGGCCTCTTGCTCTCCTTGAGCACTCCGGTGAGCCGCAGCCGGAGGCTCCCCGACTCCTCCCGGACGGAGATCTCAAGGCCGTCGAAGATGGTTTCGAAGCGCAGGAGGAGATCCGAGAGCGAGAAGAAGGCGGCGTCGAGTTTCTTGCGCCGGGGATCCTTCTGGTAGCTCGTGAGGAAGGAACGGAGGGCCCCCGTGGTGAGGTTCCCCTCCGGCGCGAGCCGGAGGAAACTTTCGTTCTCAAGGCCCTGGCCCAGCCCGTCGTTCATCAGCCCCCACATGATCCCGACCGCGAGCCGCTTCCGGTGCTTCAGCGCTTCTAGCTCGAAGGGATGGGTCGGGTTGAACTCCACGGGCCTCATCCGGAGGGTGGTCTCCACCACCGTGGCGCGGCCCCTGAGCTCGCCGAGGCAGTCGAGTCCCTTGGGTCTTGCGAGGGGATTCCAGGTGTACCAGTAGAGCTCGGGGTTCTTCAGATGGGCGATGGCCGACAGGGCACAGGGGTTGGTGACCCGGGCCTCGCGGTGGAAGATAACCTCCTGGTGGAGGGACTTCGGAAGGGCCCAGAATGCGAGGTACGGGTCCCGGGGGAGGACGATCTTCACCGCCGCGGGCGTGTCCTTGGTGGCGTAGCACTCGATGGCCGAGAGCCGCGCCTCGTAGGTGAGCTTGAGGCCCGGGTCCGACGGGCCCACGGATCCCCTCGCCTGGGCGGCCTTGGTGTAAGCCTGGTGCAGGGGCAGGGCCTCGTCCACCGAGAGCGCGCTCCCGTAGGGGACGGTTTCTTTCTTCGTGATCCGGAGCTCTTTCTTCTGCGCGGTGATCAGGATCCGGTGGTTCATGATCCTCTGGTTATGCGAAGAGGAGAGGAACCCGTGGAGGAACTTCGTCTGCTCGAGGGCCGCGGCCTCGAGGGCCTTCTCGTCCGGAGGAAGGAGGTCCCGGTGGAGCGTCACGGAAGCCTCGTAGGAGAGCTCGATCTCCCGGGCGTCCGGGCACTGGGTGGTGACCGGGAAGCGATCCTCCGTCCGGGCCGGAGCCTTCTCCTTCGAGAGGAGTCTTACGGTGAGGGGAACGAGGAAAAGGATCAGGAGCCCGAGGACGAGTTTGATGAAGCCCGAGAACCTTCCCATGGGAAAGCTACGTTAGCATGTAGGTGTTCCACAGCTCATTGTTGCCGTAGGCGTTTTCTGAGCTGTGAACGGCGAGAGGGGAATCGTCGATGGTTGGTTCGATGATGGTGATGCCGCCGAAGTCGAATGCTTCTTTCGTCTGGGTCTTAGAATTCTCGTCCTGGCGATGATCCATTTTAAGCCTTTAATATTCTAGAAAATGACACTGACACAAAAAAATGTATCTAAAATATTAAAAAAGGACAAGGCTCATCTTTAACGCAAGACGGAGAAACTAGTGCTGGGTCTTAAACTCTCTTCCGTCGAAGTGGAAGATCACTTCCTTCTCTTCGTACTTGGTCTTGAGGTTCACCGGTCTGCGCCAGATCGAATACAGATTCCTTAAGGTCTCGTTCGCGAAGTTCACGTCCAGGTCCACGCCGTAGTGGACGTGGTTCAGGAGGAGCTCCTTGCGGTTGCCGTAGTTCCCGTCTTCGACCTCGATGATGGGCTGGCCGAAGTTGGTGAGCTGGGAGAGGAGCTTCTGCTTGATCGCCTGGAAGTCCTTCGAGTCGATCTCGAAGCGCCCGGTGCGCGGGTTGTACTTGTAGGTGAAGAGCTGCTGCCGGTCGCAGAAGTCCGGGGTGAGGAACTCGTCGATGAAGGAGATGTCGTTGTGGGATTTCCGCACCTCGAAGATCTTCTCCCGGCCCTTGCCGAGCTTCCGGTCCCAGTGGAGCTTCTCCTTCATGTCGGTGCACTCGTTGTACTCCTTCCCGAACATCCCCCGGTCCCAGCGGTACTCGATGTCCCGCAGGAGCTCGATGCCCACCTTGTAGGGGTTGATGTTCTGGCGGCTCATGGCCATGACCCCGGCGTGCTTGTCGGCGAAGTCGACGATCTCCGAGGCGTCGAGGGCCTTCCGGGTCATGATGGAAGAGTGCCAGTAGCTCGCCCAGCCTTCGTTCATGATCTTGGTCATCCGCTGCGGGAGGAAGTAGTAGGCCTCTTCCCGGAGGATCCCGATGATGTCGGCCTGCCACTCTTCGATGGGCGCGTAGCGGATGAGGTAGCCCAGGACGTCCTTGGTCTTCGAGCCCAGGGGCTTCTCGGCCACGAGGTGCTCCTCTTCCTGGGGCTTCTGCTCCTCCTTCTTGTTCATCCGGGCCTGGGTGCGCATGAAGGACTTCAGGGCCTGCGACCGGTCGTCGATGAGGTAGCCGTCGTCTTCGCTCTCGACCTTCTGCTGCTCTTCCTGCTCGAGCCGGTGGCGCTTCAGGGAGCTCGTCTCGAAGAGTTCGTTGATGTCCAGGAGGTTCTCCAGCGAGAGGACCTTGTCGATGAAGGTCTCGACGGCGTCGGCGCCGTAGCGCTCCATGTACCGGCGGATCTTCGTCCCGTGGTTGGCCATGACGTCCATCATCTTCCGGTTGGTGTTCGAGAACCAGGCGTTGTTCTTGAAGAAGTCGTTGTGGCCGTAGACGTGGGCCATGACGATCTTCTGGTCCACCCAGTTGTTGGCCTGGAGGAGGTAGGCGTAGCACGGGTCCGTGTTGATCACCATTTCGTAGATCTTCTGCAGTCCGTAGGCGTAGCCCTTGGAGAGCTGGTCGTAGTCCATGCCGAACTTCCAGTGCGGGTAGCGGCTGGGGAAGCCCCCCTGGGCGGCGAGGATGTTGATGGTGTCGTAGTCGCAGACTTCGAACACCTGCGGGAAGAAGTCCAGGCCCGCCTCGATCGCGTAGCCTTCGATCTCGTCTTTCAGCGCGAGGAGCTCGCCGGTGATGGGCTTACTGCGGTTCATCTATTTCCCTTTCCCTAGGAATTCCTTGATGGAATCCAGGATCCCTTCTTTGTTCTTGATCTTGCTCAGGATGAGCTTCTCGGCCCCGGTGCCGTACTTCGCGGTGAGGTCCTTGTAGAACTGGCCCGAGCCGTAGCGGCTCTCCACCTGGCCATAGCAGAAGACGTTGGAGACCGGCAGGATCACCTTGTCCAGGAGGTCGAGGCAGAGCTTCGTGTCGTCGGCCGACCAGTTGTCGCCGTCGGAGAAGTGGAACGGGTAGATGTTCCACTCGTTCGGGTTGTAGTCCTTCTCGATGATCTCCTTGCAGAGGTTGTAGGCGGAGGAGATGAGGGTCCCGCCGCTCTCGCGGGTGCGGAAGAAGGTGTGCTCGTCGACTTCCTTGGCGGTGGCGTCGTGGATGATGTAGCGGATCTCGATGTCTTTGTACTGGGACTTGAGCCACAGGTTGATCCAGAAGGACTCGGTCCGGACGATCTCCTTCTGCTCGTCGCCCATGGAGCCGGAGACGTCCATCATGTAGATCACCACGGCGGCGTTCTGCATCTCGACCTTCACGTCGGCCGCGCGGTAGCGGAAGTCGCGGCGGATCGGGATCACCGCCGGGTTCTCCGGGTCGTAGGCGTCGGTGGCGATCTGCCGGCGCAGGGCCTGCTTGTAGGTCCGCCGGAGGTGCCGGAGGGAGTCGGGCCCGGTGGTGCCGATGTTGGTGTACCGGTCCACCACGGAGTGGAGCGACTTCTTCCCCTTGGGTTCGATGTTCGGGAGCTCGAGCTCCTCGCCGAGGATCCGCGCGAGCTCCTCCAGGGAGAGCTCGACGTCGAGCTCCTTGTTCCCCTCCCCCTCACCGGCTTCGCCCTGCCCGGGCTGGCCGTTCGGGTCTTCCTTCCCGTCGACCGGATCCCCGGCCTGGCCCTGGCCCTGGCCCATCCCGCCCTGGGACTTGTCTCCGAAGCGGAAGCGGGGGATGTCGATGGACGGCATGGGGACGGTGAACTTGTCCGTCCCCTTGGGGATGATCTGGCTCCCCTGGGAGACGTACTTCCGGAGGTTGTCTCGGATCTTCCCCTTAACAATCTTCCGGAACCTTGCATGATCGCGCTTAATCGGATGATCCACTCTGCTCCCCTTTCCTCTTTAAGTTAAGCCCTACGACTTAATCGAGTCACCTTTGGCGAAGATGCTGGCCACGAAGTTCAGCGCATCGGTGGAGCAGATCTCGCAGTAGCCGAAGTTCTTGATCAGCCGGCTCTTCACCACCTCGATCTTCTCCTGGGTCTGCTTGTCCACCACGTTGGAGATGATCGTCGTGAGCTTGATCGTGTCCCGCTGGTCCTCGAAGAGCTTGAGCTCGAGGGCCCGGTGCAGGCGCTCGTTCATCTTGTAGTCGAACTGCTTGCCTTCGATGGCGAGGGCCCCGATGTAGTTCATCAGCTCCCTTCTGAAGTCGTCCTTCCGGGACTCCGGGATGTCGATCTTCTCCTCGATGGCGCGCATGAAGCGCTCGTCGGCCTCCTCCAGCTTGTTGGAGTACTTGTTGCGGATCTTTTCCTTCTGGGTGTAGGCCTTGACGTTGTCCACGTAGTTCGCGCAGAGGGTCTGGATGGCGGACTCGTCAACGGAGATCGCCTTCTGCACGTCGTTCTTGACGATGTCCTCGTACTCCTGCCGGCACACCGCGAGCATCTCCCGGTAGTGGTCCATCTGGTCCGGAGAGTTCACCAGGGCGTGGTGCTTGAGACCGGACTCGAGTTCGTTGAAGACCATGAACGGGTTCAGGCACCCCACGTGGCCATTCTTCACCAGGGCGTTCGAGATCTTGTCCTGGATGTATCTCGGGGAAATCCCCTCCAGGCCCTCCCTCACGGCTTCCTTCCGGAGCTCCTTGACGTTGTCCTCGTTGTATCCGGGGAGGGTCTTCCCGTTGTAGAGCTTCAGCTTCTGGAGCTTGGTGAGGTCGGACTTCTTCGGCTCCTCGAGCCGGGTGAGGATCGCCCAGGTGGACGCCATCTCGAGAGTGTGGGGAGCGATGTGGATGTTGGGGATGGTTTCCTTATTGTAGTCCTTCCGGTAGATCCGGGCCTCCTGGTCGAGGCGGGTGATGTACGGGACGTCGATCTTCACCGTCCGGTCCCGGAGGGCTTCCATGAACTCGTTGCTCTGGAGCTTCCGGTACTCGGGCTCGTTGGTGTGGCCCAGGATCACCAGGTCGATGTTGGTCTGGGCGAACTTCTTCGGCTTGATGGACTGTTCCTGAGACGCACCCAGGAGGTCGTAGAGGAAGGCCACGTCGAGCTTGAGCATCTCGATGAACTCCACCACGCCGCGGTTGGCGATGTTGAACTCGCCGTCGAAGTTGAAGGCCCGCGGGTCCGAGTCGGAGCCGTAGATGGCGATCTTCCGGTAGTTGATGTCCCCGGTGAGCTCGGTGGAGTCCTGGTTCTTCTCATCCTTCGGCTGGAACGTGCCGATCCCCCGGCGGTCTTTCTCGGAGAGGATGAGGCGCTTCACGCGCAGGTGCCGCATGACCTTCATCCAGTCGCCGTCGTACTTGAGCATGTATTCGTTCAGGATGAACCGGCAGGCCGGGTTGACCTCGCCCTTGATCTTCACCTTGTAGGGAGACTTGTTGGTCTTGGCGAGCTCCGCGAGGAACCGCTCCCGGACCTCCGGCGGGAGGAGCTTCAGCGGCTCCTCGTGCATCGGAGAGGCGAAGACCTTCTGGCCCCCGAGGATGGCCGAGCCCTCCTCGTCCACCCACTCGTAGGTGTAGAGCGCGCCCTCGTCGGTGCGCGAGTAGTGCTCGAGGCCCTTCTTGAGGAGCCTCGCGATGGAGGACTTCGCCGACCCCACCGGCCCGTGGAGGAGGAGGACCCGCTTCTCCGTTCCGTAGCCCAGGGCCGCGGACTGGAAGAAGTTCACGAGCTTCATCAGGTGGACGTCGATCCCGAAGATGGCGTCCTTCCCGTTCTCGAACGGGTCGTCGAAGAAGTGGTAGCGGACGACGTCCTTCTTGTACTCGGTGTAGGCGGAGGTGCCGTAGCTCATGATCATGTCGTAGATCCGCTGGAAGGAGTTCCGCGCGACCTTCGGGTTCCGCATGACCAGGTCGATGTACTCCTGGAAACTTCCCTGCCAGTGGAGGTGAGAAAAGTCTTTCGGATTGAAGTGCTGAGAGATGAACTGCTGGATATCAAAATTCGAGCTGGCCATGGACTTTCCTCCCTAAAACAGTTGGGCACCGATTCGAGTCGGGTTAAGCCCTTAATTTATTTGTACCACACTAGGTTAGCTTGTCACGAGCGTTACGCCAATACGGCAAATCTCACTCTTGTCACCGACGGTTCCTCTCAACTTTCCCCCCCGGGCCCATTAGTGTTTGACTAAACTCCGGTTCCTCTTATCATGGTGAGATAGGTTCAATTTTTAAAGGCTCGTATGGGAATCCTCTGCACCGGCGCGACCGACATCGGCCGGAAACGTAAAACCAACCAGGACTCGATCTGTCTAGATCACAAGCACCTGTTCTACGCCGTCGCCGACGGCATGGGGGGACACAACGGCGGGGACATCGCCTCCCAGGTCTCCGTGAAGCTCATCCCCGAGTTCGTGAGCAAGAACCAGAAGCTCGACGCCCAGGTGCTGATGAAGGACCTGATCCTCGAGATCAACGACGCCATCTACAACCGGGCCCAGGAAGAGCCCGAGCTCCACGGCATGGGCACCACCATCACCGCCATCCAATTCTGCGGGCCACAATTGGTGATCGGAAACGTCGGGGACTCCCGCGCCTACATGATCAACAACCACAACATCTACCAGCTCACCCGGGACCACTCCTGGGTCCAGCAGCGGCTCAACCTCGGCGTCTACACCCGGGAGGAAGCCGTCCACGACCCGCAGAGGAACGCGCTCTACATCGCGGTGGGGATCGACCCCGAGCTCGAGGTGGACGTGTTCAACTACCGCATCTGCAAGAATGATATTTTCCTCATCTGCTCTGACGGATTGCACGGAAAGGTCAGCGATGCGGACATCCTGCACATCATCCAAACAAATATCCCTGATCCCGCCAAGTGCACCATGCCGCAGCTGGAGAAAACCGTACAAAACCTCATTGACCAGGCTAATCAGAACGGCGGCAACGACAACATCTCCGCCATCATCGCCGTCGCCCAGGCCTAACCTTCCCCCAACCTTTTGTATTCCCAATTCCCGGGCTCTCGCATAAAATACTGGGAATGGATAAATACTACACCGTGATGGTCGTCCCCGAGAAACAGAAAGGGGTCCGAACCTATCGCATCCCGACTGTGCTGTTTAAGTCTCTGGCCTTCATGATGGTGATGCTCGCCATGCTCATCGGCGTCCTCGCCTACGACTACTGGAAGATCCTCCAGCAGGTCTACGAGAACAAGCACCTCTCCATCGAGAACCGGCAGCTCAAGGAGCAGATCCAGCTCTTCCAGATGAAGATGAACACCCTCGGCGACGACCTCAAGCGCATCGACACCTTCGAGAAGAAGCTCCGGGTGATCACGGGCCTCGAGGACATCGGCACCAAGGGCCCGATCTACAGGCCGGACAAGGACGAGGAGAAGGAGTCCTTCTCCCTCGACGACCTCAACAGCTCGCTGGAGTTCAAGTTCGACGAGGACGTCGAAGACCAGGACCGGTTCAAGGAGCTCAAGAGCCTCTACGACAAGAAGATCGCCGGGGGCCTGGGCCTCGAGCGGAGCTACCTGCTCACCAAGCAGTGGTCGGACCTCGCCCGCCGGAGCTTCGCCCTCTCCACCGAGTACGCCATGTTCGACTACAAGTACGGCCAGATCAAGGACGCGGTCTCCACCATCGAAGGCAACATCCACGCCCTCGACCAGTACCTCCTGGACAAGGAGTCCTTCCTCAACTCCACGCCCACCATCCTCCCGGCCGACGGCTGGATCACGAGCTACTTCGGCCAGCGGATCTCTCCGTACCTGGGCAAGCTGAAGATGCACGAGGGCCTCGACGTCGGCGCTCCGTACGGCACGCCGGTCAACGCCCCCGCGGACGGCATCGTGACCTTCTCCGGTGTGAAGGCGGGCTTCGGGAAGTTCGTCCAGGTGGACCACGGCTACGGGATCGAAACCATCTACGCCCACAACCAGTCGCTGCACGTGAAGCCGGGGCAGAAGGTGAAGCGCGGGAACCTCCTCGCGGCCGTCGGGAACACGGGCCACTCCACGGGCCCCCATCTCCATTACGAAGTTCGGGTGAACGGCATCGCCGTTGACCCTCTATATTTTATCCTCGAAGAAGAAAGGTTCCCCACTATGTTAGACTCAATGATGCGCAAGATTTTTGGTACGAAGCAAGACCGAGACATGCGCGCGCTCCGGCCCATCCTCGCCCAGGTCAACGCCCTCGAGCCCAAGTACAAGGCGATGAGCGACGACGAGCTCAAGGCCCAGACCCCGGCCTTCCGGGAGAAGCTGAAGTCGGGCGGAGCCACCGTGAACGACATCCTCCCCGACGCCTTCGCCGTGGTTCGGGAGGCGAGCCTCCGGGTCCTGAAGATGCGCCACTTCGACGTCCAGATCATCGGCGGGATCGT
>SXGU01512099.1_pt1 | contig 10278 bp, 11 predicted proteins | sample 3174531 | NCBI WGS metagenome assembly SXGU01 (sample SAMN11356863, study PRJNA531348) | freshwater metagenome | isolation source: freshwater sample F1-140 | place: China: Fuxian Lake, Yuxi | collected 2017-12-25 | reverse complement strand
ATCTTCGGGTTCCCACGACGGGTCTGGTGACCGAAGTGGACGCCGGCTTCCAGCATCTGGCGCATCGTGACGACAGCCATGGTGATGTCTCCTCTCCTGCGGTTCGAGTGGGCACCGGTCCCGACGCCGAGGCGACCGCAGGAGGACGGGTGCTGGAATTGCAAGGTGGTTCGCCAGTGCGACGGACCGTCGGAGAATGCTAGCGGCCGTCGGCGCCGGTCGCGCAGGCCAATCTGCGCCCGACACCAGCTGTTCGGGCAGGTCGCGGGGCAGAACCGTCGGCAGGCACCAGGCGCGGCGGTCCCCGCCAGCGGCCGAGCAGGGGCGCAGGGTCGAGGTACGCGACGGCGTCGCCCTCCCCCAGCCGCACGCCGAGGAACAGCCGGTCCGTGGACCGAGCCAGGATCTGCCCCTGTGACACCGTCTGACCTGGGCGGACGGTGAGCCGATGGACGAACCCGTAGGTGACTCGGCGCCCGTCGGCGAGGCGCACCACCACGTACCCCGTGCCCGCCACCCGACCGGTGAACACCACCACCCCCGGCGCCACTGCCGCGACCGGGGTGTCGGCGGGTGGCCGGTACTCGAGGCCACGATGCCCAGCGCACCAGGTGCAGGCCGGTGCCTCGAACGGACGGACGGCCGGTGTGGCGACCGGCGGGGGCCAGCACAGTGCCACCGACACGAACAGCGCGGCGATCATGCGGCCCCTCCGCAACGGGTCGCCGAGCAGGCCGGCGGCCCCGGGGTCAGGCGACGCCGCTGGCCGAGAGACGGGCTCGCAGGTGCAGCACCGCCTTGGTGTGGATCTGCGACACGCGGCTCTCGGTGACGCCCAGCACCGAGCCGATCTCCGCCAGGGTGAGACCCTCGTCGTAGTACAGCGACAGGACGAGCTTCTCCCGGTCGGGCAGGCGGCGCACCTCGGCCTTCACCAAGCGGCGCACCTCGCCCTCCTCCACGATGGCCGACGGCGAATCGGGCACGTCGCCCGACAGCGCACGCGGTTCGGTGCCCGCCACCAACGCCCGGTCGAGCGGACCGACGGTGGTGGAGGCGATGGACGACAGCCACTTCTGGAACTCGGTGGGCGACAACCGCAGGTGCTTCGACAACTCTTCGTCGGTGGGTGCACGGCCCAGCTTGCCCTCGAGCTCGGTGAACGCACCCTCCACCTCTCGGGCACGGCTGCGCACCGAGCGCGGCACCCAGTCGAGCGAACGCAGCCCGTCGAAGATGGCGCCACGGATGCGCGGCACGGCGAACGTCTCGAACTTCACCGCACGCTCGGGGTCGAACCGCTCGACCGCGTCGATGAGGCCGAACACGCCCGCACTGACCAGGTCGCCCGGGTCGACACTGCTGGGCAGACCCGCACCGACACGGCCCGCGACGAACTTCACCAGTGGCGAGTAGTGAACGATGATGCGGTCGCGCGAGACACTGTCTCGCCGTGCGAACCACTGTTCCCACACTTGTTCGATGTCGAGTTCGCGTCTCATGCTCGGGGGTGCGCCTCAGCGTAGACCTCGCGGAGGACGTGATTGCTGACATGGGTGTACCGCTGCGTGGTGGACACGTCGGCGTGGCCCAGCAGCTCCTGCACGGCACGCAGGTCGGCGCCACCGTCGAGGAGGTGCGTGGCGAACGTGTGACGCAACGCGTGCGGGTGCGTGGACACGCCCTTGGGCGAGCGCCGATCGACGATGCGTCGCACGTCGCGAGGGGTGAGCGCATGGCCACGTTCGTTGCCGAACACCACCGCACCGGCCTCGGCCGGCACGACCTCACCGCGGACACCGAGCCACGCGCGCACGGCCGCGACGGCCGGATCACTGAGCGGCACGCGGCGCTGCTTGGCACCCTTGCCCCACACCGTGACCGCGCCGCCGGCGAGGTCGAGCGAGTCGAGCCGCAACCCGCACAGCTCTCCCACGCGCACGCCACTGCCGTAGAGCAACTCCAACACGGCGTCGTCGCGCAGGCGCCGCCAGTGCGGTTCGTCGTCGGGGGTGGCGCCGTCGAGCAGCCCCGCCACCTCGGCCAGATCGAGCACACGCGGCAGCCGACCGTCGCCCGACGGCGCGCGCAGCGACGTGCTGGGATCCACCTCGAGCACGCCGGTGCGACGGAGATGGGCGAAGTACCGACGCAGTGACGACACGTGCCGCGCCACGCTGCGCTTGGCCAGCGGCTTCTCGGGCCGGGTGCCCAGCCAGGCCACGTAACGGCGCAGCACCAGGCGATCCACGGCCGCAGGGCCCGCCAGGTCGCGGCCATCGCACCAGTCGGCGAACGCCTCCACGTCGGCGCGATACGCAGCCACCGTGTTGACGCTGCTGCTGGTGAGGGACGCGACGAAGGCGTCGAGGTGCCACGCGCCGCGATCGGCCGACGTGGGCGCGACCTTCGTGCTCCCTGCCATGGCTGCACAGGGTATTCGTTCATGGTGGTCACGTCGGTGACCCCCCGCCCGCCGAGGGCAGCGCCTCGAACCAACCGTCGGACTGCAGCACCCATCCGTCGACCTCCATCCGGGCCAGCCGGAGCGCCACCTCCACCAGTGACAGGCCCGTGGCGAGCACCAGACCCTCGACGGTGCGCGGCTGCGAGCACAACGCCTCGAACACCGGGCGTTCGTCGCGGCCGAGCGGACGGCGGGGGTCGGGCGGACGCGCACTCGCCAGTCGGTGGTCGAGCTGCAGGGCCGTGAGCACGTCGCTCACGTCGAGCACCGGCGCGGCGCCGTCGCGCAACAGCTCGTTGGTGCCGGCCGCGGCCCGACTGGCGGGCGACCCGGGCACGGCCATGATGGGCACCCCACGATCGAGCGCCGCCGTGGCCGTGATGAGCGAACCGCCCCGTTCGCGGGACTCGACCACCACCACCACCTCGGCGAGCGCCGCCACGATGCGGTTGCGCAGGGGGAACCGATACGGCGCCGGCGCCGTGCCGGGCGGCACCTCCGACAGCAACAGTCCGTCGGTGGCCACCCACTGCCACAGGTCGGTGTGCTCCCTGGGGTACACCACGTCGTGCCCGCAGGCCACGACGCCGATCGGACGGCCGGCACCCTGGGCGTGGCGCACCCCGCGATGCACCCACCCGTCGACCCCACGGGCCAGCCCGGACACCACGTGCACCCCCGCCGCGCCCAGTCCGGCGCCCAGTTCGCGTGCCAGGGAGCGGCCCGCCGCGGTGGCGTTGCGGGTACCCACCACCGCCACGCGACGCCCGTCGAGGAGCGCGAGCTGCCCCGCGGCGAACAACACGGGTGGTGGCAGCGGATCGTCGAGCAACAGCGGCGGGTATCCCGCGTGGTCGTGCACCAGCACCGTCACGCCCAGTTCCTCGCAGCGCGACCACACCCGCGCCGGATCGACCCGCCGCGCTGCCTCGCGAAAGGCCTGGCGACGTTCGGGCCGTTGCAGCACCTCGGCCATCACCCCGGCGGGCCGGTGCTCGCCGAGCACCACGGCCCATGCCTCGGCCGGGGGGTGGTGCAGCAGGAGCGACCGCAGGCGCTGCACGGTGATGGGCCCCAACCCGGCCAAGGCCGCGGCGTATCCCTCGGGCGGCACCCCGGTCACGCTGCGAACCCCCGAGACGACACGCGCAGCCGCACGCGCATCTGCAACGCCATCACCACGTGGTCGTCGAGCACCAGGTCGTGCTCACCGTCGAGGTCGGCCAACGTGCGCGCCACACGACGGATGCGGTGGTAGCCGCGACCGGTGAGGAAGTCGGCCTCGAGTTGCTCACGCAACCGCTCGCGGGCGGCCGGATGCAGCGGCGCCAGCGCATCGAGATCGGAGGCCGGGATGTGGGCGGTGAGCATGCCGATTCGATCGGTGGAGCGTCGCCGGGCTGCAGCCACCCGTTGCGCCACCACGGCAGTGGGTTCACCCCCGCCGCCGGACAGCAGGTCGTCGACCACCGGCCGCTCGACCGCCACCCGCAGGTCGAACCGGTCGAGCAACGGCCCCGACAGCCGGCGCAGATAGCGCAACCGCGCGGCCTCGTCGCAGTCGCACACACCGGGCGCACCGCCGCCGCACGGGCAGGGATTCGACGCCGCGACCAGCAGGAAACGGGCCGGCACGGTGGCCGACGCCCGGGCACGGGCGAGGCGGATGACGCCCTCCTCCAGCGGCTGTCGCAGCCCGTCGAGCACCGCCGGGGCGAACTCGCCGAGCTCGTCGAGGAAGAGCACACCGCCGTGCGAGAGACTGATCTCGCCCGGCCGGAGCGTGGTGCTGCCACCGCCGACGAGCGACACCATGGAGCTGCTGTGGTGCGGCGCCCGGAACGGGGGGCGGCGCACCAGCCCGCCCGACGGCAACCGCACACCGGCCGCCGAGTGCACCATGGTGGCCTCGAGCGCGACGTGCGGGTCGAGCGGCGGCAGCAGTCCCGGCAGGCGTTGGGCGAGCATGGTCTTGCCCGAACCGGGCGGCCCGACGAGCAGAAGGTGGTGCCCTCCTGCGGCGGCCACCTCGAGCGCCCGACGAGCCAGCACCTGGCCACGCACGTCGGCCAGGTCGGGCAGCGGCGGTTCGTCGTCGACGAGTTCGTGGTCGGGTGGATCGGGCCATGGGGCCGAACCGTGCAACGCCTCGACGAGTGCCCGCAGGGTGTCGACCACGCGGGTGCCGTCGCCCACCACGCCCTGCGCCTCTCGATGGCCCGACATGGCCACCACCGGGCGGATGTCGGGATGCTCCATGCGCAGCGCCGCCACCATCGGCGCCGTGCCCGGGACCCCGCGCACGCTGCCGTCGAGACCCAGCTCGGCGAGGAAGCCCATGTCCTCGATGGCGTGCGGCGGCACCTGACCGTCGGCCGCCAGCACGCCGACGGCGATGGCCAGGTCGAGCCCCGACCCACCCTTGCGCTGGTTCGAGGGCGCGAGGTTCACCGTGATGCGCTTGGCCGGCCACGTGAGCCCGCTCGACAACACGGCGGCGCGCACACGGTCGCGCGACTCGCGACACGCTTCGTCGGGCAGGCCGACGATCTGGAACGACGGGAGGCCGCCGGCGGCGTGCACCTCCACCGTGACGGGGCGTCCCTCGACGCCGAACAACGTGGCAGAACGAACGGCGGCCAACATGCGCGCCTCCTCCAACGACCTTGGCGCGACGGCGCCGGAACGGGTTGGAGGGAACGGCGACCGGTTCCCCGACGGCTGCGGCGCACCATATCGGCGCCCGGCGTGACGCACAATCGGCGTCACCTGCTGCGAGAATCGCCGCCGATGAAGTGCTCCTCGGCGGTGGCCGTGCTCGTGATCTCAGCCCTCGGGCTGGTGGCGTGCAGTGACGACCAGGAACGCACCGAGGGTCGCTACTGCACCGAGGTGGGCAACCACCTCGCCGCACTCAACACCCCGTCGCTCACCGATGCCGACGACGTGGAGGCGATGCTCGACGCGTGGCGCACCGTGGCCGACGCCGCACCGTTGGCCGTGCAGCCCGAATGGGACCGCCTGATGGCGGCCATGGAGACGGCCTCCACCGTCGACCCGTCCGATGCCGAGGCGATGCAGCGCATCGCCGACACGGCCCGTTCGAACGAGCCGTCGGCGAACAAGGTGATCGACTACACGGCCACGTTGTGCGGGGTGCGCATCGGCGAGGGCAAGCCGGTCACGACGACCGTGCCGCCCACCACCGTGACGCCCAGCACCGTGACGCCCACCACTGTGGGCGGCTGAGCGTCAGACGATCTCGCCGCGGCGCAGGATGACGTGGTCGACCAGGCCGTAGGCCTTGGCCTCCTCGGCGGTGAACCAGCGGTCGCGCTCGCTGTCGGCCTGGATCTTCTCGATCGGCTGCCCCGAGTGCTGCGCGATGAGCTCGGCCATGCGGCGCTTGGTGTAGGCCAACTGCTCGGCCTGGATGGCGATGTCGGTGGCCTGACCGCGCAGGCCGGCGAGCGGCTGGTGCATCATGATGCGCGCATTGGGCAGCGTGTAGCGCTTGCCGGTGGCGCCGGCGGTGAGCAGGAACTGGCCCATGCTGGCCGCCATGCCCATGCAGACGGTGGCGACCGGGCAGCTGACGAACTGCATCGTGTCGTAGATGGCCATGCCGGCCGTGACCGAGCCGCCGGGGCTGTTGATGTACAGCCAGATGTCGGCGGTGGGGTCCTCGCCCTCGAGGTACAGCAGCTGGGCGCAGATCTGGTTGGCGATGTCGTCGTTGACATCGGTGCCGAGCATCACCACGCGGTTCTTCAGCAGGCGATTGAACACGTCGAGACGCGGATCCATGCCGCTGTCGAGGGCCATGGGACGGGTGATGTCGCTCATGTCGCCACACGCTACCGTCACCGACGATGAGCGACCCCGACTTCCACCCCAACGTCGACGAGCTGCTGGGGAACAACGAGCGGTACGTCGAGGGCTTCCACGACGAGAACCTGGGGGTCCGACCCCGGCGGCACCTTGCCATCGTGGCGTGCATGGACAGCCGCATGAACATCTTCGAGATGCTCGGGCTCGAACACGGCGATGCGCACATCATCCGCAACGCGGGCGGCGTGGTCACCGACGACGTCATCCGGTCGCTCGTGCTGAGCCAGCGTCGACTGGGCACGCGGGAGATCATCCTCATCCATCACACCAACTGCGGCCTCGAAGGCGTCAGCGTCGACGACTTCAAGCAGGAGCTCGAACGCGAGGTCGGCATTCGTCCGTGGTGGGCGCTCGAGGCGTTCCTCGACCCGTACGACGACGTGCGCCAGAGCATCAAGCGCCTGCAGCTCAGCCCGTTCGTGGCGCACAAGGACCACATCCGCGGCTTCGTCTACGACGTGGCCGACGGCCGGCTGCACGAGGTCTGAATCCGGTTCAGCGCGGCCAGCGGGCGTTGCGCTCCACGTCGTTGAGGTCGAGGTGGTTGCGCATGTACTCCTCCGCGGTGTCCCGCCGCGGCGCGAAGTCCCACGGCGTGAAACGACCGGACCGCAACGCCGTGGCCACCAGCCGTCGGCGGGCCTGATCGGCGAGCACCTCGGCGTGCAGACGATCGAGATCCCACCGCGCTGTCATCTCCGCACGGAACGCCGCCACCGTCTCGGCGTGCTCGGGGCGGGCGGCCAGGTTGATCCGTTCGTGCGGATCAGCGGCGAGATCGTAGAGCTGGTCGGGATCGGCCGGGCAGTGGACGAACTTCAGGTCACCACGACGGATCATCACGATCGGCGCACAGGACCCTTCCGCCATGTACTCCCCCACGACGGTGCGCGCCTCGGCATCGCCCTCGCACAACGGGATCAACGACTGCCCCGCCAGTGGCTCGACCGCGTCAGCAGGCGAACCCCCTGCGAGTTCGAGGATGGTGGGCAGCACGTCGACCAGCGACACCGGCGTGTCGACCCGGCGAGGCGCGAACCGGCTCGGCGCGTGCACCACCAACGGGATGCGGGTGGCGCCCTCGAAGAAGTTCATCTTGTACCAGAGGCCGCGCTCGCCGAGCATGTCGCCGTGGTCGGCGAGCAGCACCACCACCGTGTCGTCGGCGAGCCCCAACGAGTCGAGCGTGCCGACCAGACGACCGGTCCAGTCGTCGACGTAGCTGATGTTGGCCAGATAGGCGCGGCGAGCGTTGCGCACGTCGTCATCGGTGATGGTGGTGCGGTCCATCGCGCATGCCTCGCGCAGTCGCACGGTGTGCGGATCGGCGTCGACCTCGGCGGCGCCGACGGCAGGCATCGGGATGTCGACACCTTCGTAGCGGTCCCAGTACTCCCGCCGCGCGACGTACGGGTCGTGGGGATGCGTGAAGCTGGCCACCAACAGGAACGGCCGGTCGTCGGCGGAACGGGCGAGGTCGTGCAGCGCACGCACGGCGTGGAAGCCGACCTCGTCGTCGAACAGCAGCTGGTTCGTCACCTCGGCCACACCCGCCCCGGTGACGCTCTCCATGTTGTGGTACCACCAGTCGATGCGCTCATCCGGAGCCCGCCAATCGGGGGTCCACCCGAAGTCGGCCGGATAGATGTCGGTGGTGCGGCGCTCCTCGAAGCCGTGCAGCTGATCGGGGCCGACGAAGTGCATCTTCCCGGACAGCACCGTGCGATAGCCGGCGGCCCGCGCATAGTGGGCGAACGTGGGCACGGTGCTGGCCAGATAGGCCGCGTTGTCGTAGCCGCGCGTCGCCGAGGGCAGCTGGCCGGTCATCATGCAGTACCGCGCCGGCGTGCACAGCGGACTGTTCGTGTAGGCGGCGTCGAACACCACACCCTCTGCAGCGAGCCGATCGATGTGTGGCGCCTTGGTGGCGGGGTTCCCGTAGCAGCCGAGGGCACCGGGGGTGAGCTGGTCGTACATCACGATCAGCACGTTGGGGCGAGCGGTCATCCGCCGATCCTGGCACGCCAGCGGGCCACCTCTGCCTCCGGATCGAGCACCATCACGGTGGACGGCGGACCCTCGGCGCCGCGCCGGTTGATGTCGCGGATCTTCACGTTGATGTCGTCGACGATGCGCCGCACGACCGACTCGTTCGAGGCGGCCGCCATGGCCTCGCGCGCCTCCTCCACCTCCTTGCGAATGCGGATGGTGGGCGGCAGGTAGCTCAGCCGCTCGGCGCGCAGCTTGGCCTTCAGCCACCAGTCCTCGTCGTGCTCGTCGGTGAGGCCGTCGATGGGCCTGCCCTTCCCGGGCAGATCGGCGAACTCACCGCGGGCGATGCCGTCGCGGATCTGCTGTTCGACCGCACTCTCCCACTTGCGCACGCTCATCGCCGGACCCCGCTGAAGATCACCGCCACGCGTTCGTCGTCGGCCACATGGTCGCGCGCGGCGAGCAGTCCGGCCAGTCCGGCGGTGCCGGTGGCGCTGGCGTCGATGCCGGTGGTGCGCCGACCGAGCTCGTTCGCTGCGACCACGTGGGCCTCGGAGGCCACCACCGGCGAACCGTGCCCGTCGGCCATGGCTCGTACGACCGGCAGCCAGTCGTACGTCTCGTCGTCGAGGATGCCGTCGGCCGCCGAATGGCCGACGTGTTCCCACGGCCACATCACATCGGCCCAGTGCTCGGCCACGTGGCGCGGGCCACCCACCGAGTCGGCGAGCTCCCAGGCTCGCGACAACGGCGCGCACGCATGGGTCTGCACGGCGTGCAACCGCGGGGTGATGCCGCTCATGCGGAACCCGGCACCCACGCACGCGGCGAACGCGCCACCGCCCACCTGCACGAACAGCCGGTCGAAGGGCGGCCCCTCGAGCTGTTCCTCCATGTGACGGGCCATCTCCCAGCCGATGGTGCGACCGCCGTCGAGGCACCAGGCGTTCTCGGTGCCCTGCACGCTGAACGGCACCGCGCCATCGGCCACGGCCTCGCGGAAGCGGTGCACGCACGGGTCGCCCGGCGGGTCGGTGGCCACGCGCGGACAGGTGACCACGTGCGCACCGAGCCCGTGCAGCAGATCCACGACCGCAGGGTTCGCGTCGACCGGCACGAACACCCGGATGGGCCACCGCACCGCCGCTGCCAACGTGCTGGCGGCCAACGCCGCATTCCCGCACGAGGCGATGGCGAGCGGCGGTCGGTCGGCGCCCCACGGTGCCAGGCCGGTGCGCTCGGCTGCGACGAGGTGCAGCAGGATGCCGAACAGGTGGCGGGCCTTGTGACTGCCGGCCACGTGCCGGGTCTCGTCCTTCACCCACACGCCACCGTCGGGGTGGAAGCCGAGTTCGTCGCTCAGCGCATCGGCCCGCAGGAAGGGTGTGGTGACGAAGCCGGTGCCGGCCACGGCGGCCACTTGTGCGTCCAGGTCGGTGACGAGCGCGACGCGCGCCGCCTCGTCGAGCCCCGCCGCCGCAGCGAACTCGTCCCATGCCAGGTACGGGCGGAACGCCAGGAACGGGTTGTCGGCGCCGTTGGAGCGCAGCGGGGCGATGGCCTGCACCAACTGCGGCGCGTGATGGCGATCGGAGCCCGTCGCCTGCGGGCAGCGCCAACTGAACGGCTGGTCGATGGGCGTCTCGGCGCCGCACACGGCGCAGCGCCAGTGGCTCATCAGCCGGCCGCCACGCGGGCGTTGAACTCGTCGATCATCTCGTCCCACACCGGCACGAAACGGCGCAGGTCGCGCCAGAACGACTGCTGGCGACGGGCTTCGAACAGCTCGAACGGCGTGCCCTGCACCGTTGTCAGCTCACGGGCGTCCTCGATCCCGTAGCGTTTGAGACAGGCGGCGGCCAGGTCGCGCGCCAGCACCAGCACCACCGCCGTGCCATCCGGACGCTTGACCGCAAGCACGCTGTAGT
>SXGU01273042.1_pt1 | contig 10278 bp, 11 predicted proteins | sample 3174531 | NCBI WGS metagenome assembly SXGU01 (sample SAMN11356863, study PRJNA531348) | freshwater metagenome | isolation source: freshwater sample F1-140 | place: China: Fuxian Lake, Yuxi | collected 2017-12-25 | reverse complement strand
GACGCCTCGGCCAGGATGACGTATGCCACGTTGAACGAAGCGATGACGGTCAGGGGCGCGATGATGTTGGGCAGGATGGTGCGAAAGATGATCGCGGCGGTGCTGTCGCCCATGGCCCGGGCTGCCTCGACAAACTCCTTCTCGCGCAGGGAAAGGGTCTGGGCCCGCACGATCCGGGCATATGTCACCCATTGGCCGATGCCAAGCACAAGGATCAGGTTGAACAGGCCCGGCCCCAGCACCACCAGGAACATGATCGCGAGCAGGATGAAGGGAAAGGCCAGCTGGATATCGCCCAGCCGCATCAGCACATCGTCGATCCAGCCGCCGAAATAGCCCGAGACGAGGCCCGCCGTCACCCCCAGCGTGCCGCCCACCGCGATGGCAGCAACCCCCACCAGCAGCGACACCCGCGCCCCGTACAGCAGGCGCGAGAACACGTCCCGCCCCAGCGCGTCCGACCCCATCAGAAAGGTCGCGCCCTTTGGCCCGTCGGCCATCGGCGCGGCAAGACGCATCATGATGTTCTGCCGGTTGGGGTCCAGCGGCGAGATGGTGGGCCCCAGCACGGCCACGAACAGCACGACAAGCAGGATCGTCAGCGCCAGCAGCGGCCATTTGGCGGCCACCATGCTGCGCCCGGCGCGGCCAAGCTCGCGGCGAAAGTTCGACCCGGTTTGCGGGGCAAGGGCGAAGGCGTCTGTCGTGTCGGCCATGTCCGCCCCCTACAATTTCACGCGCGGATCGATGCGCACATAGATCAGATCGACGATCAGGTTCAGCGCGATGAAGATCACCGACAGCACGATGACCGAAGCCTGAACCACCGGAATGTCGCGCTGGTTGATCGCGTTGAACACCAGTCGGCCGATGCCCGGCCAGGAAAACACCGTCTCGATCACCACGACGCCGCCCAGAAGGAACCCGAACTCCAGCCCGATCATGGTGACCACGGGCAGCCAGGCGTTGCGCAGGGCGTGGCGGACGATGACCGCGCCTTCGCTGATCCCCTTGGAGCGGGCCGTGCGCACATAGTCCTGGCCCAGAACCTCCAGCATCGAGGACCGCACCAGCCTTGCATTGCGCGAGAGCGAATAGAACCCGACCGCAATGGCGGGCATCATCAGATGATAGGCCGCCTGCGGCAGGTTGCCAAAGGCGGTGGCAAAGTCGCCCAGGAACAGCGGCTTCAGAAACGGCACATGGCCCGAGATCGGAAACCAGCTCAGATACAGGCCGAAGAACAGGATCATCATGATCCCCATCCAGAAGCTTGGAATCGACTGGCCGAACATCGCCAGCGTCATGATCGAGCCGTCCAGGGGCGTGCCCCGGTAGATCGCGGCAAAGACGCCGAAGGGAATGGCCAGCGAGATCGCCAGGAACATCGAGAAAATCGTCAGCTCGATCGTCGCGGGCAGCGCGCCCAGCACGATCTGCATCGCGGGCTGGCGGTAGCTCAGCGAATTGCCGAACTCACCCTGCGCCACGTTGCCGAGGTAGGTCAGGTATTGAATGTGCAGCGGCTTGTCGAAACCAAGCGCCTGGCGGATCATCTGGATTTCTTCTTCCGAAGCGCGCTCGCTGACGAACAGATAGGTGGGGTCCCCCCCCATCTGCAATGAGATGAAGCTGATCAGCGTGACGCCCAGAATGACGATCACGCTTTGCAGCAGGCGCCTGACGATAAAGGTCCACATGGGTTCAGCGGTCTTTCCGGAAAGGATCGGGCACGCGAGGATGATCCCCGCGTGCCCGAAAGGCTCACTTCAGCGTCGCGTTGAAAAGGTAGACCTTTTCATCCGGCCGCGCCGTCCAGTTCAGACGGTTCGACACACCGTAGAAGTCCGGCTGGAAGTAGAGGTGCAGCCATGGACCGTCGTCGTAGAACACCTGAAGCATCTCGTCGATGATGACGCGCTGCTCTTCGGGGGTCTTGGCGGCCGAGATGTCAGCCCAGCGGTCGAACCAGCGCGGATCGTTCCAGTGGGTGTAGTTGGTGCCGGCGTCGACCTTGGCCAGATCGGTCATGTCGTAAAGCGGCGACCACAGCGCCCCGCCCGAGCCCAGGAAGAACAGCGGGCCGACATCGCGCTTGCGGATGAGCGGCACATAGACCGAACCCCATTCCATGATGTCGAGCTCGATCTTGATGCCCACGTCGGACAGATATTGCGCAATGGCCAGAACGACGTTTTCGTCGTTCAGATAGCGGCCCTTGCCTGCCTGGAAGCGGATCGAGAACCGGGTGCCGTCAGCCTGACGGGGCCAGCCGGCCGCGTCGAGAAGCTCTTCCGCCTTGGCCGGATCGTAGGGATAGGGCGTCAGCGACTTGTTGGCGTTGGGCGGGTTCACGATGCCCGTTGCACGCACGCAGGGGAAGTTCAAGAGCTGCTCGCAGATCGCCGGAACGTCCACCGCATATTGCAGCGCGCGGCGCACGTCGGGATTCTGGATCGCATCACCGCCGGGCATGGCGGCATAGGGTTCGGACAGGTTGAAGCCGACATACATCCGGCGCGTGCCCTGAACGGCCTGCACCGCTGCCGAGCCCGAACCGTTGATCGCGTCGATCTGGTCGGGCGCGACGTTGGTGATGATGTCGACATTGCCCGCGATCAGCTCGGCCGACCGGGTCGAAGCTTCGGGGATGATCCGGTAGATGATCTTCTGGAAGGTGCCAGGATCGGCGACCTTTTCGAGAACCACTTCGGACCCCGGAGCCCAGGAGGCAAGCTTGTAGGAGCCCGAACCGACCGGCGCCGCCGCCGCCTGCTCAAGCGTCATCGCGGCATAGCTGTCCTTGCAGTGGATATAGACCTCGGCCAAGAGGCCGAAGGCGATGGGGTTCGGGGCCGCGATGTTGATCTGCACGTTCAGATCGTCAATCGCCACCGCATCGACGAAACCGACCGAGGAGAACACGAAGCCCGGCGTGTTGCCGGTAAAGGCATTGGCCGGATCCTTGGCGCGGTTGAAGCTGTAGGCGACGTCTTCGGCCGTCAGCGGCTCGCCGTCGTGGCAGGTGCGGCCCGCCTCGATGGTATAGGTATAGGCCAGGCCGTCGTCGGAAATCGCCAGGTTTGTCGCAAGGTCCGGCACGACCGACCCATCGCCCTCGATCGAGAACAGGGTGTCGAAGATATGCCGGACGATGTTGGCATTGTCCCGCGACGAGATCGCCGCAGGCTCAAACGTCGTGATATCGGCGCTCAGGCCGACGACAAGGGTGTCGTCGGAAACCTGCGCCGTGGCAGCCTGGCTCAGCACGATGCTGGCCGTCGCCGCCACGAAAAGGCTTCGTGTCTTGGACATTAGTGCTTCCTTTTCTCTGTCTGGACTGTGGGAGGTGGGAGGCTCGAGAAGGTCCCGCCGTCTGGCTCCGCAAGGCTTGTCAGATCGGACGGGTTTATTTTTGAACCGGTGGCGCTTGCACGGATGCAGCCCTCCACCATGCGGAGCGATTTCAGGTGATCGGCGCCCGAACAGTTGAGCGGGGCGCCATCAAGGACATGGGCGACGAAATCCGCCAGGAGGGCGGCCGCATCGTCGATCCAGATTTCATGGGGAGGCAAGGTCACCGGCGTCATCTGCCGGTCGTGCCGCAGGGCAAAGGACAGATCGCCAAACATCGCGGCCTGCACGGCGATCCCCTGGACGCAGTCGGTGCGCCAGTTGAACCCCAGGTTGTCCCAGTTTCCGGCCCAGGTGCCTTGATAGGTCACCTCGATGCCCCCTTCAAAGCTCAGCAGGGCCGAGACATTCGCATCCCCCGCATACATCGACCAGGGCGGGTTGAAGGTGCGCGCGGAAATGCCGGTGCATTCGGCGCCATAGACATGCCGCATCAGATCAAAATGGTGGATCGACTGCTCCCAGAGCATCGGCTGCACCATGGTCAGCGGATACTTGTTGATGTGCGGCAGGTTGCCGTCGCGCCAACGCTCGTAATTGAAGCGGCCAAAGGCCGGGGTGCCGAGCCTGTCGGCGGCGAAGAGCGCCTTCAGGCCCTGTGTGACGGCCAGGTAGCGAAAGTTCAGCCCGACCATCAGCGAGATGCCGGCCTGCTCGGCAGCGGCCACATGCGCCTCGGCGCCGGCAAGCGAGTCGGCAAGCGGCTTTTCGGCCAGGATGGGCAGGCGGGCGGCGCAGGCGGCGGCGATCTGCGCCTCGCGGCCGCCAGGTGGGGTCGCCAGGATCACCGCGTCCGCCGCAACCAACTGGGTCATCTCGGCCAGACTGGCGGCCCCCTTGGCGCCCGGCGTTTCGGCCAGCGCCGCGTCAAGTGCGGCGCGGTTCGTGTCGACCAGACCGACGATCCGGCAGCGCGGATTCTCGGCCAACACCCGCCGCCATGTTCTGGCCCGTGCCCCCAGCCCCACCAGGATCACGGACATCGCGTTCATGCCGCCACCCGCAGAACCTGGGCCAGCCCGCTGGCAAGGTCGGTCCAGCCGAACCCGTCCAGCGCGGAAAGCGCGCTCGGCCGCATCGGCGGCTTGATGGGGGCGGCGGGAACCTGCCGCACGGCAAGGCGTGGATAATGCCCGCGCAACAGCGTCAGCACCTCGGCGTCGCTGGCCGGACCCGGGGCGCAAAGATGGCGCGGGGTTGGCTCGCCCGGTCCCTGGAGCAGCCGCGCGATGGCAGGGGCAAGGTCGGGCACAAAGGTCCAGTCCCGCCGCGGCGCGGGGTGGGCGATCTCGATCACTTCGCCACGCTCGGCGCGGCCGGCCCAGTCCTGCATCAGCGACACGCGCTGCCGCGTCGGTCGGGAAACCTCATGAGGGCCGTAAAGATAGCCAAGGCGCAGGCAATAGGGCCTGATCCCCTCCGCCAGCGCCGATGGCACCAGAACCTCACCGGCCCTTTTGGCCGCGCTGTAGGGGCCAAGTGCCGTGGGCGTGTCGGTGTCGCAAAGATCGGGCGAGCCATCTGCCGCCGAAAAGACGCCCGAAGAGGACAGAAACACAAAGCTGCCCGCCCGCACCCGGCCCGCATGACGCAGCATCGCCAGCAGCGGGACCATGTTGGCGGTAATATGCTCGGCCTCGGTCATGCCCAGCGCGGCGGGGCCGGTTGTAAGGGCGGCGGCGTGCAGGATGGTGCAGCCCCGGCCAGGATCGGGGATATCTGCATCGGGCGCGGCCAGATCGGCCTCGACCAGTCGAATCCCCGACAGCCGGGCGCGGGTGGTCGCATCGAACCCCCGGTCAAGCGCCGTGACCTGAACCCCGAGGGCCGCAAAGCCCATGGCGAGGTGGCTGCCGACAAAGCCCCCCGCACCGGTGATCAGGACAGGCGCCAGTGTCATGCGTTGAGTTCCGCGATGCTGTCCGGGTCGAAGTTGGCCAGCGACCTGGTGTGTTCGGAAATCAGGCGGACCGCCTCGTCGGTATCGCGCGCCTCAAGCGCGCGGACGATGGGCGGGTGGTTGGCGGCAATGTCGGCCAGATTGGATTGGGTGGTGTTGCGCAGCGCCATGATCTGGTGAATGCGCAGATAGAGGCTGTTCCACGACGATTCCAGCAGGTCATGGTCCGAAAGGGCGACCAGTTCCTTGTGAAACGCCTCATCGGCATCGGTCAGCGCCTCGCCGTCGCCGGCGGCGGCGGCAGCCTCCATGGCGCGGCAATGGGCCCAGAGCGCATCAAGCGGCGCGCGGTTCTCCAGGATCCTGCGCACCGCCATCACCTCGACTGTGGTCCGCAGGCTGTAGGTCTCGCTGACTTCGCGGGCGGTCAGGGGTTTGACGCGCTTGCCCTTGTAGGCGACCGTCTCGACCAGACCGTCATTTTCCAGGATCTGGATCGCCTCGCGGATCGGGGCGCGGCTGACGTTCATCTGCTCGGCAAGAGCCGTCTCGACCATCACCGTGCCGGGACGCAGCTTGCCCGAGATGATCGCCGTGCGCAGCATGTCGGCGATCTGGATCCGCAGCGGGGTCTGTTCGATGGGCGTGATGTCGGGGCTCAGCCGCGCGGCCTGCGTTGCGCCTGGGTTACGCATGTTGTCTTCCTCCGAAGCAAAGTTGTGCGGCCGCTGCGATGACAGCGTCGAAGGAAGCTGGCAATGAGACAAATGGCGGCCGAACGATTGCATAGGCCGGATCGTTCAGCCCCCGCGCGACCGTAGCCTTGATCCCGGGTATCAGGGGAATTCCTTCGAAGATCTTTCGGATGGTGCTGACCTGCTCCAGCAGCGCCGCCTCATCCGGACCGCCCAGACCGCGGATCAGCGCCATGATGCCGCGCACGTTGACATTGGCGCTGGCGCTGATGCAGCCCGCCCCGCCGGCCGCGACATTCTTGACCAGCAGCGATTCCGAGGCGGAATAGGTCGCAAGCTGCGGAAAGGCCGCGATTACGGCGGCGGTGTTGTCCCAGTTGCCGGACGAATCCTTGAGCCCCGCGATGGTGCGCGGATAGGCTTTCAGAAGGCGCTCGATGACGCTCAAGGTGATCGGCACCCCGCTCATCTGCGGGATGTGATAAAGGTAGAGGCGCAGGTCCTCGGACCCCACGGCCTCGATCACGCGGGCATATGCGGCGAAATGGCCGTCGTCCGAGATCGGCTTGTAATAGAACGGCGGCAGGGTCAGCGTGCCCAGAACGCCATGATCGAGCGCATGGCGGGTCAGCGCGATGGTATCGGGCAAAGCGGCGCAACCCGTGCCGGGGATCAGCCGGGAGGGGGAAATCCCGCCCTCGATCAGCGCATCCAGCGCCTTCATGCGCTCGGCCACCGACATCGAGTTTGCCTCGGACGTGGTGCCAAAGCAGGCCAGCCCGTCGGCCCCATCGGCCAAAAGCAGCCGGGAATGGGCGACAAATCGCTCGATATCCACCGACATGTCGGCCTTGAACGGGGTGATGGCGGGAACATACAGGCGGGTTTGATGTGTCATGAGTCCCTCGTTCCTGGCGCGATCCGGATCGTGACGGGGTCGATTGCGCGGAACACATCATCGTCCGGCGCCCCGCGATACATCAGCACGGCGAAATGCGCGGTCTTGTCGAGCACGGTCATTCCCGCGTGCCATACCCCGGCGCGATAGATCACGCCCAGCGTGCCCGGCATCTCCATGCTCAGCGCGCCCGACAGATCGGGCGCGCCGTCTGCCCCGGTGGGGGCGACGGTGACGACATAGCGGCTGACATCCATCGGCACAAAGGCCTGGGCGGCATGGGGATGACGTTCGAGCAGGCTCACGGTGAACGGCGCCGCGCTGGGGGCGACGGCGTTGACATGGAATTGCAGCACAAGTCCGTTCACGGCCGGCAGGCTGTCGCTGTAGATCCGGCGTTCGCCCGTGTTCTCGGGCGCGCCGATGATCATGCCAAAGGGTGCAAAGGCGGCAGGGTCGACCGGGCTTGCGACAATGTTCATGCTTCCGGCCCCTGATAGGGCCGTACCGCTTTCCAATGCGCGGCCAGATCGGCACGGCGGCAGATCCAGACGTCGTCGCGCCCCTTCAGATGGTTCAGGAACGCCGCCAGTCCGCCCATTCGCCCCGGGTGGCCCACCACCCGTGTGTGCAGCCCGACCGACATCATCCGGGGATGCTGGGCGCTTTCGGACAAGAGCCAGTCAAAGCTGTCGATCAGAAACTCGCCAAAGGCCCGACCGGTGACCAGCGAGCCGCCGACCAGCTTGGCGTCGTTGGTGGTCAGCGAATAGGGCACCACCAGATGCCCCTTGCCCGCGACCGTGACCCAATAGGGCAGCTCGTCGTTGTAGGCGTCGCTGTCATAGCCGAAGCCGCCATGTTCCACCACCAGCCGGCGCGTGTTGGGGCTGGGGGAGTAGCGGCAATACCACCCCTCGGGCGCGCGGCCGACAGTCTGCAGGATCGAGGCATGAGCGCGGGCGATGTGCTCGCGCTCTGTCGCCTCATCCAGCAGGTAATGCTCGATCCAGCGCCAGCCGTGGCAAACCACGTCCCAGTCGGCGGCTGCTATCGCGCGGGCAGCGGGCGGATTGCGCTCCAGCGCCAGTGCCGAGGCAAAGACCGTCAGCGGCAGACCCCGGTCGCGGAACAGGTCATGGATGCGCCAGAACCCGACCCGCGCGCCATATTCGAACATGCTTTCCGCCGCCAGATCGCGCCGCCCTTCGGGCACGCGGGCCTGCGCCACCTCGGTCAGGACGGCGTCGGATTTGCCGTCCCTGTCACCGATGCTGTATTCAGAGCCTTCCTCGTAGTTCAGCACAAAGTTCACCGCCACGCGGGCGCCGTTGGGCCAGACCATGTCAGGGGCCCTGTCGGCATAACCAATCAGATCGCGCGGGGTGTGGGGCATGATGTCAGTCCCTTGTGCCGCTGACTTTGCAGAAGAAGCAGCACCAGTCGCCGGTCTGCACATTGGGCAAGGCGCGCAGGCCAAAGAACATCCCGTCCGCCGGCGCCACCAGTTCGGCCAGAACATCGCCGAAGATGCTGACGATGCTGGCGAGCGGATCGCCCTTTTTCATCATGGTCAGGAATTCGACGCCCGGCGCCGGCAGGAAGATGCCCGAGGCCGGCGCCAGCAGAGCCTCTTGCTCGCCGATGTAGCGGGGGCTGGGGTATTCGGCCTTGCCGGGATACATCTTGTAGTGGCGCAGGATGTTCAGGATGGAATTGGCCAGCTCGCGCCCGACATGGGCCAGCGCGCCGGGGCCAGTGGCCGAGCGTCCGCCAAGCTCGACCGTGATGCCGACCTTGCCGATGTCCTTCATATAGGCCATCGGGCTGCCCTTGGGCAGGAAGTTCGACATGATGCAGCCCCAGCCCGGGCCCATGGCCGTGGCCAGTTCCACCGAAGCCGGACTTTCGTCGACAAAGATCGCCTTGGCGAGGTAGCTGTGCGCCCCGCCCGAGTGGATCGAGATTTCGAAATCTGCAACCGGCCCCATGGCGGCGGCATGGGCGGCAGCGATGCGGTCAGAAAGATAACCCGTGGCCTTGCCGGGATAGATGCGGTTCATGTCGTAGCTGAAGGTGTCCAGCGGGTTGCCGCGCTGGGCCGCCTCGAAGGCCGGCACGTTCAGCACCGGGCACATGACCAGCGTTCCGGCCAGTTGCGCCGGGTCTACCTCGGCCAGCGCGATCTGGCAGGCGAGCGGCCCCTCGGGCTCGTCGCCATGGATCGCGCCGTTGACCCAGAAGCAGGGCCCGGGCTTGGCGCCGTTGACGATCACGACCGGAATTTCCAGCTTCGTGCCGCCGGCCAGCGTGGTCACGGGAATGGCGCCGCGAACGACGGTGCCGGGGGCGGCGGTGGCAGAGCCGACGGTGACGGTCTTGGCCTTCATCTCAGATCCCCTTGAATGCTTCGTATTCTTTCAACTGCTCGGGCGTGTAGACCTGCATGAATTCGATCTCGATCCCGCCGGCGTCATTGTCCAGAAAGGCGACCCAGCCCTCGGGATGCGGGTGCGAGCCGAACTTCTGGCAGGCCTGGCAGATGCGCAAGCTGGCGCCTCTGGCCTGGGCATGAGCCAGCGCATCGTCGATGTTGCTGACCTCATAGCAGATGTGGTGCAGACCCTCGTGGCCGCGCGCGTCGATCCATTTGGCAAAGCGGCCCTCAGGGTCCATCGACTCGCACAACTGGTATTCGATGCCGCCAAGGTTGAAGAGTGCCACCTTGTTCTTGGATTTGGGATAGACGGTGATGGCGGTCTCGGCCGGCACGTCCAGAAAGCGCGCATAGGTTTCCAGCGCGCGGGCGGCGTCGCGCACGCCAAAGGCCATGTGCTTGATGCCGATCACATTGGGATTGTCGGTTTTCATGTCTTGTCCTTTCCGGCGGCTTCGCGGCGAATGCTGTCGACGACAGACTTCATCCGGGCCATGGCTTCGGGAATGCGATGGGTGGTCAGCGACATGCGGACGAAATCGTCGGTATAGTCGCCATAGATCGTGCCGGGATACATGAGCACGCGGCCCTCGCGCAGCAGACGCTCGCAAAACGCCGCCGCCCCCAGACCCACGCTGGCGACATTGGCATAGATGTAGAACGCCCCCTGCGGCTGGGCATAGGGAATGCCCATCTCGTCCAGCCCCTTGCACAATTCGCGCCGGCGGCCGTCATAGATCAGGCGCATCTCCTCGACGCAGTCCTGAGGGCCGGTCAAGGCTGCCAGCGCCGCATGTTGGCTGACCGAGGCGGTCGAGATGGCAAAGGCATGGTTGATCTCGGCCAGAGCCGGAATCAGGTCGGGGGGGCCGGCAAACTAACCGATGCGCCAGCCGGTCATCGCATAGGCCTTGGCCATGCCCGACAGGGTGAT
>SXGU01483848.1_pt1 | contig 10284 bp, 10 predicted proteins | sample 3174531 | NCBI WGS metagenome assembly SXGU01 (sample SAMN11356863, study PRJNA531348) | freshwater metagenome | isolation source: freshwater sample F1-140 | place: China: Fuxian Lake, Yuxi | collected 2017-12-25 | reverse complement strand
TCCAAAGCTGCTTACGCGGTAATTGGCGATCTACATCAAGTGGTGCCAGCGATCTCGGCAGAACTGCGCCGCCGCCGCGCGCTGTAAGCCAGCGCGCCAGATTTGGCGAGAGAAGCTGATTTGTCTTGTGTATGACTAGGTCCAGTTTAAAGTAATCGATAAGTCGCATTTGCCCGCGCCGGAGACCAGGGAAGTAAGCTTTGGAAGCGGAGCTTGATCAGACATTGGGTTGGTGATTTTGCGCTGTAGGAATGGCACCTGTGGCGGAGCGCGGGTAGATGTGGCCCCGACGCTGGAGAGGGGTTGTCTATACTATGGTCCGAGCGCGCTGGTCTGAAATTAATTAACGATAGGTGTCGAGCCAACTTCGAAAATCAACAGCCACTTGTTTTTATGTAATCTTAGTTTTTTCGCAAGGGCGCTGTAAATAAAGTAGCCAGCAAACGGGACTTGCCAAGTGGGGGAGGATCAGGTTACACTCGTTATTCTGCAAGTTATACCGTTCGTCCTTCTACCCTTATGAAAATTACAAAACTCGAAACCATCCATCTCGGCGGATATCCAGGAATTTTATTCGTCGCCGTGCATACCGATGCTGGTCTCGTCGGCTACTCGGATACCTTTTATGTGACCGAGGCGCTGCGCGGCTACATTCACCACTTTGCCGCGCCGATGTTGCTGGGCCGCGACCCGCTCGCCATTGAACTGCACTGGCGGCGCTTGTATGAGGTGATCGCCCACAGTGCGGGCAAAGGCGCAGAGATGCGCGCCCTGAGCGCCATCGACGCTGCCCTCTGGGATATCTTCGGCCAGGCCACCGGACAACCGATCTGGCAATTGCTGGGGGGCGCGGCGCGGGATCGGATCAAAACTTACAATACCTGTGGCGGCCCTGCATACGGCAAGGGGCGCGGGTCTACGGGCTATGGGAGCGACGGCAAGCCACACGGCCAATATGAAGACCTCATCGCCTTTATGACCGATGCCGGCGCGTTGGCGCAGGATCTGTTGAGCGAGGGGCTGGCTGGGATGAAGATCTGGCCGTTCGACTACGTGGCGCACACGCCGGGGGAATGGGACAACTGGCGCGCCTTCAAAGGGGTCTTTGACCCGCAGTTGGCGAAGATCGGTGGACATACGATCAGCAACAGTGACTTGCAGCGCGGACTGGAACCCTTTCGCAAAATTCGCGATGTAGTTGGCGACAAAATGGAAATTATGGTCGAAGGCCACGGCTTGTGGAGTCTGCCGGCAGCCAAGAAGATCGCCTATGCACTGGAAGACTTCAAACCCTTCTGGGTGGAAGATCTGATGCGCGCCGACGATATTGACGCACTGGCCGAACTGCGCGCCAGCACGCGTACAGCGCTGCTCGTGAGTGAATATCTCACCACACGCTACGAATACAAACCCGTTCTGGAAAAGCAGGCTGCTGATATTATTATGATCGATCCCACATGGGCAGGCGGCATCACCGAAAGCAAAAAAATCGCCACGATGGCCGAAACCTTCAAGCGTCCTGTCGCGATGCACGATGCCACTGGCCCTTTCACACTGATGGCAGGCATTCACCTGTCCATCAATGCCACCAACGCGGTCTATCAAGAAACCGTGCGTGCCTACCTGCGCGTGACCTATCCCGATATGGTGACAGAGGGCATCACCATCGAAGACGGCCATATCCTCGCGCCCACCGGCCCCGGCATCGGCACCTCCCTGTTGCCGGACCTGCGCACTCGCGCCGACGCTACTGTTGTCGAATCCATGTAAGGAGTTGGGCATGCCATTCAATGTGTCCACTGAAAAAAGTCAAAAACAATCAAGGTTTTGCGACCGGTTGACCCCTGCATCGCCGCAAGTTTGGCAAGAAACCCGAGTGCGGTAGTGAAAAACCAGAGTGACAACGAAGCACGGCGCGCCTATTGGACAGCCAAGATGGAGGAAGCTTTTGAGTTTATGGGCCACATCCGCCTCTATCCGGTGGAAGAATGTGGCGAGCCGATGGTTACGATGGCCGATGCTGCGGCTGACGCAGGTGTAGAAGTCATCTTTTCAGAGCTACCGCATGTCCAAGGCTTGCCGCGCCACTATTTATTGCGCGCAGGTTTGATGAATGACTTTATCCATTGTGCGCGAGCGATGAACGAGTGTGGCTGGATTATGAGGGTGGAGGATGCCTTTCGCACGATGAAAATACAAAAATTTCTGGCCCGCGCACCCCACACCTTTGATGTAGTTCTGGAACGGCTGCTGTGGGAATGCGATGGTGCCCAGCCAAATGTGGAATTTGTAATTCGGCGGGTAGGTGCGTTGGTGGCATCTGCGCCCAAAGTGGGTACGCATATGTCGGGCAGCGCCATCGACATTTCAGTGTTGGACCGCTTGAGCGGCCGCGAAATCGACCGCGGTTGCCCCTATCTCGAACTGTCTGAGTTGACCCCGATGGATTCGCCCTTTATTTCTGATGAAGCCCGCGCCAATCGTGCCGCGATCACGGCACTAATGGGAAGGCACGGGTTTGTCACCTACCCGTGGGAGTTTTGGCATTACAGCAAAGGCGATGCCTATGACCACTACCTCAACCAATCCGGCCACACCGCTCGCTACGGCGCTGTGCATGTGACAGTGACCGATGGGAGCGTCGAAGCGATTGCAGCGCCGTTGACCCCACTCAACTCAAATGCAGAAATCGAAAGCGAGATGCGGGCTGCCAAGCGCCGAAACGAGCAGAAGAAATGACTGTGGTTCCATAGGAGGGGCGCTCAGTTGCGCTTACTGTCATAGAATTCTCGTTTGGGATAAACCGGTGAACTCATGACACCGAAATTAACCGCGCATGCTCGTTTGAACTAGTTTGCACTCGTTGCACATACGCGGTACCTCGGCTATACCCTACTCCACTGCGGCTTCATCTTCCTGATATGACTGGTGGCGTGTCACTTCTTGTACTCCGTATATCTCATTTCTATGGACAAACAGATCACCGCACGATTCGGTTTCACTTAGCTGCTCGACTACACGAAGCTGCTCAGCCCGAACCGCTTTGCCCAGCTGTGGGATTTTAAAAGGTCGTCCGTTTAGGGCGGATTTGAAGAACTTCAGGTAATACCTACCAGTTTCCGAGTAGCGAATCATGAAAATTCACAAAAATGGGCGGTGGAATCCAACGGTCTAGAGTACAGGTCCGGGTCGATCATCGAGTTGCGGCTTAGAGCGGATGCGGCGACACGCTTTCATGGCTGTGTGCGGAAATCGTGGCGCGCTGGGTCGGGCGTTACAGGAGGAAAGGACACCAAGGCGTGCTTGACTGCTCGTAGAGCCCGCATCGGTTGCATCTACCAATTGACCCAAAGACAGCCGAGGCGATCATCCCGTTGCAGGCTGGCGCATCACCAGCCACCATCAGCAGGGTGCTGCGCAAGCTCAGCTTATCCTGACTTTCGCACCTCGAACAAGTCCAACCTGCGCGGCGCTTTTTGCGCCGAAATCCGAGCGATTTAGTGTGGCTGGAAGTCAAGCCCCTGATGCGCTTCAGTGGGGTTGGCCACAACATTAGCCAAACCATTAGCTGGGGTGTCGGTTGGGTATACGATAATCTCTGTATCGATGATAACCCATTCGTCAGCTTCACCTACGTCTTCCCCAACCAAAAGGCAATAATTGCCGACGCCTTCCTCACGGCCGCATGATAAACCTTGGCTCCTGCTAAAAAGGCCTTCGCTATCCGCGATAGCTGCCAGCACCTCAGTTTACGCCATGGTCACTCCAGGCCATTTCCCCGAGGGACCATTAGCAAATCTGAACAATTCATCAAAACAATACTCACCGAATGGGCGTACACCAAAGACTATTGCTCATCAGGCAGCGCGCCACAGAGCTTCCAATATCGACCCATCGGTACAGACATTATCGCCCGCGTGGAAGAACCAGTGCTAAGACACCACTCAGTGTGCTCAACCTACCCAGGCACATCAGGTTGAGCTTGTCCGGCCGGTGCATGTACCCACGCACTTTCGCGCACTTGTTTTGGTTCACATACGACAAAATGATTGGAGGACCAATGGGTTATATTACCGTACAGCCGTCTGATGAGCTCCTAACTTGTAGATACCTGTTGAAGTCACTCGGGTTTTAGCCAAAAGGAATTTTTGTTAACCATGAAAACTAAGACTCCAATCGTTGTTGTCCAAGTATCGGCGAATGGTATTTCTCCGATGACTCAGTACCCGGTCACTACGCCAGTCGAGTGGAGAGTTACTGAGCATCCGCTGGATGATATAGAAACTAGCAACATATTCAAGGGGGCACAAGTTGTTATTACGGGCGTGTTCACACATGAGATGGGCCGCATGTGCGATTCAGTAAAGGCTGTCCTGATTCCCCATGCTGGCTATGAGAATATCGACAAAGATGCAGTACCTCCGGGTTGCGTGGTGGCGAATGTTTACGAGCATGAGAGTCCTATAGCCGAATGGGTACTCATGGCGATGGTGGCGCTAGACCACGAGGTGCTAAAAGCCGACAAAACGTTTCGGGCAGGTTCGTGGGAAATGTCACCAAGATGGCACGGTTCGTTCCGAGAGCTGTTTGGGCAGACGCTTGGATTGGTAGGGCTCGGACGCATAGGTATGCGCGTGGCACAAATTGCAAATTTTCTTGGGATGAAGTGCATCGCGGCAACTAGGACGATTCCTACAAAGCTACCGATCTTCCTAAACAAGGTTGTGGGAATGGATAGGCTGCAAGAGTGTCTTGCAGAGTCTGACTTTATTGTTGTGTGCATGCCGCTCACACGGGAAACTCGAGGGCGAATTGGTGCACAGGAGATTGCCTCGATGAAACGCTCGGCATATTTGATAAACCCTAGCCGAGGGGCGATTGTGGATGAAAAGTCGTTGTTCGAGGCGTTGCGGGACGGTCGCCTCAGTGGCGCCGCTATCGATGTGTGGTGGTCGTATCCGCGAACCATTGGAGATACTGTGAGGCCTTCTGCTTATCCGTTCTGGGAGCTTGAAAACGTGCTTATGACACCACATCTGTCAGGCGCAACACAGGGAACAGCAATCCGCCGAGGCCGGGTTGTGGCGGCGAATATTGACAGACTCTATCTAGGAGAACCGCTGGTGAATATTGTGCATGAATTATAAAAAAGCAGATATTACTGCGCAGTTTCCTAAGTAACCTTTACAAAATTGCATGTCAGGCGCGTCCTTAGCTGAGAGCACCGTGGCCCTATTGGATTGTCAGATTTAAGAATTGAGTTATGCGGACCATCCTTAGTTCGGGTTTTCGGCTAGTGGTCCAGCAGGGCCACATTGGGAAACTGCAGGTTTAGCCTATGGGTTTCTAAGGAGAGTTCCAATAAAAAAAACCTTTTGGGGAATGCCCGGTTGACTTTGTTGCGGCAAATAGAGATGGTCCGCTGGCGTTGCCCGCCCACGCCAAAGTTTTTGAAAAACTTAAGCTTCGCGACAAGTTTGCCATTGACTCGCGCTCCGCCAGCTTGTTATAAATTGCGCCCACTGGCAGGGAAGCGATGGGGGCGTGCGCTGTCAGCGAGTAGCCAGCAGGCGCATACAACCCGCTGTTTTTGCACGGTGGCGTGTGCCTCGGCAAAACCCAACTGCTGCAGGCGATTGGCAACGCAAGCGCCCGCAAGGGCTTGCGCGTGCCTTATTTAGCGGCCGAGGAATTCGCAAACGATCTGATCAATGCCATCCGCACGCACACCACTGGCGCCTTTCGCGAAAAGTACCGGACAATCGATGTGCTGCTGGTGGATGATGTGCAGTTTATTGCCGGCAAAGACGCCACCCAGGAAGAGTTGTTTCACACCTTCAACACATTACACGGGAAAAACAAGCAGCTGGTGCTTTCGTCGGACTGCTCGCCCGAGGCCATGATGACGCTGGCTGAGCGCCTGCGGTCGTGGTTTGAGTGGGGCTTCTTGGTGGATATTCAAACACCGGACGCAGAAACGCGCAACGCCATTCTGCGCAACAAAGCTGATGCGCTGGGGCACAGTGTGCCACCCGCCGTGCTGGCACTAATTGCACAGCGCGTGCTGGAAGTGGTGGTGCACTCCTGCGGCGCTGCGCTCGACAGCAAGGTGTCCTTTGTTTTTTGAACGCAATACCCACGGTGGAGAAGTTGTGAGCAGGCCTGGCGCTACACGCGCAGGTGGAGGCACATCCGCGCCTAAGCATTGTGGAAAATTTGTCGTTGAGCTTTGACAGAAACGGCAGCCTGACCTCGCCGCGGTTGATGGTAGGTTAGTGGGTCACGACTAGGCAAACACTACTTTCACCTCCAGTTACACGAGCCAGTAAAACTACTGGCGTTGCAGAGCGGATACTGGGTCATAAACCACAAAATCTAAAGCTCACCCTTCTGGTAGGCCTCATCCAAAATTTGGATGGTGTGCCGCACTGCCGGGATAGACTCGGCGGCGCCAAGGCTGCACTCAATTTGCACCATGCAGCCGATGTTGTTCATTCCCACAATTTGCGCAGCGCTGGCCCGCACATGTCTGGCTTTGCGCGCGCCCAACTGGTGTGCAAGGTGCGGCTGCGCGTTTGCAGCGGGTAGGGCGCCTTACAGCACGGCTTTCATGAGCACAATGCCTTGGCGCGGCGAATAGGCTTCGTCCCCCAGCAACTCATAGGTGGCGCAGGCGTGTAAACAAAACCCGCAATGCACGCATGAGCTTATGGCTTCGGCTACGGCTGGCAGCTGTGCGCTAAGTTGGTTAACGGGAATGTTGTGCTGCAGGTACGGCTGCATATGAGCCACTAATTGAAAAGCACGAATCTGGCGTTTGGATCAAGCGCATGCCGTGCGCGCTGCAGCATCGCCGTAGCCGGCCCGGCTTAGGCAGCGCCAGACGGCCAGCGGCAAACGTTCTGCCAAACAGCAGCGCAAAAAAAAGTGGTGCGCCTGTAGAAGTTCATCTAGAGAGACTTAAGCCTAGGCCGGCCAACCCAGCAAGCACACCTTCCCGCCGACGGAGTAGCCACGGCTTCCTGTATCTGGTTGTGCAGCCGCAAATGCAGAAACGGACAGCGGAGTGAGGGGCACTTTGAGCAGCAAGCTGCCAGCTAGCACCCACACGCAATCACGCGCAGCGTTCCACACACCCTGTTCGATTACACCTTCCAGCAGCGTGGTAACCCCAGCGCCTGCTGCAAGAGCGGGACGCGCCCGGGCGGTGTTCATGAAAAAGTGTGAAGCGACACCAGCACAATGTGGTTTAACGCAAGGATGCAGTAATCTTGACAGGTTTGGTTGCGGCGCAGATGTTTGTATTGAGGAAGAGATAGACGACAGTTTTATTTTCTTGCCTCGAAACTTATTTGACCCCGCAACGATTTTTTCGAAAGGTTTCTAATATCAGTAGGGTGATGGTGGCGGCTAAAGTGCTTGCCAAATCTCGAAAGGCTGCAATAGAGCTTACTTGACTTCCTTCGGTGAGATCCTCGACTGGTGGTTTATGGTATAATAAGGCAGGAGTAAGAAGCTAAGTTACTGTGAGCCTGAAACAAGGTGCAACTTAGTACATCCAAAACATGACTATCCCTGTCTCTAAACGCCTCACACTCGATAGTGTATTGGTGATTGATACCGATATTCACGCGCATGAGTCGCCAGCCGAACTGGTACCGTATACTGACCGGCGGTGGCGCACTGCGATGGAAAACCTAATTAATGTTCCACGGCGATATCTTGACATCCCGGGGTTTGCGCCGACAGGCGAAGTGCCATCCCTGAGTTCATATCCGGCCTCGCGTGGCCAGCGCGTAGAGGTTGTCTCAAACGCCGCACAGATGTCCCGTGAATTGAGAGAGTTCGGCATTGATGTCGGAGTAATAATCCCTGACCATTTTCTCAAGATTGCCGGCATCGCTAACGCCGATTGGGCGCTTGCGATCGCGCGGGCCTATCATCGTTGGCTCAAAGAGTGCTGGGTGCACGAAGAAAATGATCTTTACGCCGCCATTATGGTCGTACCGCAGAATATTGACGGCTCCATTGAGGAAATCGAACAGTGGGCCGGCGACGAGCGATTCGTAGCGGTATTTCTCCCTGTAAGTGAGGTCTACCCTTTGTGGGGCAACCACAAGTACCACAGGATTTACGAAGTCGCCCAGCACTATAACCTGCCTGTGATTATGCACTCTGTTAGTGGGTTGGCATCCAGTTTCCCGTTCAATCTAGAGCAGTTTTACACCGCCTACAGTTCACACACTGTCAGTCACGTGTTCGCAATGATGGCTAATCTAATGAGTGTGATGGAAACTGGTGTTCCTGTTCGCTTTCCTAAACTGCGGATCTGTTTCCAGGAGTCTGGTTTGACATGGGTGCCATTCATGCGAATGCGACTAGACAAGGAATATAATGAAAATCGGTCCGCTTGGGCGCATTTTGATGATCGGCCGAGCAAGTGGATTAGTAATTTCTACTTTGCCACCCAACCCGTTGAAGAGCCAGAAAATCGCCAAGATTTGATTGACCTAATTCGTATTTATAAAGGGGAGGACACTACTGTGTTTGCCTCAGACTGGCCCCATCACGATTTTGATCACCCGCGGGCTGTTTTCAATCTACCGGTCACGGATGTACTTAAGCGCAAATTTATGGGGGCCAACGCATTACGATTAATGCCAAAAATCAAGGTCCCACCCAAGTATGCCTGTAGCTACCAACAAGGGGAAACTCTATAATCGTGCCAGAACACGTGATCGCTCAGACCAACGAGTTAAACCCGGGTGACTCCAAACTCTGTAGGGTTGGGCGTGTGATTATTGCGCTGTTCCGCATCGGCGATGAGTATTACGCGCTACCAAATCTGTGCACCCACCAGTTGGGTCCACTGTGCACCGGTAAAGTTGGGGGCGCATACATGGCAAATGCTGAGACCAATTGGTCCCCAACCTACATTCACGAGGGCGAGGTAATCGCTTGTCCATGGCATGGTTTGGAGTTCCACATCACCACAGGGCAGTGTCTCGCATATCCGAATGTACGGTTGCGTAGATATCCTATCAAGATCGATGGTGACGACATCAAACTTATCTTTTAGAATTCCAGACATGCAACCAACCACGGAATGGAAATATCCTATTGTCGATGCAGACATTCACATCCACGAAGATCCACACGAATTGGCTGAGTTCGCTGAGGGCTTCGCGCGGCGCGGACTAGCCGCGCATAGCACGCCAGAGAGATTTCTAGATACCCCTGGTTTGTCGCCGTTGACAGTTCATGACGTGCCGTTCGGCGATAACTTTGGGCAGCTTCCTCATGTCGTAAGAACCGCGAAGCAACTGCGGGCTGACATGGATAAACTCCGCGTAGATGCTTGCATCCTCTCTACTGGGAGGCTCGTTGGTGGTGCGCGTGGCCCTGCAAGCTCACTGGGCGTCGCGCAGATTTTCAATCGTTATCTACGCCATCGGTGGCTAAGCCCGGCTGACGGTATTTACGGCGCTCTAATGATCGATAACAAAGACCCACTGGGATCAGCGGCGGAGATTGAAGCGTATGCTGATGTCGCTGGAGTAGCTGCCATTTATCTGCCAATAACTGGTGTCTACCCTCTCTGGGGTCACCAAGACTACTTTCCTATTTTTGCGGCAGCTCAGGCCGCGGGGCTGCCTGTGGTTTTACATGGCTACACAACCGTTTATCCTACCTTTCCGTTTCAACTTGAGCAATTCAACACTGCACTTGCCAAACAGGTCATAGCAAGACCTTTTGCAGCGATGGCGAATGTGGTCGATATTGCAACCACCGGTGTCTTTGCCCGCTTCCCTAAACTCAAGGTGGTTGTCGCTGAGTGCGGTATCTCTTGGTTGCCGTTCATCAGCTGGCGTCTTGATCAGCAATATATTTATCTACGCCATGAGGTCCCGTGGTACATGGACAAACCTAGCACATATCTTTGCCGACAGCTGTTCGCGACTACGCATCGCCTCGAGCATCCCGACGATTTAGGCACGCTTGCGCACCTTATTGCTGGGATCGGTGGTGAAGAGCGACTAATGTTTGCGAGTGATTGGCCACACTACGATGCCGATTATCCTGAGCGGATTGAAAATCTTCCAATAAGCCATGAAATAAAGCGGAAAATTCTGGGCGGGAACGCGCAAGAAATCTTCAAATTGCACAACGTAGTGAAACGCACCGCGACTATTTCAACTGAAGCAACGCCTGATATAGGTTTGTGATACTGTAGGCTGACAGGCATGATCCCCAACTTAGCGGCCGGTTCGCCTGGATCAAAGT
>SXGU01105480.1_pt1 | contig 10284 bp, 8 predicted proteins | sample 3174531 | NCBI WGS metagenome assembly SXGU01 (sample SAMN11356863, study PRJNA531348) | freshwater metagenome | isolation source: freshwater sample F1-140 | place: China: Fuxian Lake, Yuxi | collected 2017-12-25 | reverse complement strand
AGATCACCGCCTTCCATCCGGGAGCGATGACGCAGTCGCATCAAAACAAGGTGACGGACGCCAGGGACGTTACCCTCGGCATCATCTCGCCGGATGGACGCGACGGCATGCTGCAGCATGCGCGCGAATTTCACGCCGCCAAGATCCCTTTCATCTTCGATCCTGGCCAGGGCCTGCCGATGTTCGACGGCGACGAACTCATGGCCTTCCTGAAACTTGCCGACTATTGCACGGTCAACGACTACGAAGCCAAGTTGCTGACGGAGCGCACCGGGCGCACGCTGGAACAACTGGCGGGCGAAGTCGAGGCGCTGATCGTGACGCTGGCCGGCAGCGGATCGCATATCTACAGCAAGGGCCGCCGCGTGGAGATTCCCGTGGCGCCCGCGAAAGCCGTGATCGATCCGACCGGTTGCGGCGATGCCTACCGCGCCGGTCTGCTTTACGGCATCGGCAAGGGTTGGGAATGGGAGAAGACCGGACGGCTGGCTTCGCTGATGGGTTCAATCAAGATCGCTCACCGCGGCGGTCAGAATCACAAGCTGACGCGGGATGACATTGCCGGACGCTACCAAGCGGCGTTCGGCGACAATCTCTGGTAAAGGAAATATCATGATGTCCTATCGCTTGCTTGCCGTCGCATGTGCTGCCGCAGCCACGGTGGCCCTGACCGGCTGCGCCGGCAGCCAGTCAGGCTCCGCCTACTCCCGTTCACAAACCCGCGGTGAACTGCATGTGCGCATGGGCGTGGTCGAGTCCGTGCGCCAAGTGACCATCGAGGGCACGCAGTCCGGCGTCGGGGCCGGGGCGGGAGCGATCGTCGGCGGAGTCGCCGGCAGCAATGTCGGCCAGGGCAAGGGCTCCACCGTGGGCTCGGTGCTCGGCGCCGTACTCGGCGGCGTCGCGGGTCAGGCCATTGAGGAGAAAACCAGCAAGAAGGACGGGCTGGAGATCACCATCAAGTTGGACAGCGGCCAGATCATCGCCGTGACCCAAGAGGCCGATGAACAGTTCCGCGCCGGCGAGCGCGTCCGGGTGTTGTCAGGCAGCGGAGCGACGAGGGTGTCGCACTAGAAAAGTCGGCGCTGGTGAGACGGCGATTCAGTTGCGGATCGCGTGCTTCTCGCACCACTGTTGCCAGCGCCACGTATCGGCGCACATCTGCTCCAGCCCCCTCTTCGATTTCCAGCCCAGTAATTCGTCGGCCAAGCTGGGATCGGCCCAGCATTGAGCGATGTCGCCTGCGCGGCGCGGTCCGATCTTGCAGGGAATGCTGCGATGGCTGGCTTTCTCGAAGGCCTTCACCATATCGAGAACTGAATAACCTCTCCCCGTGCCGAGATTCACGGTGAGCAGTCCGCCCAAGCGATTAAGGTAACCGAGCGCTGCAACGTGGCCTTCGGCCAGGTCAACCACATGAATGTAATCGCGCACACCCGTACCGTCTGGCGTTGGATAGTCGTCGCCCCAGATGTTGAGGAATTCGCGGCGCCCGGCAGCCACCTGGGCAACAAAGGGCATCAGATTGTTGGGAATGCCCCGCGGATCTTCGCCAATCAGACCGGACTCGTGAGCACCCACCGGATTGAAGTAGCGCAACCGGGCAATGCGCCAATCGGGCTCGGCATGGTGGAGGTCGGCGAGGATATCCTCGATGATCAGCTTGCTGCGTCCGTAGGGATTGGTGGCCGAGCGCGGGAAGTTCTCCCGGATCGGCACGCTTGCAGGGTCGCCATAGACCGTTGCGGACGACGAAAAGACAAAAGTCTTGACGCTCGCCCGACGCATGGCGGCCAGTAGCTGGAGAGTGCCGTGTACATTGTTGTCGTAATACTCAAGCGGTCGTTCGACGGACTCACCCACCGCCTTGAGTCCCGCGAAGTGCATCACCGCCGTGATCGGATGACGATCAAAAACCTGGTCGAGGACGACGGGATCGCGAACATCGCCTTCGACGAATTCCGGGCGCTTGCCGCAAAGCGTTTCGAGCCGGCTGACTACATCGGCGCGGCTGTTGCACAGGTTATCGAGAATCAGCAGGTCGTGCCCGGCCTCTGCCAGGGCCACGCAGGTGTGGGAGCCAATGTAGCCAGTACCGCCGGTGACCAGGATCATGGTGCAGACTTCCCAAGTATGAGTAGAAACATATTCGACTATCTCCCTACTCCCAGCCCGACGGTTTCGCCTGCTGCGGGCAGGGCTGACGCACGACCCGGCGATCTTCCAGCCGCACCGCCGTAAGGCATCCGCCCCAGAGACACCCCGTGTCGAGCGCGAGAAGGTTGTCCTCCTGGTGAAAACCCAGAGCCGACCAGTGACCGCAAACAATTTGATGGTCCGCACTCGCCCGCATCGGCGCGGCAAACCACGGCACGCAGCCCGCCGGGCCCTTGTCCGGTGACGCCTTGGCCCCGGTGGCACGGAACTCCATGGCACCGGCGGCTGTCACGTAACGCATGCGCGTCATTGCATTCACCACCACCCGCAGGCGATCCCAGCCCGCCAGATCGTCGCGCCATGACGTCGGCTCCGAACCCCACATATTCGCCAGAAACTCGCGATAGTCGTCTGCCACAAGTGCCGCGGACGCTTCGTCAGAAAGCTCTTTTGCCTGAACGGCTGTCCAGGTCGGCAGCAGACCGGCGTGCACCATCGCCCAGTCGCCTTCGACATGAAACAGCGGCTGCGCCCGCAACCAGGCCAGCAACTCGTCGCGGTCGGCAGCGGCCAGCACCGCTTCCAGAGTATCTTCCTTGTTGGCCTTGCCGTAGCCTTCCGCCTGCATCACCAGATGCAGATCGTGATTGCCAAGGACCGTCGTCGCCACGGCGCCGAGCGACTTGACGAAGCGCAGCACTTCGAGTGAAGCCGGTCCTCGATTGACCAAGTCGCCGACGAACCAAACGCGGTCAATCGCAGGATCGAAACTGATATAGTCGAGAAGCCTGCGCAGCGGGTCGTAGCAACCCTGCAGGTCGCCGATTGCGTAAGTAGCCATAACCTACAAGTCTACCTTGAGCATTCATTCCGCCCCCAAGATTCTGATCATCCGCCGCGACAACATCGGTGACCTGGTCTGCACCACGCCGCTGATCGCCGCGTTGCGTCAGCGATTTCCCGAAGGCTGGCTCGGCGCGCTGGTCAATAGCTACAACGCCCCGGTACTGGACGGCAACCCCGATCTCGACGAGGTGTTCGTCTATACCAAGGCCAAGCATCGGGGCCAGACCGAGTCGCTGCCGGGCATTTTGTGGCGGCGTCTGGCAATGATGTACAGACTGCGCCAGATGAGGCTCGACGACGTGATCGTCGCCACGACCTCACCGCAGCCGAGGGTCATCGCGCTCGCGCGGTGGCTGAAGCCCAAGCGGATTATCGGCTTCGGGGACAGCGACAGACTGGATGTATCGCTGCCGCTCGATAGTGAAGATCGCCACGAAGTCGAAGACGTGTTTCGCGTCGCGGCGATCTACGACATCGAGGGCCCGCCGCCTGCCTGTCGCGTGTTTGCCTCAAACGCCGTCTCGCCAGCGCCAGCGCTGTGCGTCCCTTCGGGAACTTTTACGATAGGCGTTCACATCAGCGCGCGCAAACCCTCGCAACGTTGGCCAGCAGAGCGCTTTGCCGCAACCATCGGAGCACTTGCCACACAAGGTTCGGTACGCTTCATGCTGCTTTGGTCACCCGGCGCCGAAGACAATCCGCTGCATCCGGGTGACGACACCAAGGCGCGAGACGTACTCGAACGAGCAGGCAGCAACGCCGTGATCGCCCGGCCAACGCAAACCCTGCCGGAACTGATCGCCGCCCTGGCCGAATGCGACGCCCTGATCTGCGCCGATGGCGGAGCCATGCATCTCGGCGCCGGGCTGGGCCTGCCCATCGTCTGCCTGTTCGGCAATTCCGGCGCGCAGCGCTGGCGCCCATGGGGGGGGGCCTACCGTCTGCTGCAGAAGCCGTCCTTGGATGTTGCCGATATCGGCGTCGACGAGGTCGTCAACGCCTTCAATGCGCTGCGGGCTGATATTCCGGCACGCGCGCCTTGAGTCCCTGCTTCACCTCTACTTCGGTCCGCGACGGCACTGCCAGCCACTGCTCAAGATCGGCAAGCCATTGATCACCAGGCACCGCTGAAGGTTTGGCTATGCGCAGCTTGGGATGCGGCGTTGGCAGGGTCGATTCGCCATCGGCCAACAACTCCTCATAGAGCTTCTCGCCGGGGCGCAAACCGGTGAACTCGATCTTGATCTCATCCTCGGTGAAGCCGGAAAGACGAATCAGGTCGCGCGCCAGATCGACAATCTTCACCGGCTCGCCCATGTCCAGCACGAAGACCTGACCGCCTTCCTGCTGCCGACTGGCAATCAGACCCGCCTGCAGCACCAGCTGTGCCGCCTCCGGGATCAGCATGAAGTAGCGAATGATGTCGGGATGCGTCACCGTTACAGGCCCGCCTGCCGCAATCTGCTGGCGAAACCGTGGAATCACGCGGCCCGACGAACCCAACCCTGTGCCAAAGCGGACCATGACAAACCGCGTCGCCGAATGCCGCGCCTGAACCGCTTGGCACACCACCTCCGCCAGGCGCTTGCTGGCCCCCATGACATTGGTGGGATTGACCGCCTTGTCGGTGGAAATCAGCACGAACTCCCTGGTGCCACTGTCGAGGGCGGCTCGCGCCACGTTCAGCGGGCCCTGTACGTTGTTCCTCACCGCCTGCCACGCATTGGCGCACTCCATCAGCGGCACGTGCTTGTAGGCGGCGGCATGAAACACCACGTCGGGCCGGTGTTCGGCAAACACGGCGCTTATTCGCGCGGCATCTTTCACATCGCCCATCACGCAATTCACCGGTCGCCCGGCAAACTCCTGCTCGATGCTGTAGAGCGCGAACTCGGACTGTTCCAGAAACACCAGCTTGCGGGGAGCAAAGCGAATGATCTGCCGGCACAACTCCGAACCGATGGAACCACCGGCACCAGTCACGAGAACGGATTTCCCGGCCAACTGCTCTCGTAGCCCGGCATCATCGAGCAGCACCTGTTCACGCCCGAGCAAATCCTCAAGCTCCACCTGCCGCACTTCAGCGGCCGTCACGCGACCGGACAGCACATCGGACAGCGCGGGCACCGTCAAAACCTTGAGCCCGGCATCAACCACCAATTCAACCGCGCGCCGACGGGCCGACGGCGACGCGGAAGGCATGGCAACGATCACAGTCAACACCTGATGGGCCGCGGCAATCCGCGCCACCTCATCCAGGCGCCCCAGCACGGAAACTCCCTGGAGCTGCAAGCGCAACTTGGCCGGATCGTCATCAAGCAAACCCACGGCGCGCCAGCGCTGGTTGCCTGCAAGATCGCGCAACAAGGCGGCACCCGCGGCACCGGCACCGATGACTATCACCGGCTCCGCATCGAACTGGCGCGGGGAAATCAGATGTCCGTCCTTCCAGGCCCGATACATGAACCTGCTCCCCCCCATGATCAGGACCAACAGCAGGGGATGCAGGACCAGCACCGAACGCGGCACATCGTTGAGCCGCTGCAGCATGAGCAACAACGCCGGTATTGCCAGCGCTACCGTACCTGCTGTCAGTGCGATCCGCCGCAAGTCGGGAATGCTGGCGAAACGCCAGATGCCCCGATAAAGTCCAAAGCCATGAAATACCCCGGCTTGCAAGGGGACAATCCAAAGGAGGTTCCGCCACATCGCTTCGACAAAGCCGGGAGGAATATCAAAGTTGAAACGCAGTGAATAAGCGGCAATCCAGGCGAGGGCTGCGGCACAGAGGTCATGGAACGATGCGATGAGCGAACGGGGATTCATGAGTTCGGCATTTTACCGGTGCTGCCATGAATAAGCGGAGACCGTTTGCGCGGCTTGCCGACATTGTTCGCGTGTGAATTTTTTCCAATGCTGATTTTTCCTGGGGCGCTGCATTTGTGCTCAAGGCATCCCGGCCTTGAACCTGAATGCGAGAACCAGTAGTGGAATGTAGGCGGCAACAAGACCCACAGGACCCACGACATGCCCTAGCGCGATCGCGATCGCCCAAGGCAGCAACCAGAAAACATTGATCGCGGCAACTGCCAGCGTAACCGGTCGATGAGCTTCGAACTCGCGACTGGCATGCTGATAGGCGTGGCTGCGATGGGCTTCATAAACCTGTTCGCGGCGCAGCATGCGGCGAACCAGGGTTACCGTGGCGTCGACCACAAAGACGCCGAGCAGCACCAGCCAGCACCAAAGCAGTATCGGCCGCTCAACGGCTGCCTGCAGCGATATGGCTCCCAGCATCAATCCGAGAAAGCCGCTTCCAACATCCCCCATGAATATTCTGGCGGGCGGAAAATTCCACACCAGGAAACCGGCCGCAGCGGCGGCAAGCAGCGCAGCGGGCAGCCAGCCGCCGATCAGGCTGCCTCCCGCCAATGTGTAAGCCAGCGCCCCGCTCATCCCCGCCGTAAGCGCCTCGACGCCGGCAATTCCATCGATGCCGTCCATGAAGTTGTATAGATTCAACATCCAGACGAGATACAAGATCGCCAGCAAGGCGCCGAACGCGCCAAGATCAATTGTGCTATCCAGCCAGTCCAGCGGTGGAATCCCAATCGAATACAGGATCCAGCCGGCGCAGACAAAGTGGGCTAAAAGTCGCCACCGCGCCGGAATGTGGCCGCGATCATCGATCAATCCTACCGCCGCCACGCCGATTCCTGCCTCGATCAGCCCCCAGGATACGGACGCGCCAAACACCAGCTCCGAAACCAGCACTCCAACAAGGAACGCGACAACAATGGCAACGCCACCGCCCCGTGGCGTGGGTACCGAGTGGGAACTGCGCGCGTTTGGCCAATCCAGAAACCTGGATGACAGGGCATAGCGGCGCATAAGCCATGTCAGCAATGCAGCGAGGAGACCAACCCCTATGATCAGAAACGAAACGGATGAAAACACCCCGTCCACCCGTTATCCCGCTCGATGCGCCAGAAAGCAGTCGGCGGTGTTCTGCAAACCCTGATCGACCGTTAATGGCGGATGCCAGCCCAACAGTTCCCGCGTCTTGCTGATATCGACCTGAAGGGAACAGCAGATCCGTTGCGCAAGGTCGCGCTTCCCGAGAAGCTGGGCCCCTGCTTCGAGAAGAAATTGCGGGATCGGAACCAGGCGAACCGCTCTGTCCATTGCCGTCGCAGTGCGCCGCAACAGGTCGGGAGTGGAAAGATCTTCGCCATCGCTCACAAGAAAGGTCTGATTCGAGGCGGCTGGATGGCGCAAGCAAGTGAGGATCAGATCGACGAGATTTTCCACGGCGACGATGCTGCGAAGATTGTGCAGTGAGCCCAATGGAAGGGGAATCCCCCTGTAGAGCCACCTCATCATGGACAGGAAGTTGCCCTTCACGTTGGGGCCATAAACCAGCACCGGACGAATAATCACCACCTCGATTCCCGTCTCGGCAGCGATTTGCCGCAAACCATTCTCCGCCTCCCATTTTGAAATCGCGTAAGGATCAACCGGCTTCGGGATATCGTCAGGGCGAAACGCGCACCCCGCCGCAGTCCATTCCCCATTGACCTTGATCGAACTGATGTAGACGAAACGCTTGACGCCATGAAGAGCAGCCTGCCGCGCCAGATTGAGCGTTCCGGCAACATTGACCTCCCGAAACTCGGATAAAGGATCCGCAGCCGCATCTTTCATTACGTGCACCCGAGCCGCAAGATGAACAATGCTGCTCACCTTCTCCAAGTGGCTCTCCCAGACGGTGGTGCCGCTGATAGCGGGAACGACGACCCCGGCATCGGTCCCGCTGGCATTCCCCCGGCGATAGACGGGCCGGAAACAATGACCGCCTTGCCTCAGTGCAGACAGCAAAGCAGTCCCGATGAATCCGCTTGCTCCGGTTACCAATATCACTGGCTGTCGATCCGACGTTGCGGCAGGACCTGTCGCTGGGCGATATCCATTAACCAAGCTTCAAGCTGGTCGATAAGAACGCTTCTGCCAAACTCGCTTTCTGCATACCTGCGCCCATTTTCGCCAAGGCACATGCGCTGCGACCTGGACATTGCAGAAAGCTCCGATACAGCTTTGGCGAGTCCTGCTGAATCACCTGCCGCGCAAGTCAATCCGGCTTTCGCCCTGCGGATTACCTCTGCCCCCTCCCCATCAAGCATCCCAAGCACGGGCACGCCGGCCATCAAGTAGGATTGGACTTTGCTTGGTACCGTCAAAGCAAAAACCGGATCCGCTCTTAGTGAAACCAGCAATGCGTCCGCCCGGGCATAAAACGAAGGCATGCGGTCTATGGGAAACCGCCCCGGCATCAAGACACATTGATCCAGTCCGCGACGCGCGATTTCAACTCGCAGCCAATCGCTTCTTCGTCCATCGCCGACAATGATCCACCGGATTTCCGTGCGGTTATTCAGTAGCTCGATCGCGTCAAGAATCGCGGGAAAGTCCTGCGCCTCTCCGATATTGCCGGCAAACAAAATATCGAACGTACCATCCTTCGGAGGTATCTCTGTCGCCGGTGCCACGTCCGCGGTGGCCGGAGCGTCTTCGGCCCAGTTCGGAAAGTATCGAATCTTTGCGGGATCGTCGCAGTAGGCTGCGATCCGGTCCAAAAACCCGTGTGACTGCCCCAGCACCAAGGCGCATCGCTTGTAAATGAATCTCACCATCGAACCGACGGCATCCAGAAGCCGATGCGAGGTCACCGCATTGACCGCGACAAGCGTGTCGGGCCATAGATCCTGTACCCAGAGAATCACCGGAGCATGCTTCAATTTGCCAAGGAGAATTGCCGGCAGGCCTACGGTAATCGGCGACGGTTCGAATACAAAAACAACATCGAACTGCTTTCCGGACAATCTTGCGGGGCCAAACAAGCTGGCACCGACAACGAAGCTCAAGTAATTGAGCGCCAGGCGCATCGCGCCCGTCCCTCTGGCAAGCATTGGTACGCGACAGACATCCGCGCCGAAATAATTGCCAAAAGCGCGCGGCGCCGACTTGAATTCGGCAAATACCCGGCCCGCTGGATAGTTCGGCTTCCCTGTCAGTACGGTGACATAGTGCCCGCGCTCGACGAGCTCTTTGGCCAAATCGTTGATCCGAAAGTTCTCCGGCCAGAAATACTGCGATACGAGGAGCACCCTCACGGCCGCTTTACCGGGATTTCGACCAAACCGTCCGATTCACATAATCGACATAGCTCAGGACAACCCTGAGTACCTGCTTGGATACCGGACCAACCTCGTAATCCGGCACCGGGTTCAGGACGCGCTGCGTCCGGTCATGCTGCTCAATGACAACTTCAACTGCGTCCAGGACACGGTCTTTCTTCAAGCCGCTCATTATCAGCGTGCCGACGTCCATTCCCTCAGGGCGTTCATGCGCATTGCGGATCGTAATTGCGGGCAGGTTCAACAACGATGCCTCCTCCGTGATGGTTCCGCTGTCGGACAAGATGCACAGCGCCTCCATCTGCAATCTGACATAGTCGCAGAAACCGAAAGGTTTAAGGAATCGAATCAGCGGACTGACATTTCCAAGTTCCAATGCGTCCAACCGCTTTCTTGTGCGCGGATGCATGGAAACAATCACGGGAAACTGATATCGCTCGGCCAATGCATTCAAGGTGTCGGCGATGCTCAGCAAATTCTCCGGCGCATCGACGTTTTCCTCCCGATGTGCGCTTACAAGGAAAAATTTCCCCGTAGTCAGCTCCAGGCGTTGTAAAACATCCGACGTGCGGATCTTCGGCATGTAGCAATCAAGGACTTCCCTCATGTGGGAGCCCGTCTTGATGATGGTCTCCGGACGGATGCCCTCCGCAATCAAATACCGCCGGGCGTGTTCGGTAAGGACCAGATTGATGTCGCTCAAATGGTCGATCAACTTGCGGTTCAATTCTTCCGGTACGCGCTGATCGAAGCAGCGGTTGCCTGCTTCCATGTGGAATACCGGGATCTTTCGCCGCTTCGCCGCGATGATCGCCAAACACGAATTCGTGTCCCCATACAGCATCACCGCGTCGGGGTTTTCCTTTTCCAGCACGGCATCTGATTTTTCGATTACACGCGCTATCGTCTGAGCCGCGTTCTCGCCAACGGCTTCCAGAAAGTAATCCGGCTTCCGGATTCCCAGGTCTTCAAAAAAGATCCCGTTCAGCTCGAAGTCGTAGTTCTGCCCGGTGTGCACGAGGATATGCCTGGTGTGCCGATCGAATTCGGCAATCACCCGGCTCATCTTTATCAGTTCGGGCCGGGT
>SXGU01433507.1_pt1 | contig 10285 bp, 8 predicted proteins | sample 3174531 | NCBI WGS metagenome assembly SXGU01 (sample SAMN11356863, study PRJNA531348) | freshwater metagenome | isolation source: freshwater sample F1-140 | place: China: Fuxian Lake, Yuxi | collected 2017-12-25 | reverse complement strand
GCTCTGTCCCGAGCCTTGGGCGAAGATCTTCACGAGATACTTCTTACTCTGATCGAGCGCGGGAAGTTTCAGTTCGTGATCCTTTTGCGAAGCGGAACTATTGAGCGTATGGAGAACCTGCTGTTGTCCCACAACCGAGATCTCGACTTTCACGCTGGCGCTCAAGCTCAACCCCAACTTCATCACGAGATCATTTGCAACTTTAGAAACACTGAGCGAGCTCACCTTCATCGGATTGCTCACGCAAGCATTCGTTTGATTGTCGCGGAGAAGGAAATTCGCGGGCTTCAGGGGCTTCCAACCACGATTGCGGAGGTCCTTTGAGAGCTGGCCGTTTTCATAGAAGCTCCCTTCCACCACATTATCCAATGCATCTTTGAGCGAAGAATTCGCACTCGGCAGACGGCGCCAGATGACCGTCGCCGAAATGAGCTGCGCAGGGCCCTGGAAGTATTTAAGGTCAAATTTCAACCTCGTGTTCCCATTCATCGCGTGCGTGACCTTCGCAACTCGCATACGCGGCGGTGTTTGACCGTCGTTATCGATGATGACCGAATCGTTAAGAGAGAGAATCGCTCCGTCATCAGAGATCACGGCAAACTGGTACGTTCCCGGCTGATCGTCGGGAGCGAGAACGACTTGCGATTCGTAGTCGAGACGGAAGAACTCAACGAGTCGGTTTCCTGAAGCGCTCCGCAGTTGCGTTCCATCTCCACCGATGAAGCCGTCGTTAAAGTTACGAGTGGGAACGAAGACGTTTCCGAAGAAAATCTCACTCGCGGCGATGTTGACCGGGCCGTATTTACCGTTGGCGGCCATGAAATCAGTGAGCCTCATTTGCTCCTGAACCGCGCTGGATGTTTTACGAACCTGGACGGGATCCATGTAACGAAGTACGGCTTTTAAACCTTGCGTGGGAGTCGTGGGCATATCGCCACCCAAGGGCGAGCAAGAGGGAGACCCAACGCTTGTGATTTTGGGTGCGAGGTTACCACCGGGGTTCGGATTCTGGATCACCCGGAAATCGATGAATCCATCGGCGGCGTTCCCCGCTTTATCAACGGCTTCGACGCTGTAGCGGTGATAACCCTCAGCTAAGTTCGCGAGATCGAGCGTTTGGGAAGCCGGGCAATTCGAGCGTTGATCGTCCAGTCCGCACTTGACGGTCTCAAGGCCCGAAAGAGCATCACTGACTTGATAAACGACGGTCTTTTTCGAGCCGAGAATGATGTCTCCCTGAGGCGCCTGCGAAATCACCAACACCGGTTTCGTGAGATCGACGACCCAAGTGAATGTGTGCTCGACCGAAACATTGCCAGCGGCATCTCGCGCGCGATATTTCAGACGATGAGTTCCCTCTTTGAGCCCAACAAACGAAGTATTTGCCGCGCTACACACCTGGTAGTCCGCGCCGTTGAGAGCGCACTCCACGACGGGGAGCTTAACCTTGTAATTGTCGTCGACGTCTAAGGTGAAATCGGCATTCGTTTTGTTCGTGGGATTTGCCGGCGACTTAGTAAGTGTAATCGTGGGCGGCGTGCGATCGACGAACCATTGAACGGGCTGAGAAGTTCCAACGTTACCCACGTCGTCGGATGCGCGAACGATCAAGGTATGCGGGCCTTCGGCGAGAGGCCCCAAATTGAGCTGACTCGTGCACGCGCCGAATGCAGCTCCGTCAACGGAACAAGTCGTTGGAACATTCTTTCCATCGTCGACCGCCGTGAATCCAACTTGAACGCTCGGATTGTTCGTCACGGCAGGAGGCGACTTCGTGATGGTAATCACAGGAGCATTCGTATCGATGGTCCACGTGTACGATGGCGCGCGCCCAATATTTCCGGCCGCATCTTGGGCCTCCGCGATCACCGTGTGCGAACCCGGAGCGAGGTTTCCGTTAAACGGAGAGCAAGACGGAACGTTTTGTCCGTCAATCGAGCAGACGACGACGACGGGAGATTGATCGGTCACTTGAAGTTGAATCTGCGTCTGCGTTTGACCCACACGAACACCCGGAACGCGAGTCCAAGTCAAAACGGGCGCGGTATAATCCGTCACGAATCGATGGGTGATGGGTTGAGATTCATTGCCCGCGGGATCCACGACTTTGACGGAGAAGTCGTGAGGGCCTTCACTTAAGTTCGCCCAATTGAAGGGAGAATTGCAGGGTTTAAAGGTGCCGTTCTTCTCTTCTTGGCAGAAATAGCTAAGCGGGCCAGGTTCGGGAACTTTCACATTGAACTCGAATCCCGCAGTCGGAACATTGATGAAAGGTGCGGGAATGCGCGTGAACTGAGGAACCGGTGCGATATCATCGTGAACTATTGAGGCCTGCTCGCATGAACTCAGATCGCCGGCAGAGTTGCGAGTCATGACGTATACGACGTTACTTGAATTCGAAGCCTTAAGAACCCAACGGCGTTGAGCACCGAACGCTTCCCAGAGACCGTCGGCTTTACAACCCGCAGTCTGAGTCACGTACATCTCCGCCGCTCCCCGACTCGTGATCTCGAGGCCCACATCGAGGAGACGTGTAAACTGCGCTCCGGAATTGATCTTGATGGAAGCGTTCAACGTACCGTTAGACGTGTTCGAGCCGCCGTTATTGATTCCGGTAGCGGTAGATCCCGGTCTAAATTCATGAAATCTTGCCGGGGCGCAGTTCTGGAAGAATACGCCCGTGGCGAATGTGAGAACTAGCAAACCGGCAACGATGCGGATCGGTGATTTTGCGAACATTATGCCCCCGATGGTCGATGATTTATCGTCTGTTGCTTAGACGAAAAACGCAACTTATCGGGGCAGAATCACTGATCGGTTCTCAAACCGGGACGACCGCCCTGTCGGGGTTTTTAGTGGCTGACTATTTGGTTGACGGATATGAACAGCCCTTCTGCAGCGTCACCTCTAAACCTCCGAGGTCGAGCTGCCTTGAGGCGAGTTCCAGAGCCTTTCCGTAGAGTTCGGCCGAGAGCGTCGGCTCCTTGGCGAGAATATACAAAGAATATTTATATTTATCGGAAACGACCGCAAACCGATACTCGTGGTCGAGGCCAATGATCCAATAGCTCCCTTTAAATGGGAGATTGAAGTCAACCGTGAATCGCGCATTCGTCTTTGGATTGTCATTGATGGCGACACCGCGGATCTCACGGATTTCACCACCCGGCTTCTCGGAGTTACAGGAATTGTAAACTCCAATCACCCCATCTTGTCTCGGCGTGAGCACCTGACGCGCACACGGGCAAGTTCCACCTTCGAAAAATAAAGGCTTATGTGCAATCTGGTACCAAACGCCCGCGTACCGCCCGAGATCGACATAAGGCACAGTCTCCAGCTCTTTGGCGTGAGTCATTGCGGAGAAGAACAGCGAACAAACTAAAATTGCGAACTTCATCTTTCCCTCCTCTTTGGGATTTGATCTCAAGATCTTAGTTGAGGAGGGAGCGATTGAACTTTGAAGTTTCGTGCCGATTTAATGAAGATCGCGAGGCTGGCAAGTGACGCCGCGGCCTGTATCCGCTGAGCCCCAACATGCGGATTCCGCGCACATCGAGGGATAGGACTGACGAGCACGAGCCTGAGCACACTCACAGGTCGTGCAAGACGCAGAGAGTGACTCGCAATGACTTGTATAAATAACTCCGCTTGAGTTTGCCATTTTTACGCATACTTCGTTTTCCGTGCTGCAGGTTCTCGCCCCGCAGGAAAAACCCCGCGACGGTGACGGATTCGAAGGTTTGGTTATGCGGTCGAATTCCTCGCAGCTGATTTCGACGTTGTTGTAGACGCACTTCTTGTTCTCGGACTTAATCGAACATCCAGAAAACACCAAACCAGAAAACATCAAAACAAAGAACGACGCGCAAAACGCCGAAGCGAAAGAGCCCTTCATATCACCTCCAAGAAGGGGGCATCTTACACGAGATGGTAGGATCTTGTCACCGACTGGAGAGCACGGCCGTCGGCCACTCACCGCTTCGCGTGAGCTCAATTTGAGCCTGAGATCTCCGGATTTTTGTCGGAATTTCACTCTTCACGAGGTCGATGAGCCGGCGATCGAGGGGAAACTCCGCGGTGATCCGCCCACTCTGAATGAGGAGTACCTTCGCTTCGTTCGCGGAAAGTGGCTGACACGACTCTTCACCGTCGGGCTCATAGCCGAGATCGCACGGACTCTGCCCCGGGCGAACGAGAACGAGGTGATCCCACTCGACGGAGGTGAGCTGACTCAAATCAATTTGCGGGCGCTGGAGATGAACCAAGAGATGAAACTCTCGCGCAGGTGCTGTCGCCCAATAACGAAAACCGTGCTGCCAGAGAATGAGGCCCGAGACTAGGGCGACCCCGAGAAGCACAAAGAGAATTGAGAGCTTGAATACAAAACGGCGAAGCATGGTCGCCATTTTGGAGACCATACTCACTGTCGTCAAGCCTCTTGGTCACCGTCGGCAGCTCTCTCAGAGGAATTCGGTGGGATCATACTGAATGGAGATCGAAGCTCCGCTCTCAGGCGTCGAGGCGCCGCGGAACTCGATGAACCTGTGGCCGTTCTCCACAACGTACTGCCAACCATTGGCGGCATCCTTCGCGACTTCCTTGCCGTTGACGACAACCGAAATCGTTTCGATCTTTGGCTCGCGAGTCAGTTCGAAGCGAGTCGAGAGCGTTACGATTTGATTTGCGATATCGCTGAGCTTCGAAGAGAAGTCAGCACTGCAGATACTGCCGACGACGCCATTGGCAGCGTTCGCAATCGCGACGTAGCGATCTCCCTGTGTCGCCTGCGCGTGAAGACCGTAACCACAGTTGTTTATGTCGTCGATTGTGATGCTCGAGACGTTGTATTTTCTGACGCCGTCCACGGCATTCGTATATCCGTCCATGAACCGAACGAACTCTTGCGCATACTCCTCTTTTGAGGAGTAGGGAGTGCCGTCTGGTTTAACACCCTGATCTTCCTCGTCGGAGACGATGATGACGGCGAGAAACGCATCATCACGACGGAACTGCGAAAGCGCCGTGTGCGTCTCGCCTCCGTATCCAATCGACCCGTCGGCATTTCGTCTGAGAACCGCACGCAAACTTTGGAACGCAGACTCCCGAGTTCCGTCGCCGCGCACGCCGACTTTCACGTTCTGGCTAAAGAGCGTCGTCGCTTCGGTCGCGCTCATCAGACCGGTCAGGAGAAAATTGCCACTGCGAACGCCGGGTGTTCCGTCGATCTTCCCGTAGATGTCTCCGTCACGGAATGATGAGAGGTCCGCGTACGTCGCCAGTGTCGTTTTGCAATCCGCGCTCGTCACGAAACGAGTCGCCGGATTTCCCGTTGGATTCGGATCCGCGACGCATCCGCCGTGGCGATAGCCGTCTTCACGCATCCAACCGTCGACGGACGCGACGGCCATGTGATAATCGAACTTCTTCTGGATAAAGCCCGAGATGAATGATTCAAAGTTTTTGGCCAGGTTGTCCTGGTGGTTCGCCATCGTTCCGGAAGGATCAACAACCCAAAGGATATCGACCTTGTTGGCCGTGCCAGAGACCTGTTGATATTGATCGCCGGTCGCGAGGATTGAGAAAGAAGAATCTTTTTTTCCGCAGGCCATCGCAGTGAGCGCAATGAGCGGGAGCGCGAGAAGTTGAAGAGGGCGACGAGAAATCAACATGGCTGTACTCCTCAGATGAAACGGTCTCAATCGAGACAACTGCCTCATCGACTCGCACTGGCCAGACCTTTCGACTCAACATCTCAACTTTGGTCTTATTTCCAAGTTGAGACGCGAGATTACGATCGGACTTAAGACCTAAATCCCCGTTGTCCGTCAGGAAACTAGCAATTTCGACCTATCTCAATTGGTTTCTCGATTTTAATTCGAAATGACTAGGTTTTTGGCGAGCCGGTCGAGGAGTTAAAGTCGTGGTGAAAACACGATTGAATAATGGATGAACCTCGGCCGATAGGTTTTCATCGGGGGCAATCCGCGCCTTGATGAGAGGAATGACGCCATGAATGACCGCAAACTACTCCTCGTGGACGACGAGCCGATGCTCCTCGAGCTTCTCAAAGAAGAGTTTGAAGATCTGGGCATTCATTGTTTCACCGCCGAGAACGGGTTCAAAGCGCTAGATATCATCAAACGAGAGAATCTCGACGCCATCCTTTGCGACATCAATATGCCAGGTATGGACGGTCTTGATCTGCTGATCGAAATGAGACGCTTGCAGTTTGAAACTCCCCTCGTGTTTCTCACGGGCCACGGCGAAAAAGATCACGCGATTCGCGCCCTCCGAACCGGCGCCGGCGACTGCATCAATAAACCCGACGACCGAACACAACTGATCGAGACCGTTACGCAAGCGCTCGCGCTCGGAGTCGAGCTTCGCTCATTGGAAAAGGAACTCGACGAACTCTGCGCGAAGGTCGACCCGGTCTCGCCTCAGCTTCAGCAGTACCGCGAGATTCAGAAGTTCTTCCTCAAGAATAAAAAGCACATCAAGGTTCTAAATAAAAGAGTGGGTTGAGCCTTTGAAAGCCGCACCGATTCCAACAAATGAAGAAGCGCGCCTGCGAGCCCTGCTCGAGTACCAAATTCTCGACTCAACGCCGGAGATCTCCTTCGACGACCTCACTCGTCTGGCGTCATTTATTTGCGGCACGCCCATGGCGATCATCACCCTCGTTGATAAAGATCGCCAGTGGTTTAAGTCGATCATCGGTTTAGACGCGCAAGAAACTCCCCGCGACATCTCATTTTGCGGACACGTTATCCACGACGAGACCTTCATGACAGTTGAAGATGCTCTTCAAGATCCCCGCTTCCACGACAATCCACTTGTGACGTCCGGACCGAACATCCGTTTCTACGCAGGCGCTCCCCTGAAGTCTCCCTCCGGTCACTCGATCGGAACTCTTTGCGTCGCCGATTCCAAACCGCGCAAGATGACGAATGAGCAGACCGTGGCCCTCGAAGCTCTCGCGCGTCAGGTGGTCTGCCTCTTTGAACTTCGTCGTCAAACAAAACAGCTGAAAGAATCAAACGCCGAGATCAAGCGTTTTGCCGAGACCGTGGCGGAACAGAAACAGCAGATGTTTTTCACATCTAAGATGGCCGCTCTCGGTCGTATATCGACGAGTCTCGCGCACGAAATCAACAACCCTCTCGCGATCGTCCTCGGCCGTCTTGAACGCCTTCTCGAAGCGGCGAAATCCGGCACCCTCACTCATGAGACGGCTGCTGTCGTGCTCGAAAAAACCATCAGCAATGCGCATCGGATTACGGCGATTATCAAAGGTCTTCGAGCCTTCGCTCGCGACGGAGCGAATGATCCCATGGAAGATGTCAACGTTCTCGGATCCATTCAAGATCTCCAGGCACTCTTCGGAGCGCGAATCAAAAAAGACCTCATCCACTTCGACTTTAACTGCGCGCCGGATCTCTCCGTTTGGGGAAGGCCCGTGCAACTCAGCCAAATCATCTTTAATCTTGCAACCAATTCCGCCGACGCGATTCAGTCGCTCGATGAAAAATGGATTCGAATTGAGACCAAGGTTGAAGATGAATTCGTCGAAATTCGCGTGATTGATAGCGGAACTGGCATCGCCCCGGAGATTCAAGACAAGGTGATGGAACCGTTCTTCACCACGAAACCATCCGGCAGCGGCACTGGATTAGGCCTTAGCATTTCACAAGGGCTTGCGGCGTCGATGGGTGGAAAGCTCTTTCTCGACCCATCGGCGAAAAACACAACCTTCGTTCTTCAGTTGAAGCGAGAGAGTGCGAGCCTAAAAAAGAGTGCGTGAGTGCGCCCTGAACCAGAGTGCCGAGTTCGAATCGTCAGGACACGGGGTGCCTGCATCGATCCAGGCGCGAACCTCCTGACCAAAGTCTTCCTTGCTGAGAGGAATCGTCGTGCGCCTTCCCCCGGGACTCCACGCCCAGCCGACGAGCTCATCTTCCATCATGTGACGGAGAAGTTGTTCGGGCGAACGATCTCCGTTCTTTGCGCGATCGAGAAGCGCGCGGCAGAGGTCACGATCGTTTAAGTTTTCCCACGCCATCGTTGCGGGAGCGAGCCGCCAGTGAGGCGCACCCGGGATCACGGGTCCGTTCTTTTCCCGGTGGCAATTCACGCATTTCATTCCGACGCCACCTCCATCGGGCCCACGTTTGACCGGTGGTGAATGGATGCGACGCTGATCAGTTTGCTTTGGCGAATCGCCCGCCACGTGACAGTTCAGACAACGAGGGTGACGAAGAACCTCCCCGATTTTTTGAAAGGGATTGGGCTGTTCGGCTCGAACATCGAAACAAAATGCGAGAACGAAGAACGCGGTGACCATTCTCATACGGAAATTCTCCTTGAGGAATGGCCGAGGGGCATATCGCTGTTATCAAGATCGTGCAAAGAAAAAAGGGCCCAGTGTAAACCTGAGCCCCCACACACAGGAGACAATGAAACGACATGAAGGTCCAAACCAGAATCGCTGATCCACCCTCATGCCGCAAGTCCAGCGGCCGCTTTCTCAGCTCGCCCGAACCACTCCTTTTTCTTGTTATCTCGCGAACTTATTGGAACGCCTCGGGGAATAAAGTTAACTTTAGATTCGCTCAGCGAAGCTTATCGCGCAAGCGCGCAAAGAGGTGCGTGCGCCCTTCACCGCCGAGAAGGCGCCTGACGCGGCCGTCATCATCTTCGTCGAAAATCTCACCGACGATCTCCTCGATGATATCTTCCATCGTGAGAACTCCGACGGGAGCACCTTGCGCATCGACGACGACCGACAAGTGACTTCGTTTTTCCTGCATGAGACGAAGCGCCTTCAGCGCCCCGTCGTTTTCGCGAACCTTGATCACGGGTCGTATGAGCTTCTTCCAATCGCCATTATTTGAAACAACGAGCGCGATGAACTCTTTAGTATGCAGGATCCCGACCGGTCTCCCCTCGTCGAGCACGGGAAGGCGCGTGTGGCCCGACGTCATCACCGTGGCCGAGACGGCTTCGATGCGATCGTCAACCGTGATCGCGCGGACCTGGGCCCAAGGAAGCATGGCCTCTTTGGCCTTTCGGTTTTCGACGTTCACAAGGTTCAACACATATTGTTGAGTCTGCTTGGAGAGGTGATCGATCTCGACACTCGCGGATGAATCCACCGTCGCATCACCCTTGGATTTCGGAATGAAGAAGAGAATGAACTTCGTGAGTTTTTCAAGAAGCCAAACGATGGGAGCGAAAACTCGATCGGCGACCGCGATCCACTTAGCGCCGAAGGTCGCGATCAGAACCGGGCTTCTCAGCGCGATCGTCTTGGGCACGAGCTCCCCGACGACAACGTTTAAAAGTGTGAGTGGCAGTACAACGGAAACAATCGCCAGCGCCTCGGCCATGTTCTCGGAAACGCCAAAGGTCGATTCAAAATAAGGCGAGAGAGCCTCTTCGGCTCCGGCACCACCCACGGCCGCCGAAACAATTCCGACCAGCGTGATGCCGACTTGAATGACCGAGAGTGTTCTCTCGGGATTTTGGCGGAGTTTAAGGATCGAAGAGGCGGCGCGGTTTCCCTCTTTCGCGAGCTTTCTCAGCTGCGGACGGGTCACCGTGACGAAAGCCATTTCGAAACAAGCGAAGAGAGCATTAAAGACGAGACAAACGGAAACGACGATGAGTTCAGCCATATAAGTGAACCCACCGTATCACACAACTTTCAAGGATGGAAAGTTACTGAAGGAAGCAGGCGTATTCGCGTTGGCGATCGCCTTCATCTCGCGAAACCAAGGTCAAATAACCCATCTCAGCTCGGCCGAGGAGGTCGATTGAGACCAAAACTGCACGAGCGTCATGGTGACGTAAGCTGGCTCCGCTATCAAAGTTAAAACGAACCATGTTACCAGCAGCGGGTCGAGCCGATTGATCCACACGCGCGAGTTCGCCATCGACAGAGACGGTTTGTTGAGTCACTTCAACTTGAGATTGAACGCGTTGGCCGTTCAAGATCGGTCCGTAGCAATTGTAGCGCGACGCTGCCGAAGCGAGCGACGTCTGGGCGAGCACCAAGCCCGCAACGATAAGAGCGGATTTCATGATCTTCTCCTAAAGAGATTTCCGTTTCAAATTCAGAGAGGAAATTACCTCGAAATATCCGGGAACTCCGTCAGGATTTCGCGGATCGGAAAAACTTCCGCGGCCCTTGGAAGTTTCTTCTTGGATGAGGGCGCGAGATCAAAATAAAAAGCCCCCGCCCGTTACGGGCGAGGGCTCTCAGTCGAAGCCAAGAGCTTCGAGT
>SXGU01348632.1_pt1 | contig 10285 bp, 5 predicted proteins | sample 3174531 | NCBI WGS metagenome assembly SXGU01 (sample SAMN11356863, study PRJNA531348) | freshwater metagenome | isolation source: freshwater sample F1-140 | place: China: Fuxian Lake, Yuxi | collected 2017-12-25 | reverse complement strand
TGCTCGGTCTGCTGGGGGCAATTCTCGGTTTGGTGGGCTTCCTCCGTTACGCGCGACTGCTGCATGACTTGAAGCAAGCCTTCGCTCGCGGATGATACGGCATCCTATCGCTGGCTTTGGGCTGGAATGCTCACTCACTGGAACAATCGAGAGTGTCTGATCATGCCTATCAATGTGACGTGCGACGAATGTTCGGAATCCCATCGCGTAAAGGACGACGCAGTGGGCAAGCGATTCAAGTGCAAAGGCTGCGGCAAGTCGCTCGTCGTCGTGGCTCCGCCGCCTCCGGAGGACGACTTCGGCAACTTCGACGAGGCGGACGTCGCGGACGATGAGGCAGACGACTCGGATCGCGAGTACCGGCGAGAGACTCCGAAACGGAAGGCCGTTCCAAAGAAGTCGGCTAAAGGAAAGTCGGCGAAGTCCAAGCCAGTCCCCATTCACCGGACCAAGGTTCCGTTGGGAGTGGACTGCGTCTATTTCGGATTCCTGCTGACCATCCTGATGTTTTTCATCGCCTTCGCCATCGGTTGGTCGAATCGAGGCAAACCTCCCAACCCGGCGGCGGGTGCCTTCTGGCTGGGATTGGTGGGACTGGCGGCCACGATCATCACGACGGCCGGCAAGCTGATGTGTTTGACGGCACCCTCCAACATGTCCGGTCGCGGGAGCATCTTCGTGGCCGTGGCGATCGACCTGCTGTCGCTGTCCATCACCGTGGGCAATCTCGTGACGGTGCTCCCACCGCTGCTGAGGGGAGCGATCAACTTATTGTCGATCGCGGGCTTCGTCTGTTTCATTCTGTTCCTGCAAAATCTCGGCGACTTCCTGGGTGAGCGGGACTTGCGCGAGCGCGGTACGGGCGTCCTGCAATTGGGAATCGGCATCGTCGTGCTTTTGGTGGTGCAGTACGGCTTGGCTCTCGCCGCGCAGGCTAGGGCATTGCCAGTCATCGTCGCCGGCCTGGGAATCTCCTTGCTGATGCGCGTTCTCTTGGCCGTCGGCATCTGGTTCGTGATCCGCTATGCCGGATTGCTTTCGACGTGCCGCTACGCGCTGTCCAATGCGTAAACGACTTCCTCATTTCGCACACCCAAGACCACCGAGAGGGAGGCGCTGGACATGACCAAGAACGCAACAGCGTCCCTGATGAAGTGGCTGGCGCTCAGTGCCGTCGCCATCGTCATCGTCGTGTTAGCCGCTGTGATGGCGAACCGGGAATATCAGCAATCGAGATCACTCCTGGAATCCGCCAAGGTGTTCTTCCTCGTCGGAATGTTGCTCTCAGTCTTGGTATTGGCTCCATTCGGCATTTGGCGAAACCAACGCATTGACGAAAAGCGAAAACGGGACATTCGGCGAACGTCGCGCAAGCTGGACCTCTCACTCGAGCGGTTTCATCTGCTGACGTTGGGCCGATTCCCGCTGCTGGATAATCTGAAACATGGGAAGAGCGATGACTTCGCACTCGCGGCCTTTGATTACCAGTATGTCATTCAGGGAAAGTCAAGCGTTGTCGTGTGCCAGACCGTGGTGTGGTTACGGCGACGGGGAGCCAAGCTCCCCGACTTTGTGATTCGTCCGGCAGCAGGAAGCTGGGTCAACAAAGACGTTCTGGAATTGTTCACTGGCGGCGGCGACATCAACTTCAAGAGTCATCCCACATTCTCCAGCCAGTATTTGCTTCGCGGCCACGACGAAGAGGCAATCCGTAATCTGTTCACCGACGACGTGCTGAATTTCTTTGAGCAGACGTCCGGGCTGATCGTCGAAGTCGCGGCCAACAAGCTGCTTTGCTATCGCAGCGGCATCAATGTCTATCCGTTAGACCGCCGGTCCTTCGTCAACGAGGCTCTGCAGTTGCTGTCGCTGCTTCAGCCCGGACTTCGGATTCTCAAGAACCCATTCGACAAGCCGTCCGATGGGCTTGATCGTGTCGAGGATGACGAGCCAAAGCGAAAGACGGGATCACTGGACCTGCCTGTCCCATCGGATGCGGGTCAGCCACGGCGGCTTTCATTGGGGGATCGCTTCGGCCTTTTTATTGCCGGCTTATTCATGCTGCTCATTTCTGGGTCCGGTGTCGTCGCGATCCTCGCTCCACTTTTCAGAGAGGGAATGCCCCGAGGCTGGGGCGCGAACTTGATCGCACTGCTGCTACTCCCATTTTGGTTGCTGGGCGTTGGCGGCGCTTGGTTCAGCCTCCTCTTATTGAGATCGTCGATCTTCCCGCACAAAGAGCCGGACCTTCGCACCGAACCCGGAGCACCGCCGTTCTCCGCCGATTCGCTCGTCTGCCAGTGGTCGCCTCTTGGCTCAACGCTGGCCGTGATCGTGGACCACGCTGCGGGTGAGATTCACTTCAAGAGGTGCCACCGACCTCATGTGCGTCAGAGGTTCTGGATGATTCGACCTCAAGCCTGGATGAGCTGTCCACTTTCCGATGTGTTGAGGACTCGCCGTGAGAATAGTGGCCGCAGCACTCAGAATTTGATCATCGAGACGCGAACCGGCACCGCCAGCGTCTCTTCCTTCGTGTCGAATTACAAAGCGTTGTGCGAATACTTCTCAGAGAACCTGAGGCGATAGCTTCACCAAACAACTTCGTCCAATTCGGAAAGTTGCTTTTATGCCGATCAAAGTCATCTGCGTGTGCGGGAAGAAGTTCTCGGTCAAAGACGAACTGGTGGGAAAGAAGGTGAAGTGCCCCGCGTGTCAGAAGGTGCTCAATCTGTCGAAGGCCGCGGCCGAGAAGCTGTCGCCGAAGGATCAGCGGGACTTTGACGAGTCTGGCAACGCGCAGGATCAAGCTCTGGAACAGTTCGCGGGCATGAAGTCGTCTGGTGCGGATGATCCAGCAACTTCGAAACGCAAATCGACCGGCGACGACGCTGCTCGTCGGAAGAAGCAAACCTCGCCGGAGCCGCGCCGTTCGTTTGCATTTCTGAAGTGGCATCATCTGGTGGTTGTGATCGGTGCGGCGTGCGGTTTTTTTCTCAGCAAATCAATGATGCCGCTGACTGGCTCGATCGGCCTGCTGTGGTTGCAGTGGATCGGTGGTGGTGGTGTTGCGGGGGCATTGGTGTTCGGACTCGGTGTTGCGTTGTATCGAGAGTTGGGAGGGTGGACCGCGTCGATCGGAGTCGCGGGGGTGTGCTGCGGGCTGATCGTCAGCGGTTACTTCGGCTGGGTTGGTTTTTCCAAGCCCGTACTCGCTGCGGTGCTGATCGGCTTGAGTGGTCTCGCTGGAACTCTTTTGGGAGCGGTTCTTCTGAAATGGAGAGTTTTCGCGGCAGGTCGCGACTCGTTTCCAAGTGATCAACAGGCTCACCGAATGACATTGCGATGGCTTTCGATGGCGGGGAGCTTGCTGGGAATCGTGTTGCTGAACTGGCTTGTCTGGCAGTTTTGCACCGCCTTTCGACCGGGCGCGTCGCTGCTGGACCTCGCGAGTCACAGTCCGCACACGTCGTTCACGCAATTCACGGATGGGACGGAAGACTCGGCCGTCACGTTCGGCAGCGGCCAGACGTTGCTCGCGGGGACGGTCTCTGAAAGCCGAGCGGTTCCGTGGACTAAACCGGATGACCTCGATTTCGATGCCACGTTTCAAACGAACGAGGAGAACTCATTCGTGACCGGCCCCTTCATGTTCTCGAATGGCTCGGTCCAGCATCTTTACATCCAGGACGGCTTGGACCGTGCGCAATTCCGAGCGCTGTTCACGATCAGCGGCCACGAACCGATCTCCCTCAAAAACCTGCGTCTCTATCCGGCTGACCACAAACTCTTCGATCTCGCTCAGATTCAGGCTGAAGCTCAGGCGGACCCGATGGAATACGCTCGCCAGGCTCAGGTCCGCAGCAAAGTGATGAAGTCGCTGAAGGCCATCGTCGTCGCGCTTCACGCTTATCACCACAAGCATCAACACCTGCCGCCCGCCACGATCTACGGACCTGACCGGAAACCGTGGCACAGTTGGCGCGTCTTGATTTTGCCGTTCCTCGGACAGCAAGCGCTGTACGACAAGTACGATCACACCGTCCCGTGGGATGACCTGAAGAATGCCGCCGTGTTGGAAAGCATTCCGGATATGTATCGCGATCCGCAATCAGAGACTCCCCAAGACACCCACACGCGATATCTGGTAATCACTGGCACTGGAACAGGATTCCCAACACTCAGGTATCCGAGGACTTCACCGAGCATTCGACGTAGTTCGGCCGCGACGAATCGCACAACCGGCGGTTCTGGTGGCAGCCCACTTGCGACAAGGCCACAGAAGAAAATGCTCCTGTTGGCTGGGCACAAGAGTTTGATTTCGAATGTGGCGTTCAACTCGGACTGGACTCGGCTGGCGACGGCGAGTTGGGACAAGACCATCAAGGTCTGGGACGGAACGACAGCCAAGGAATTGCTCACGCTCACAAACCACACGGACGCCGTCCGTCGAGTCGTATTCAGCCCGGATGGCAAGTGGCTGGCGTCGGCCAGTGCGGACAAGTCGGTGAAGTTGTGGGATGCCGCCAGCGGGCAAGAACTGCGGACCTTGAACGGTCACAACGCAGCGGTCACCAGCGTCACCTTTAGCCCGGATGGGCAGCGCCTCGCATCGGCCAGCGAGGACAAGTCGGTCAAACTGTGGGAGGTGATGACCGGTCGGGAGTTGCTGACGCTGACAGGAGACACGGAACCGATCACGAGCGTGGCCTTCAGCCCAGACGGCAAGCGATTGGCGACTGCGGCTAATGATGTCCGAGTCTGGGACGTCACGAGCGGGCAAGAGCAGTTCACGTTGAAGGGGCATCTGACGATGATTTCGAGCATGGCGTTCCGTGCCGATGGTCAGCAGCTCGCGACCGCCAGCTACGACATGACGGTCAAATTGTGGGACACCACCAGCGGGCAGGAGACGCACTCGCTCATCGGACACGCGGGCGCGGTGATGGGGATGGTTTATCGCCCCGATGGTCAACGGCTGACGTCATCCGGCGTGGACATGAAGCTGAAAGAGTGGGACTCCGCCAGCGGTCGGTTGTGTCGCACCATCCAATCGACGGCTGGCGGAAGTTTGACATTCAGCTCCGATGGAAAACGACTCGCCATGACGAACGTCGGTGGTGCAGTCGAGATTTGGGACAACCTCACGGAGCAGCCAGTTCCCGCGCAGAACGGGCATACGGGAATGGTGACAAGCGTGGCCTTCAGCCCGGATGGGCAGCGGCTGGCCTCTGCCAGTTGGGACCAGACAGTGAAGGTCTGGAACTCCACCACCGGCCAGGAAACACAGACGTTGAAAGGGCATGACGGACCCGTCGGCCGAGTGACGTTCAGACATGATGGGACATCGCTGTTGTCGGCCACTCAGCAAGTCTTCCGCACCGGAGCAGTCAAGCTGTGGGATGCAAACAGCGGTCACGAGACACGCACGTTGGAAGTTCCCGTCACAAGTGTCGTCGCGATCAACGAGGAGGGAACTCGCATCGCGTCACCCAGCTTGGCACTGATTGCGAGCGTCCCAGCCGGCAAGGAACTGGCACTGAAGGTCTGGGATGCCACCAGCGGTCAGGAGTTGCTCGCGTTGAAAGGACATTCGGGTCCGATTTCAAGCATCGCGTTGAGTCGTGATGGCCAATGGCTGGCCTCAGCCGGCGGCACTTTTCAGAAACCCGGAGAGATTAAAGTCTGGAATGTCAGCAACGGACAAGAGGCACGCCAATGGGCAACGCCGTCGAGTGGATCGACAAGAGTGGCAATCAGCCCGGATGGCAAGCGGCTGGCTGAGTCCAATCCAGATCGAACGGTGAAGGTCTGGGAGACAAGCAGCGGACAGGGACTCGTCGCGTTCAAAGGACACGAATACCAAGCCAGCAGCATGGCGTTCAGCCCAGACGGGAAATGGTTGGCGACGGGGAGTGGCCTACTTCCGTCGTTGCCGGGCGAAATGAAGCTGTGGGATGCGGCAACCGGGAAGGAGAAACTGACGCTGAAGGGACACAAATTTGGCATCAGTTGCCTGACGTTTAGCCCGGACGGCAAACGGTTGGCGTCGGCCAGCAATGACGAGACAGTCAAAGTCTGGGACACAACGACCGGTCGCGAACTGCTCAGGCTGGGCGTGCCGGCACAATGATCGAAGCGGGATGAAACCAGACTCGTTGACGATTCAAGACACAGTCACCATCACCCGGCCGTGATGCGGTGGTTCCTCAAGAGAGATGCCCTGCGGAACCACAATCCCAACGGAGAAGCCGTCATGAGAACTCGTGCAAGACTCATTGCCACCATCGCCGTCTGCTTTTGGCTGAGTCTGGCTGCTGTGAATCACCTCGCAGCGAATCAGCGTTCCTACAAACCGACCGAGGAAGACATTCGGATCAAAAAGGAGCTGGAACGACTCGAACAGCAGATCAAAGAAGGTGAGAAGTTTCTCGAGAAATACAGAAAGCAGGACGAAGAACAGGCCAAACGGATCGCCCAAGAAGATGAGGCGAGATCGACACGAAAGTTTCAGTTGAAATTGATCTTCGGAGGGATCTTCGTACTCGCGACATTGGTCTTTCGAATGTTCAAGAGACAGGAACGCAATCCACGCCATCAGCCAACTCGGTCGTCGCAAATCGACTCCGTGCCTTGGACTCCCGATGCCTCCGGCCAGTCCGCCGAGCAACAAACCGATGCGAACGAAGAGAACAACGTTCTTCGTCATGCGGAGCAGCTCGAAGAGCGTGCTGCCGCCAAGCAACACGTCGACGCAAAGCCTGAGACCAAACACATCCCGAAGCGCCAAAAGTCGCTCGTCTATCGCTACGAGTTCAACTCCGGTCTGCGGGTCTCGATCGTCGTGGATCGCACGTCGAATGTGATCCATTTTGAGAACTGTTACTCGCGCAGCAGGTACTTTCGGTTCTCACTGGAAGAGCACTTCGTCTGCCCAGTCGCTGATTTGACGAGCTTTCATACCTATCACGTCAAGAACAAAGGGGGCTACCTAGTGCTCAAGACGCGAACGGGAACGGCGCAAGTGAAAGACTGGGGTGACAACTTCTCAAGCTTTCACGACGCTCTCTCGCAGGCGTTCCCGTCGAAGCATCGTTCATTTCATGAAAGCAGCGCCGAGTGGCTGTTTCTCCTGGTGGGATTGGCCACTTTCGCCCTCGGACATTCCCTGATCCCAAGCCACGCCTCGAACACAGTTCACTTTGCGATCAACGTCCCCGTGGTGGTCGCGTCGGTTTTGTCGACGTATCTGTGGGTGGACTCGTTGGGCCGTAAGTAAGACTGCGCTCTGGCGACCTCCCGCGAAGGAGTTTGTGATGCCGAATCCCAATCGTGCAAAACCGCATCCGTCTGCGAGCTTGCCCTCGTTCTTGCGCGGTTCCTCCGATCGGAAAGAGGATGCGGCGGTTCAAGCATCCGAGGTCGGTTTGCAGACGACCGGACAACAACTCCGCTCAGGACAGGACACGGCGAGCCTTCCGACGCCGAGTCTGTCGCTCGTTCACCGTTACGAGAACTCGTGGGGCAAGCGAGTATCGATCTCCATCGACTGTGCGTCGAATGCGATTCATTTTGAAAACTGCTACCGGCACAGATGGGCTTTCAAGTTCTTCCCTGAGGAACATTTCTACTGTTCGATCAGTGGCGTCACGAGCTACTTCGCCGATCACGACTCGAAACACGATCGTTCCTGGATCATTCTCAAGACACGGACGGGGACGGCACGAGTGCTCTTTGACGGCAACGATCATTGCAGAATCACGCTTTTTAAGATGCCGAACGCAACGGCACGAGTTCCGTTCGAGGAAGCGAACAACTCGGAGGAAGCGGACGATTCGGACAACCCGGCCTTTTCCAACTTTTACAATGCCCTCCACCATCTGTTGGCGTTTAAGGAGCGTCGCTTTCATGCCGGGAGTCCTTGGGCGATGACTCTTTATCTTTTAGCCGCACTCTTTGGTTTTCTACTCGGTCAGCGACTGATCATGAGCAATGGGGCCGGGGTGTTGCTTTCGTCGCTCGGAATCCTCTTGGTCGTCGCGCCTGTTTTGGCAACCTACCTGCTCGTTGATTTTTTGGATCGTCGTTAAGACGGCTCGCCAACGACGGCGAGTTTCGCCGTATGGACTCAGAAAGGTTTCTCATGCCGATCAAAGTTGCGTGTGCGTGCGGGAAGAAGCTCGCGGTCAAAGACGAACTCGCGGGGAAGAAAGTGAAGTGTCCCGCGTGCCAGAAGTTGCTCAGCATCCCCAAACCCAAAGTCGCAAAGGAATCAACCGATGACGAGTGGGACTTGGGAGACTCGGCCGAGGAGGACTTCGAGGACGAACCGTCGGACGCTCCGGTGAAGTCGCGCGGTGGGAAGTCATCGGCCTCGCGCGGGGCGGTGTCGCGGAAGAGTTCCGTTAAAGGCAAAGGGAAGAAGTCCCAGTCCTCGAATCGCGGATTGCTGATCGGCGTGTCGGCTGGCGGCGGCGTGCTCGTCGTCGTGTTACTCGCTTGGCTGCTCTGGCCTCCAGCAAAGGTTGCGGAGGTCGCCGGCCAGCCGAATGACAGTTCAACCGGGACTCCCTCGACCGGGACTCCCACAGCCGGGACTTCCTCGACCGGTGGGACACAGCCGGCGGCTGCCACGTCGGAGCCTCGCTATACCTCTTTCTCGGAATTCACGGATGGCATGAATGAGACGCTGTTGGCGGGGATGGTTTCCGAAGGTCACTCGGTGCCGTGGACGATGCCGGGGGACATTTTGATGGATGAGACGTTTCCCTCGAAAGAGAACACGTTCGTGGATGGCGCGACCATGTTCGCGGATGGCTCGGTTCGCCACATGCGATTCCGAGACAGCATTCATCGTCCATCGTGTCGCGCGTTGTTCACGATCGCAGGGAAAGAACCTTCGCCGATGTCCTCGTTGTACCCTCCGGGTGCTGACACGTCGGACCAAATACCTTCCAGTCCGCAGGAGCGTGCCCGCTACTTCGAAGCTCTCATCCAGAGTAAGAACTCGCTTAGGGCGATCGCGGTCGAGTTTCACAATTACCATGCGACGTACAAGCATCTTCCTCCGGCGACGGTTTTCGCTTCCGACGGAAAGCCGTTCGTGAGCTGGCGGGTGCTAATCCTGCCCTTTTTGGGGGAACACGATCTGTTCAAGAAATACGACCAAAGTGTTCCCTGGAATGATCCGAAGAACGCGGCGGTCCTCGCCAAGATGCCGAAGGTGTATCGCGACCCGCTGTCCAACGATCCTCAAAGCACGCTGACGCCGTATCTGGTCATCACCGGCCCGGGGACAGGCTTTCCCACCGGGAACGCCGCGCGAGCGATGCCTCGGCCTGCGAACTCTGCCCCGAATTCGGCGGCACTGGCTGGCAGCAATCCAGCGACGACCAACGCATCTGCGAATCCGCCCGCGAGCGACGTGACCGGTGACCTCAAGGCGCTGCAAGGGGTTTGGCAGTTGGTGGAGGTCGAGACAGGGGCCGCGACTCCTCCATCGGCAGCGGCAATGGACCAATTCAAAGCGACATCCATCACGATTATAGGGGACACAATGACGATCGCAGAGCCGAGCGGGAAAGCGGTCTCATCCCTCAAACTCGACTCCACTCAGAAGCCGAAGACCATTGATCTGAATCTGCCCGAAGGCCCAAACAAGGGCGCGATGCCGCGTGGCATTTACTCCCTCGACGGAGATACGTTGAGGCTGTGCTTGGCTCGTCCTGGGGCACTCCAACGTCCGGCGGAGTTGAAGCCGGACCCAGCGCTGGCTCAAAAAGTGATGGTCCTCAAACGAGCCGGCGCTGCCGCACTGAGTGCTCCGGCGAATAGCAACACGGTCAGCAATCCAGCAGCCACAAGTGGCGACACCGCGAAGCCGACCAACTCGGCACCGCAGGTGACGGATGCAAGGCAGCAACCGCTCACGTTGAAGGGACACACCGGCGCGGTAGTAAGCGTAGCGTTTAGCCCGGACGGGAAACGACTGGCGTCGGCCAGCTACGATATGACGATGAAGGTGTGGGACGCCACGAGTGGTCAGGAGACGATCACGTTGGAGGGCCTCAGCAGCTTGCCCCATAGTGTGACGTTTAGCGCGGATGGGAAGTCGCTGGCATCGTCTGACGGGAGTGGGACGGTGAAGGTCTGGGACGCCACGAGCGGTCAGGAGACACTCACGTTGAAAGGGCACACTGGCACGGTCTTTAGCGTGGCGTTTAGCGCGGACGGGAAACGGCTGGCGTCGGGCAGCGACGATCAGACGGTGAAGGTGTGGGACGCC
>SXGU01410716.1_pt1 | contig 10289 bp, 10 predicted proteins | sample 3174531 | NCBI WGS metagenome assembly SXGU01 (sample SAMN11356863, study PRJNA531348) | freshwater metagenome | isolation source: freshwater sample F1-140 | place: China: Fuxian Lake, Yuxi | collected 2017-12-25 | reverse complement strand
CGAGTGAAAGGGCGAGCTAACCAAAATTTTATTTTTTTTAATTTTCTTTTATGTTGTTGTCCATCTTTTTGAGCCTTTCCGCGCTCTCTTCGTAAAACATGTCTAGCGATTACACCACTAATAACCCTTATAAACTTAGAGTAGGAATTTTTATCATCTAATTTTATAACAATGTGGATGTGATTTCCCACATTCACAATATTATAGATTCGAATAGAACATGCCTTTGCATGTTCTCTAATCAAAGTATCAATTTTTTTACAATTATAATGTTGTAACATCGAATAAGTTCCAGTTGCCCATTTGGATTTTAAAACTATATGGATGGCTCTTTTTGTACAAAGAGGCCTTTTTGTTTTTGGATTACTTTTTAAGCGCGTTCCGCCAAAAGTCATTATTTCTTTCGACATATTTATAATTCCTATTTGAACCCGAATTTTCATTTGAAGTGCGACAAAAAATAGATGAGTAAGCTGATGAATTTCGATAACCTCTTTCTTACCACAGTCAGAGGAAAAAATGAAATATCACCAGCTCACTCAAAAACAAAGATATCAGATTGAAAATTATTTAGCACTTAAAATTTCTATTACAGAAATTGCAAATAAAATTGGAATGCATCGATCCTCAGTTTATCGAGAAATCAAGCGCAATAGTTTGAAGGATCATTGGGGTGATATAAGTTATGAAGCACTTTCAGCAGAGGGACAGACAGAGGCTCGGAGGAGAGAATCTGGTACAAGTAGACGGAAGATAAAAGGAGAGTTATTAAAAAAAATTATTTTAGGATTAGATTTGCATTTTAGTCCTGAACAAATTGCAGGTCGACTTAAATTAGAATCTGGGATGTGTAAAACAAGCTCCTCTTCTATATATCGTCATATTTGGCGAGATTCAGGGGATTGGTGGGAGGGACTTGGCTTATATAGAAAACTTAGGCGATTTGTGCGAAAGCGTAGTAGAAAAAGGTGCACACGTCCAGAACCGAAAGGTATTAAGTCTCCACGTCTAAGCGTAAGAGAGAGACCTATGGCTGCTGAGAATCGAACCGAGATTGGGCATATTGAAAGAGATCTAATGGAAGGTAAGAGGGGTGGCGTTGCCATAAATGTTTTGGTTGACAGAAAATCAAGGTATACAGCTTTAGGGAGTGTTAAAAGAAATGGTGAAAGTATCCAATGTTCCACTCTTGAAATTAAAAATAGAAAATTGCTTAAGAAGAAAATAAAAACTATTACCAATGATAATGGGTATGAGTTTATTTTTTCGAGATTTGTAAATGCAAAAAAGAAATTGGGGTTAGAAGTATATTTTACTGACCCTGGGTCTCCCTGGCAACGAGGAACAGTTGAAAATACTATTGGACTAATTAGACAATTTTTGCCAAAAAAAACTAATTTAAATAAAATAAAAAAAAGTGAAATAAGAAAAATAGAAAAGATCTTAAATGGGAGACCAAGAAAGATCTTGAACTTTTACACGCCGACTGAAATATTAACTTCAAAATCTGGAAAGAGACCTAAAATCCAGCAAAAAATATTTATTTAAATTTGTCGCAGTTAGTGTGAAAATTCGGGATGATTAATAAGTAGCGAAGTCAATTTATTTTTGAAGAGAATAGGGCTTTCTATAAACAGATTGAAGTTTACCTACCCCAATTAGCCAAATCTTATTCGCGCAATAACTAACAATATCCTTGAACTTCGAATAATGGAAAGCTGCTCTTATAACGTGAGTTTGATAATAAAAATTATCTGCGGTTTTTTGTCGAACTCGCGTTTATACAATGGAGCAGGCTATATTTTGTGGACTAATTATTTTCGTCTTGTGCTGTAGATCTTTTTTTCTACCAACCGTACTTATTTAAAGTGCAGCTTATATCATTTATAATTTCATCATCAGTAATCTTAATGGGTTATTGCTGAATCTAAAATTATTAGTTTATCCATAGATTTTAAGTCTGGTGTATATGTAGGGTTACTTGCATTTTTTTGGAGAGTACTACAGCTTGGAAGAACAGACCTTAATTGTTCAAATTCATAATTTGACCTATCTGAGTCAAATAAGAATCCTTCGTTATAAACCAACCCAATTTGGCTACCCTCAAATCCAACAGCTGAGAAATAATTATTCACTTTAGCAAGACTTGCATCGTTATGAAAACTATAAAAATTTTGGGAATTGTCATAATGATCCTTTGTTAAAGTTACATGTAATTTAAAATCTGCTTCACAATCACTATCAGATAAAGGAATAAGCTCTGGTCTATTTTTACAATTATTTTCAGAGTTATCATTAGTCGCATATTTAGATACTGAACAAATCTTATAATCATTATTTTTGAACTTTATATTGAGTTCTTTTTTTAAATCATTTCCATCAAAATTTCTTGTTGTACTTGAGTTTGCATCAAAAATAACTTCTATTTTACAACTTGAATTTTGAGATTTAGATGTAGAATCAAGAATAACATTATTTTCGGCAAAGGTATTAATACTAAATAAAGAAGAGAGTGAAATAATAATTTTTTTCATGAAGACCTCTTTCTTAGGAAATTAATATATAGGAAATTTAAAGTTTTAGAAACTGTAAAGATTTAGACAGTCTTCAAACTTTGAATGTAAAAATTAATTACAGTGTTGGGTTTGTATAATTGTTTTGGAGTTTTTTTATTTTTTTAGTGACATAAATTGTTATTCACCTTTATTTACACTACATATTAATTTCTTATTAATATAGAAAGTAAAAAAGTATAATCCAGTGAACGCGGGTGAACCGTTTATTTGTAAATACAGCTTAACAAGATTTGTATTATAAATCTGTTGAATTGAATATAAAATAGTATAATATTTATAGTGAGTTATAATGTTTTAGCTCAAAAATAGAAGTTTAATAGCTCAAATGATTTGATAATCATAAATTTTTGAGCTTCATTTTTTTAACTATTGGAAATATATGGATATTTTAGATAGGCATTCAAAAATATTAGCTCATTTAAGTTTTGATACTTGGAAAAGTTCAAGTGAGGTTTTAAATAATAGTTTATTTAAAATATCGGATGCGACATTTAAAAGAGATTTAAGATATTTATTAGACTTAGGTTTGATAGAAAAAAATGGGTTTGGGCGGGCGACAAAGTATCGTATAAAAAAAAGTTCAAAATTTTTAACACCAATAAATGGTGTTGAATATATTTCTGCTCCTCAAGATGAACGAGGAACAAAAATAATTTTCAATTTTGAAGTTTTTCAAGAATTAAGGAAAGTTGAAATATTTTCGAGATCAGAAAAATTAATGTTCGGTAGATTATTAAAAAAATATCAAAAAAAAATATCTGAACTTTCTCCTGCCTTATTTAAAAGAGAATTTGAAAGGGTAACTATTGATCTGAGTTGGAAGTCATCTGTCATTGAGGGGAATACATACTCTTTACTTGAAACAGAAACATTGTTAAAAGATGGGATATTTGCATTAGGAAAATCAAAAGAAGAGGCAGTTATGCTTCTAAATCATAAAAAAGCCATTGATTTTATTCGAAAAGAAAGTTCTGAGTTTAAAGAAATATCGGTTGCTAAAATAGAATACTTACACTCTATTCTTAGCGATGAATTAGGGATATCGAGAAATATTCGTAAAAGATCAGTTCGAATTACAGGAACAAATTATTTTCCAATTGATAATGAATTTCAAATTCGTGAAGCCTTGGAGAAATTATGCGAACTGATTAATGCAATTGAATATCCATTTGCTAAGGCGTTTTTAGTATTAGTTTTGGTAAACTATATTCAACCTTTCGAAGATGGGAATAAGAGAACAGCCCGTATATTAAGTAATGCTATTCTTCTTGCCTATAAATCATTTCCATTATCATTTCGAAGTGTTGATGTCACAGAATATAAAATTGCGCTTTTATTATTTTATGAAATAAATAATTTATCACTTTTTAAAAAATTATTTATTGTTCAATCTGATTTTGCAGCAAATGAATATTTTTAAATTGAGTCTGATATAATCGCGCAAGCGATCAGACTTAATCATGAGCAGAGAAAGGGAAGATCGAAGATCAGCCCCAACAAACAAGAAAATAACTGCTTTTGATTATGTCTGATATAATCGCGCAAGCGATCAGACTTAATCATGAGCAGTTATTAAAGTGAAGCGCGGATCAAAGCATAAATGCCATTTGAATTGGATCGAGTAGATGGGTCTAAATCTTTTCTGCCAACAGTGTGAAGTTCAATTTCAGATTGAATAAATAAATTTGGCCCCCAATAATATCTTAATCCAAAATTATTTTTAATAAAAGCATCGGCAGGGTAATTAAAATCAAAGGCAAATTCATCATGCTTTAAAAGATAGGTAAGTTTATCTGAGTATTCATAACTAACAATGGTTGATACTGCTTGAGCTTCACGATTAGAGATTGTATTTTGGAACAATAAATCAATAGAATTTGATCCATAGAAAAATGAACTTTGCTTCATGAGAGGGTTATAATTTTGAGTGCGAACTACTTCAGAAGTGATAGTTGTACTCAAATCTTCAGAGTAAAAACTGGCGCCCATTGCTAATGCTTGAGAGTGTTTATTACTTGGATTTTGAATCTTTTCATAGGCTAAATTTATGAAAAGAGGAATAGGTGTTAAAAATTTTCTAACATTTGTCGAGTAAATCCATGCTGGATCTTTTATTAATGTTGCATATTGGACATCATTACCAAAAGAGAAATCTATTTGCCAATCATTGAAAAAAGAAGAACCTCCGAATCCATAGATAAAATCTCTAATGCTACTATTATTAATCATTTTTGTAAAAGTCCGATGTTCATCAGATGGAATTCCAAAGGAACGATAAAATTTTCCAACAAAAAAATAATTTGCAGATTCTAAATCTTTAAATTGAAGATAACTTATTCCACCACCTTGTTGAAGTTCTGGAGAAATAAATTGAGTTATTAATTTTATTTCTGTGGAAGGGATATTTTCAAATTCAGTGTTTGATATGGTATTTGAATTTACATTTACCTCTTTATCTAAATCTTTATTTTCAATATCATTTCCATTTTCATTTTCAGGATCAGTAACTTTAACTGTATCTTTATCAGTTTCAGTATCTGCTTCAGTATCAGTAAAAATTTCTTTTTTTTGTTGCTTCGTAATTTGATAAAGTGGAATGTTAAAAGTTGCAGATACACTCATTAAACTAATTCCACCACTACTAACTTTAGAGTTTCTTGCAGCTGAGTTGATCATTCTGAAATCACCATATATTAAATCATTCGCTGCAAAAGGGGATTGAGAAATAAATCCATGATTGCCAATTGATTTTCCAAAAATATTTCTAGCTCCTCCCCCGTAGGGTGAGTTATGGCACATGGAGCATTGGTGAATTTGAAATTTGAGCGCGAACTCAGGTCTTGCAAATGAATTATTTGAAGCTAACAAAATAAGTAAATTTAAAAAAAATAGTGAAATTAATGAAAATAATTTTTTCACTCTGGACCTCCATTTTCAATCCATTTTTGAAAAACTTGAATTTCTACTTCCGTGGGTTTAGGGAATCCCTCCATAGGCATATCTCGTTTTAGAATTAATCGTTCAAATAATTTTCCATTATCAACTCTTATTTTTATTTTTGGATATTCAATCCAATTTAAATCACCCCAATTATGACAAGCAAAACAATATTTTTTTACTAATGGTTTGATTGTATAATTAAATGTTATTTCTGGAGTTACAGGAGTTGGGTCTGGAGTTAATATTGGTGTTATGGATGGGGTTGGGATTGGGAGCGGCGTCGATGGTGAGGGCTCTGGTTTAAAAGTAGGAATCGGTGTTTCAGTTGGAAGGACAGTAGCTGTGGGCAAAGGCATAGGGGATTCTGATGGCTCAAATGTTGGCAATGGCAATGGCAATGGAAATGGAGTCGGTGTGTTCTGAGGTGGTGGAGTTTCAATTGGTGTGCAACTATCAGGAGCCTGATATTGAGACTCTGGTAAATCAAGAGACAACCATTTTTTTATAAGATCAAATTCTTGATTGGTTGGTTGTGGGCGAATAGCTGGTGGCATATTTTTTAAATCAAATAGACGAAAGTAAAACTTATCTTTTTTTGTTTTTACGACACTATAATCCATCCAATTAAATGGTGCTTGAGAATGGCATTCTTTACAGTAATTTTTAAATATGGGTAATATATTCTCACGATATCCAACTTCAAAAGTTAATTTAGGTAGGCAATCTTTTATATTTTCATTCTTTTGTGGTGAATTATCGAGAGTAGTGGCTTTTGATTCACTCAATGGCATATGGTCACCATATTTTCCACATCCTAAATTATTTAACATAATTGTAACAATTCCTATCACGAAGATAGATGTCGAATTGTAATATTTTAAAAAACTTAAAATTTTATTGGCTTTTTTGTATTTCTCAATAGATTGCATAATAGTGCACATTTGACTGAAAGTATGAATCTATTCAAGTAAAAAGAAAAAATTAGGAAGATTTTTTTTTATCTTCTATGTGTTTAGTCAAATTATTTTTTTCAATGGAGTCAATTAAACGATTGATCAGGGATTCAAAATGAATCAGTTCATCACCTTTTCTAAGTCGAATTCTTCTATCTGTGTTTCCCTCAAAATATTCATGTAAAGCTTTAGAAATATGATAAAGGGGGCCTGCAATGCGACGAGTGAAGAATAATCCAAAACTTAACATCATAACAGAAAATAGAGCGCAAATAAGGGCCCAATATCCAACAAATAAGTTAAGTGAATCTGTGATTTTTTTTAGTTCGTCCTGAGAAAGAGTTGTATTTTCAATAAAATCTTGGAGTTGATGATAATACATATAGTCTAATAAAAAATAGGTGATGGTGATTAATCCAACAGACGTTAAAAATAATAAAATTAGAAATTTAATTTGCAAGCGAGGCAAAACAAATCCAAATTTACTTTTTCTTTGCTCTATACCTTTATCATCTTCACTACCAAAATTTCCCATAAAACTTTAACTCCATTTTAATCTCACAAGATTTGTTCAAAAGCTTTAAATTTTCCAAGTGTTCATGAGTTATTCTAGTAAATAGGTCTTACATTAAAAATAAAAGTTTTCACTAATTAGATAAAACTAGACTTTAAAAATACAATGTTGTGAATCAAATACCTACGAAGGACCTAGTAAATTTATTTTTTAGGTGGAGGGGTTACATCTTTAAGAATAGCAGGGCTAACTAAATCTTCATCATCTTCAGGTAAAAGTTGCACACTATCTATAGGATTTGCTGTTCTAATATTAGAATAAAAGTAAAAGGAGCCAAAATTTTTAGATGTCGTCCATTTAGTAAATTTTTTTAACCCCGTATGTAATAAAAATAAAACGATCAAATGTCTAAGGCCTGGTGTTAAAAAAAGGATTGCAAAAAAACGAGTAATTATTGAGGGTATTATTAAAAGAATTGAGCCAAACATTTTTAATAAATTATGAATTATATTTTTATTAGGGTTCTCTTCTTGTCTTAAAATTTGTTGTGCTTGTTGAGAAATATTAAAACCATTTACTTGCAGAAAGTAAATTCCAATGACACTTGGGATGAAATACCAAAAGGCAACATTTAGAAAACCGAAATGGTCACACAATTTAAAAAAAGCAAAAGTTTCAAAAGCAAACCAAACTAATATTTTCATTCTGTTTAAGCCAAAATTTTTTTATTTTTTTGTATTACCAGTTGGTAAATAATAAGTGCAAGGCTTGAATATAAAAGGGTTGAGATCAAGTCATTAAGAGCAAATGGGATTCCTGCAAAATAACATTGAACTAAGCCTTTAAAGTCTTTTGAATAAAATCCGTTGGATTGGCTCCAAACACCAAAGTTCGTAATTAGATAAAACAAACCAGAATTAATAAGTGAACGATTTAAAACTTGAAGTGGTGCAATTTTTAATTTGTTAGGATTGTTCGTTTTAAAAAGTGAAAGAGTAATTCCCGATAAAATTATTGAACCATAAACCCACAGTATTTGATCATGGAATTCTAAGATTAAATCAGAAAAGAGCATTCCTGCAAGTGGGATTAAAATTATTCTTAAAGTATTATTAAGTTTAGAAATTGAATCATCTGTGAAAAAAGACATTCCCACTATAGATGCTCCAAGCGCTGTAAAGTTAGGCCAGTGGGGAATAAAGCGAGAAATAAAAATTAGACCCGCAAAAAATAATATGTTTTTTAAATCTCTCATGAATATCTCCGAATCTGATTTAATTTTACTCGTTGATGTCTTTGTTAAACTAACTCATAGATTATCTAATATATTTTTTTTCATTTTTAAAGTTTTATTCGACTTTAAGGCTTTTTTTGTTTGTTTATCATGATAATGATTTAGTTTTTTCTTTAATTCTGAATCATGTAAACTTAGTATTCGAATAGCTAATAAAGCTCCATTTGCGCTATTATCAACAGCTACAGTCGCAACAGGAACTCCCTTTGGCATCTGAGCAATAGATAATAATGAGTCAAGCCCATTCATAGCCTTACTTCGAACGGGTACTCCTATTACGGGAAGTGGCGTCATTGCAGCTACCATACCAGGAAGGTGTGCAGCACCACCTGCGCCAGCTATAATAATTTCTATTTTTTTTGACTCGGCTTCTTTTGCAAAATCATACATCCATTGGGGGGTGCGGTGTGCAGAAACAACCATGATTTCGAAAGGCACATTAAAGTCTTCAAGTATATGAGCAGCTCCATTCATCACTTCAAGATCGTTCTCACTTCCCATAATAATTGCAATCTTAAAATTTTTTTTCGAATTGACTTTATTTTTTTTAAGTTTAGTTTTTAATTGTTTCATTTTTGAATTTTCTTTCTATCTCTAAGAGCATTTGAAAGTGCAAGTTTAGGAGTAGATGCGAGGGCATTGATATGTCCCATTTTTCGTCCAGGTCGGTTTTGTTTTTTGTGATACCAATGAAAATGGTTGTTTATTGGAGATGAAATTTTAAATTCATTTATTGTTTCACCAATAAGGTTAACCATAGCAAAACCTGGAGACAATAATTTATTTAATTTTGGTAATTTCCAACCGCTAATAGCCATAATGTGAAGTTGAAATTGATCAAACTCGAGAGCATTTTGGGAATAATGACCAGAGTTGTGAACACGTGGTGCAATTTCATTTACAAGTAGCTCATTACCTGTATCAAATAATTCAAAAGCAATGGCCCCAACATAATTTATTTTTTTTAAAAAAAGATGTAATTTTTTTAAAAGCGGGGATAGCTTTTTGTGTTTCACAGGCCCCATAACCCAATCACATCGAGCGTGTGTTTGCTTTGATTCGACCAAAGGAAAAGTTAGAATTTGACGGTGTTGATCTCTAATTAGAATTATTGCTTTTTCATTTTTAAAATTTATTTTTTTCTCAGCAATAAAACCTGTTGGATTATTTTTAATAAGTTTTTCCCAAAAATTGCTATCACTTGAATTTTTAACATTAAGGAAAAAGGTACCATTTCCGTCATAACCAAACCTTCTTTTTTTTATGACCAAATCTGGGCCAAATAAAATTACAGCTTTTTTTAAATCATTTAATGAGTATATATCAATATGTTTCGCCGTAGGAATTTTATTACTTTCTAAAAGACTTTTTTGACTGCTTCGGTCTTGCAGCTGTTTCATTATTTGGGGGTGGGGATAAATTGGGGTACCAGTTTCACGTGATAACTGATCTAATAAATCTCCATCTAAAAATTCACTTTCAAAAGTACAAACATCACATTCTTGCAGAAAATTTTTAATAGCCTTAGGATCCTCAGTATTTGCTTTAAAATGAAAAGCAGTAGTTAACGCTGCAGGATCATCATTTTCAGAAGATAATATGATTGGTTTTAATCCAAGTTCATGGGCTTTGAGAGACATCATTTGTGCTAGCTGACCTCCACCAAAAATTCCAACACGACAGTCGATTTTAGACTGAAAGTCAGAATTTGATTTTTTACGTGAATTCTTTATATTCATGTAACCCCTTATTTTTTAATGTAACTGGAAGTTAAGCTATGAAAGTTCCAGTATTTTTAAAAGGGGTCAATAGTGTGATTTGCCATAAAGCATCACTAAAATATTTTAAGTGAAAATCAAACATTGAGGTTCATCAAGTGATTATGTCTCCTATAATCGCGAAGCGATCAGACTTAATCAATAGCAGTAGCAGATCGCAGATCTGCGCCAATAAGAAAGAGAATAACTGCTTATGATTATGTCTGATATAATCGCGAAGCGATCAGACTTAAT
>SXGU01102237.1_pt1 | contig 10290 bp, 11 predicted proteins | sample 3174531 | NCBI WGS metagenome assembly SXGU01 (sample SAMN11356863, study PRJNA531348) | freshwater metagenome | isolation source: freshwater sample F1-140 | place: China: Fuxian Lake, Yuxi | collected 2017-12-25 | reverse complement strand
GTGCCGTAGAGCACTTCCATCGGGGTTGCCGCCACCGCCGAGATCGACGAGGTGCAGACGATGGAGCCGCCGCCCGCCGCGATCATCTGCGGCAGGACCGCCCGGGTCATCAGGTACATGCTCTTGACGTTGACTGCGGTGAGCCAGTCTCACTCCTCTTCAGTCGTTTCAAGGAATGGCTTGATGACGATGGTGCCGGCATGATTGAACAGGACATTGATGGCGCCGAGCCCCGCCTGGACTTCGTCGACCGCGCGGTTGACCTCGGCGGCCGATGAGACATCGGCTGCGGCGAATATGGCGGTGTGGCCCGCCTTGTTGATTTCCGCCGCGAGCGCCAGGCCCGCCTCGACATTGCGGTCGACGATGCCGACCTTGGCGCCTTCCGCCGCGAACAGCCGCGATGCGGCGCCGCCCATGCCGGTCGCACCGCCGGAAATAAGCGCGATTTTACCCTTGAGCCGTCCAGACATGCCCGTCCTCCGTTAGTTGCGGTATTCGGAAAAGCAATGGCGCGCCCCGGCAGAACCAGGGCGCGCCATCCGATTGCATTAGGACTTCTGGCCGACCGCGGCTTCGGCGTCCGCGATTTCCTTGGCGCGGCGCTTGATCTCGTCGCCGATCGGCGGGCCCTTGAAGCGGCGGTTTTCGAAGCCAAGCCAGACGATCGCCGTGAGCACCAGGAAGCCCAGGGTGATCGGCAGGGCCCAGTCATTGGGCGGCTGGATGCCGACATAGATGATCAGCGCCATGCAAAGGATCGCCAGCACCGCCACCAGGCTGTAGGTGGCCCTGCCCATGCTCCACGGTCCCATGTGCGGCCACTTGGGCCCGCCATAGGTGAAGAGCCCGAGGGTGATCGGCAAGGTGAAGGACAGGAACAGGAAGATCACCGTGCAGGACACCACGATCGAGTAGGCGGGGGTTCCGGCAATGGTGATCGCCGAGGTGAACCAGACGAACAGCACCTGCAGGATGCTGCCGGTCCAGATGGCGCCCACCGGCGTGCGGAAGCGCGGATTGACCGCTGCGAGGAAGCCCGAGGCCGGTAGACCCTTGTCGCGCGCGAAGGCGTAGATCATGCGCGAGGCCGAGGTCACCGTGGCAAGCCCGCAGAGCAGCTGGCTGATGAACACGAAGACGTAGAAGACGCCCCTTACCGTCGGGTTCACCTGGGCATCCATCGCCCAGAAGAACACGTTCCAGCCCTGCATGGCGGCAGCCTGCATGCCGGGGATCACCACCGTCTTGGCGGCATCCGCCGGATCGGGAAGCGTCACTTCACTGGGGATCATCAGCACGAAGGAGCACAGCATGATCCAGCCGAACAGCGCCGACCACCAGACCGACGAGACCATGCCGCGCGGCACGCTGTGGGCCGCCTTGATGGTTTCTTCCGAGGTATGGGCCGAGGCGTCATAGCCGGTGATCGTGTAGATCGGCAGCAGCAGGCCAAGCAGGAAGGCCATCCATGGGCTTACCGCATTGGGCCAGACGGCGCTGGCGCCGGGGGTTCCGGGGAAATTGTTGAAGGTCCACAGCCGCGAGAACTCGTAAGAGTCGGCCGAGGCAAGGCAGATCACCGTCATCAGGATGGCGGTGAAGAAAATGAGATAGCCGGAAATATCCGTCAACATCGCCGTGAGCCTGATGCCGAAATGGTTGATCAGCGCCATGCCGCCGGTGATCACTGCCACGAACAGCACCCGGTGCACCAGGGTGTCCTGCAGGCCAAGCTCCGGGAAGGCGCCCAGGGTGAAATAGAAGGTGCCGACATTGATGGCGCCGAGCACCGTGACCAGTCCCAGCAGGTTGAGCCAGGCCGACAGCCAGCCGGTGAAGCGGTTGCCGAGGATCGAGCCCCAGTGGTAGAGGCCGCCCGCCGTCGGATAGGCCGAGCTGATCTGGGCGAGGCCCAGGGCGAAGATCATCGATATCAGGCAGCCCACCGGCCAGCCGATGCCGATCGCCGCGCCGCCGGCCCCTGCCGTTGCCTGGCCGAGCGAATTGATCCCGCCCGACATGATGCAGATGATCGAGAATGAAAGTGCGAAGTTCTGGAACTTGCCCATGCTGCGGGCCAGTTCCTGGGCATAGCCCATCTCATGCAGGACCTTGATGTCGTCCTTGCGTTCGTGCTCGGAATAATTGGTGTTATCATTCATTGCGCGTCCCCCTCCAAGTATGGAATTTGCATTTTTTCCGGAGGCTAACCATAATGCCTCCCAACCGCAATCCCCCCATGGGGAGAGAAAACGCCGCGCCCATGACCTTCAATCTGCTGAATGCCGGCGCCGCCCGTGCGGCTTGAAGCGCGCAAGGGCTGAGGGCGGGGGCACCGGCCCAATTCCCCCGCCTGACAGGAAATCGTGTTTCCCGCGCCGCCGCCTCTGGCGGCGGGGCGGGGTATTTTCTTGAATTCGTATTGATTGCCGCGTCACATCGCGCCGCAATCCAAACCGATCAGATCATCGGCAATCTTCTTCTGTTCTGCATTCAGGGCCCCATAGAGTTTTTCGGTTGCAGGCTTCACGGCGCGCATGGCATCGACCATGGCCTGCATGCCCTTGATCCGGGCATCCATCCGCTCAATAGCGCCGCCCTTCTGCATGGCCTTGAACATATCCTCGTGCAGGCCTTGCATGGTTTCCACCCGGCCATTGACAGCCACCGCATAGCCATCCCAGGCATCTTTCTGAGCCTCCGTGATTCTGAGTTCGCCCTTCAGGTAGGCCAGGCGGCCATCGATCATGGCGCCTATCCGCGCCTGGCGGTTCCCCATCATGCCCTGACGCCACGTTCCCCAGCCCTGGCCCATCATGCCCTGGCCCATCATTCCCATCATGCCCATCATCGAGCAGCCGCCGCCCATCATGCCGGCGTATGGTGCGGCCTGATCGTCCGTCTGTGCGCGGGATGGCGAAAGGGTGGTGAAACTCGTCGCCGCGGCGATGGCCGCGATTGCAAGCAGTTTTCTCATTTTCATGCTCCTTCATTGTTGATGTTTCGGTCAGGCACGCAAAACTTGGTAGAGTGAGAGGCCACGAGATGTTTGGCCTCTCTCCCGAAGACGTCCGCCTGTCCTTCAACGTCTTGCATTTGCATTCTTGCGCTCGGTGATTGCGACAGCGATGGCAAGGCACAGGAAGATGACCGCGCCGCTGCCCCAGACAAAGGTGCTTCCGGGCATATCGAACATCGGGACGAAGGCGTAGAGCGCGGCCAGCGCGGCCCAGATCAGGCTGACGGCTGCTGTCATCGTGAAATCTTCTGTCATGGCTGTCTCCTCAATGTGCGGCGCCGGCGACGCTGGCCAGCGGCAGTGAACCGAGCAAGGCGAAGGCAATTGCCGTCGCTGCATACATGGCGAGAACGAGCACCAGGATACAGGCCGGGGCAGTCCACGATGGCTGGTTCAAGACCAGCCCCATGTCCACCGTTTTTGGCCCCGCCCCCCGGTCATGGGGCCGCTCGCGGATTGCAGGGCTGCCCCTGGCCGACACCACAAGGATGATCGCAAAGGCAAGCAGGGACAGGCCCATGATCGCGGCGCCGATGCCGAGGTACGGCGACACGGCTGCCCAAAGCTGCGGAGCGGTTCCGTCATAGGACACATCGAGGGTGCGGCGCGGCATGCCGCGCAATCCGGCTATCATTCCGGCGCCTCCAAATATGGCAATGCCCGCTGTCAGCGTGATGGGGAGCAGCCGCAGCAATGCCTTGCCACGCAGCGCCCTCCCGGTGAACGCAGGCAGAAACCAGGCGAAGGCGCCCAGCAGCGTGAGCGTGACCGTGCCGATTGTCAGGAAGTGAAAATATGCCGGCACGAAGAATGTGTCGCTGGCCAGCGGAGCAAGTTTCTCCTGGATGAGAACAAAGGCAAAGACCCCGCCCAGGGCGAGGTTAACTACCGCCATGGCAATGGCCATCATGGCCGGTTCATTCCAGGGCTGGACTCTCAGCCATCCGAACAGTCCCCGGGCACCCTGTGCCCTGGCGCGGGCCTCCATCGAGATCACGATGACCAGAAACACCCCGATGGTAGGAACGCTGATGAAGAGGGACAACAGGGAGCCAAGGCCGCGGAGCATGGGCGACAGGTCAGGCTCAAGGAACATGTGATAGAGCGAGGTCGGGGGCACGAAGACGAGATAAAGGGTGAAGATGGCCTTGGAGAAGCGCCGTCCGAAGATCGACCCCGCCCCCGTCATATCCTCGATCAGGGCGTACCAGGCGATGACCGTCCCCATCAGCGGCAGATAATGCAGATTGTGGAAGAGAAGATGCCATCCCGTGGCATGGTGTGCGGGCTCCGGTGCAAACCCGAAGGCCCACGCGGCGGCTGGCAGGAACGTATAGAGGATCGCAAGGCTGCTGACCATGACCAGCCCTGACCACGCTGTGACGGCAAACCCGATTGTGGACCAACTGCCTTCGCTGTCTTCACGCTTGGCACCGAGGGTGGTGGCAATGGCGCTGATGGCAAGGAAAAACAAACCCGCGGCGAGGAGCGAATAGCCGCCGTAGAAAAGTCCCGCCTGCCACATCCCGTCACCGGCAAGATCGGGTGAGCCGTCATAAAGAAGCGGCGAACCTGCCCACGTTCCGGCCATGTTGCCGAGAAAGCCGGCCGCCATGAGCCCCAGTCCGGCCCACGCCAGGGGACGCAGGGCAAGGCGCGGAGATGCCTGGCGCTGGGTTGCGGCGAGCCCCAGGAGCAAAGCTATCTGGGCAAAATACAGCCAATAGAAGAAAACCGATACGCCGTGGCCGGTCATGAAGCGGTATCCGGTTTGGGGTTCAGCGGCCATGGCTCCGGTCCGTATCATGGCCGTCAAGAGGCCGAGGACGACACCCATGACAAGGCTGATCAACGCACCCCCTGCCAGCATTCCGAGAAGGTTGCGGTCGCTGCGGCAAAGCTTGCCGAGAATTTCAGATGTTGAAGAATATGTCATGGCAGCCTCACAGAACCTCGATTTTTCCGTTCATGTACTGGTGGCCTTCGCCGCAATACACCGTGCAGTAGAGGAGATAGGTGCCGAGCTTCGTAAAGTTCAGCTCATGTTCCACCAGTAGGCCCTTCGGCAGGCGGATGATCTGGCTGGCGGGCCCAAGTTGCAGCGACGCACCATGCGCGGCGTCGGCGGCCATCAGCTTCAACCTATAGGGCACACCGGCACGGAGCTTTATCCAGGACGGTTCGAACGACCATTTCTCGGCGAGAATATACACCTCCGCCGCTGCGCCCGGACCGCCGTCATCCATGGCATGGCCTGGCATGTCTTCCATGCCGGGCATTCCCGGCATCTCCATGCCTTGCATGGAACTGGAAGCTGCCTGTTCAACCAGAACACTGCCGTCAGCTTGCCTGTGGGCTGCGACAAAGGCAGCCACGCTTTGCCGGAATTCATCCGGAGAGGGGCCGCCTTCGCCACCCTGGTCGCCGTGCTCCATACCCATTGCACCCTGGGCGGACCCGCCGCTCTCCCAGAAGCGAAGCGGTGCCGCACCCAGGCCCGCCCAGAGGCCGTAGAGACTCACTGCACCGAGGCTGGACAGGGCCACGAAGGAACGCCGTGTCGTAATGTGCGCGGCCTTGGCTGGGGGTGGATTCACCCCGCTGACATTATCTTGCATGAGAAAAAATCCTATCGTGTCACCGTGATTGAAGAGCTCCCGGACCACAGCAGTGCCGTCTGGAAGCAGATGCGTTCAGGCAAGAACGAAGGGTTTTGGTGGCGGCGAAGGAGGAATGATAATGCGGTTGGCGAGTTTCCGGGCTGGAAGGGCGGCAAATCCCGATGAAGGCGCCGAAATCACGGCCGGTTCAAATGCGGCCGCCGCGAACGTGATGCAATTCAAACACCCGTCGCAGATGCCATGGGTCCCATGTTCACCCGGTTTCTTGCCGGTTGAATGGCTGCAGTCCTGGCTTGCCGAGACGGCAGTTATATCAGCAGATGAAATGCCCTTGCCATGGAACGAATTGGGAGCCTCAAGGACGGCAAAACCAGCCAGAAGAACAGACAGGCAAACGGCCACCGCAAGAATGCGGACGAATTGCCGGATCAGAAAAACTCTGGTGCCTGCGCCTGTCATCGCACCTTCATAGCGAGTTAGGCTGCCGGTCGAAATGATGTAGATCAAACAGCGCTTCAGGCGGCGGGCCCGGCGCAAAGTTCCCTGCAGCCGACAAGGCAGCAGGTTCCGCCCCATTCCTTCAGCGCAGTTTCCGCGGCTTCACCGGCGCCGCCGAGAGCGGGTCCTCCGGCCAGGAATGCTTGGGGTAGCGCCCGCGCAGCTCGGCGCGCACGTCCCGATAGCCGTTGCTCCAGAAGGTCTCCAGCGACTTGGTGACTGCCAGCGGCCGCCCCGCCGGCGACAGCAGTTCGATGCGCAGCTGCGCCCGGCCCTTGGCGATGCTGGGCGTCCTGGCAAGGCCGAACATCTCCTGCAGGCGCACCCTGATGACTGGATCTCCTTCGGTCTCGTAATCGATGGCCACCTCGGCCCCGGAAGGCACCGCGATGCGGCGCGGCGCAAGGCTCTCCATCTGCCGCTGCAGCTCAGGCGGAACCAGACTCTTCAGGATCGCCAGCAGGTCCAGCCGCTCCAGATGACTCTTGCGCGAAATGCCAGCGAGATAGGGTTTCAGCCACTCAATAGTGGTCCTGGCGAGCGCGTCATCGGAATGATCGGGCCAGGCCTCTTCCGGAAATAGCCGCTTGAGAAACAGCACCCGCGCGCGGAAACTGTTGGCCCCCTCCGTCCACGGCAAGGCCTTGAGGCCCATTTCGCCGATGCCCTTGAGCATCGCCTCGGCCATGGCCTCCGGGTCGGCCGCAGCAAGCGGACGCTCCTCCAGGATGAGAGCCCCAAGCTTGCGCAGGCGTGCCGCCGCGATGCTCTGCGAGCGTGTTTCCCAACTGACAATTTCCACTTGTTCGATTTGGCCGGCGAAATGCGTTTCGATCTCCTGCAACGTCAGGGGCGCGGCTAGAAAAATCTTCTGGTCGCCGCTTGCCCCATCGGTCGTGGCAACCGCCAGAAAGTCCTGTTTTGCCAGGCCATCATGCTCGGGAAGAATAGCCCCGCCGCCGCCCGACATGCGGTAGCGCCGCGCCCCGCCGCGCTTCTGCGCAATGCGGTCGGGCCAGGCGAGCGCAACCAGCACGCCCTCGCTGAGGTTCGCCGTATCGCTCCTGATCGACAGGATCTGCCGGATCTGTTTGGCCGAAGCCTGAATGCGCGCCCGCGCCGGGCCGCGCGTTGCAGCAAGCCGCGTGGCGATATCGCAGCCCGCATCGCGGCCCAACCCGTCGCGCTCGGAAATGAAGGCCGCGAGTTCTGCGGCCAGTTCACCGGAGCCCAATTCGTTGCCCTTGACCACCATGTGGGCCAGGCGGGGATGCAACGGCACCTTGACCATGGCCCGGCCCATGGCGCTGATCCGTCCCTCGGCATCCAGCGCCTCGAGCCGCTTGAGCAGGTCTTGCCCCTGGGCAAAGGCCGCCCCGGGCGGGGCATCGAGCCAGGACAGCGAGGCGGGCTCATTCACCCCCCAAGCCTCAAGTTCCAGCACCAGCGGCGTCAGATCGCTGACCAGAATTTCCGGCTGGTCGTGGGCCGCCAGGGCCCGCGTTTCGGCCTCCGGCCAGAGCCTGTAGCAAACCCCGGGGCCCAGGCGCCCGGCCCGGCCCCGTCGCTGGTCGGCGGAAGCCAGGCTCACCCGCACCGTTTCCAGCGCCGTCATCCCCGTGGCCGGATCAAAGCGCGGCGCCCGCTTGAAGCCCGTGTCAATCACCGTGCCGATGCCTTCGATGGTGAGGCTGGTTTCGGCAATGGTGGTTGCCAGCAGGACTTTCCGCCTTCCCTCCGGGGCTGGCAGAAGTGCGGCGTCCTGTTCGGCAAATCCCATCGCGCCAAAGAGGGGGCGCACGGCCACATCCGGCGGCAGGTTCGCCTCCTTGAGCAAATCCTCGGTACGGCGGATTTCCGCTTCACCAGGGAGGAAGACGAGAATGCTCTGCCTCGTTTCTTGCAGCGCCCGCAGCGTGGCTTTGCAGGCATCGGCGGAAATCGTTTGCCGTGTGGTCTTGTCGAGATAACGCGTCTCGACCGGATACATGCGGCCCGTGGCGTTGATCACCGGTGCCCCTTGCAGATGCCCGGATAGCCTGGCCGCATCCAGCGTGGCCGACATGATGAGGAGGCGCAAATCCTCCCGCAGGCTCCGCTGCATATCAAGCGTCAGCGCCAGCCCCAGGTCGCCATCCAGCGAGCGCTCGTGGAACTCGTCGAATATGATCAGCCCCGTGTCCTTCAGTTCAGGATCGTTCTGCAGGCGCCGGGTGAGAATGCCTACGGTGACCACATCGATGCGGGTCCGGGCCGAGACCTAGCGGTCGAGCCTGACGGTGTATCCCACCGTTTCGCCGATCGTTTCGCCAAGGGTCTCTGCCATGCGCTTCGCCGCGGCCCGTGCCGCCAGCCGCCGCGGTTCCAGCATGACGATTTTCCGCTCGCCCAGCCAGGCACTGCCAAGCAGTTTCAAGGGCACTCGTGTAGTTTTGCCCGCACCCGGTTCGGCCACAAGGATGGCGGCGGGGCCAAGCTTCAAGGCCTCGCTTAGTTGTGGAATGACGCCGTCAACGGGAAATTCCATCACCCCTTCATTTCATGGCTCCAGGGCGGGTCGGCCCCCGGCCTCGAAACGGTAATGGCGGCGGCTTTCGCGGCATAGCTCACGGCATTGCGCAGCGAGGTTTCGTCGAGATAGGAAATCGCCGCCTTGGTGAGCTTTCCCGCCGTCTGCAGGGAGGCCAGGAACCCCGCGGTGAAGGTGTCGCCGGCGCCCACCGTGTCCGCCACCTTGACGCTGACTGCGGCCTGCTTGACGGTGACGCCCTTGGTATAGGCCTCGACGCCGTTCTCGCCCTTGGTCACCACCACCACCTTGGCTCCGGCGTTCAGCCATTTTCGGGCCGCCACAACCAGGTCGGTCTTGCCGGTGATCCAGGTGACATCCTCGTCCGATATTTTCAGGATGTCGCACAGGGCTATGAGACGGTTGATGCGCTCCAGATACTCGCGGCGGTCCTTGATCATGTTGGCCCGGATATTGGGATCAAGGCAGATCACCCGTGTCTCCGCCTCGCGCGTCAGCAGGGCTTCAAGGGTTGCGCCCCCCGGCTCGTTGATAAGGCTGATCGAGCCGAAGTGCAGCGCGTTGACGTCAGACCTGAGCTTCGGAAGATCCTTGATGGTCAGCATCCGGCCAGCCGAGTTCTCGTCAAAGAAAGAATAACGCGCCTGGCCATTGTCGAGTTTTACAAAGGCCAGGGTCGAGGGCCTGTCCACGATCTTGGCGTATTTCAGATCGACATTGCTGGCCTTCAGGCCGGCGATCAGGCTGTCGCCAAAAAAATCCGTGGAAATGCCGCTGTAAAACCCGGTTATGATTCCAAGCCGCCCGAGGGCAATGGCCGTATTGAAGATCGAGCCGCCGTTGAAGGGCTGGTAAACCGCCGCTCCGTCCTTCGAGGTGCGCGGCAGCATGTCGATGAGCGCCTCGCCACAACAGACAATCATGATTCCCCCCGTTTGATGCGTGCGCTATCCATCGCCCAGGGCGGCGGAAAAATCAATAAATCAGTGGAATTGAATTATTGCAAAAGTAACCGTCGGCGTGTAGATCGCCCATTTGATTGGCGTACCTCAAAGCAGGAACTGCACCAAAATATGACTCCGCGAACTATTCCCGTCGATGTCTTTGATCTTGTCGTATTTGGCGCCACCGGCGATCTGGCCCAGCGCAAGCTGCTGCCCGCCCTCTACCACCGCGATTTGCAGGGGCAGATTCCGCCGGCGGCAAGGATCATTGGCTCCTCGCGCCGCGCCATGACCCGCGAAGCCTTTCGCGCCTTTGCCCTGGCAGCCATCGAAGCCTACGTGGCAATGGATCTCCGCAAGCCCGAGATGTGCAAGCAGTTTCTTGACCGCTTGGATTATGTGGCGGCAGAGCCAGGCCGGGAATCCGGCTGGAAGGAGCTCGAAAAAACCCTCAAACCCAATGAGGATCGCATCCGCGTATTCTATCTGGCGGTGGGGCCCGATCTCTTTGGCCCGATCTGCGAGCGTCTCGGCAGCAACAACCTGGTGACGCCGAAGTCCCGTGTGGTGGTTGAAAAGCCAGTCGGCAAGAACGGCGCCTCGGCCAAGGCCCTGAACGAACAGATCGGCCGGATTTTCCCGGAGCCTTCGATTTACCGCATCGATCACTACCTC
>SXGU01348811.1_pt1 | contig 10292 bp, 8 predicted proteins | sample 3174531 | NCBI WGS metagenome assembly SXGU01 (sample SAMN11356863, study PRJNA531348) | freshwater metagenome | isolation source: freshwater sample F1-140 | place: China: Fuxian Lake, Yuxi | collected 2017-12-25 | reverse complement strand
GCCGTCAAGATATTCGGCGACGACTTCGACCAGCTCAGCGCGCAGGCCGACCGCATCGCCGGCATCCTGCGCTCGATCGATGGCGCGGCCGACGTGCGGGTCGAGCAGGTCAGCGGACAGCCGACCATCACGGCCTCGATCGACCGGACCTCGGCGGCGTCGCTCGGCGTCCACGCCAGCGACGCGGCGGAAGCCCTGTCGATCGCGTTCGGCGGGCGGGCGGCCGGTCAGGTGCAGGAGGGCGACCGCCGCTTCGACGTGGTCGTGAGGCTGAACGAGGAGGATCGCGTCAACCCCGCGATCATGGCGCAGCTGCCGGTCCTGTCGGAGACGGCGGAGGCCGGCGCGGTGCCGGTGCCGCTTTCGTCGATCGCCCGGTTCGACACGGCCGAGGGGCCGAACCAGATCAGCCGGGAGAACGGCAAGCGCCGCATCACGGTCCAGGCCAACATCCGCGGCCGCGACATCGGATCGTTCGTCGAGGAGGCGCAGCGTCGGATCGCCGAGGAGGCGCCGCCGCCCGCCGGCTACTGGATCGACTGGGGCGGGCAGTTCGAGAACCTCGAACGGGCCAGCGCCCGCCTCGGCCTGATCGTTCCGGGCGTGCTGATCCTGATCGGCGTGCTGCTGTTCCTCGCGCTGGGATCGGCGCGGGAGGCGCTGCTGGTGTTCGCCGGCATTCCGCTGGCCCTGGTCGGCGGCGCGCTGGCGCTGCTGCTGCGGGGCATGCCCTTCTCGATCTCGGCAGCGGTCGGCTTCATCGCCGTGTCGGGCGTGGCCACCCTCAACGGGCTCGTCCTCATGCAGAGCATCAATGCGCGGCTGAAAGCGGGCGAGGCACCGAACGAGGCGGCGGTCAACGGCGCGGTGGCGCGGCTACGCGCGGTGCTGACGACCGCGCTGGTGGCGATCCTCGGCTTCGTCCCGAGGGCGATCGCGATCGGGGCCGGGGCCGAGGTCCAGAAGCCGCTCGCCACCGGGGGGAGCGGGGGTCTGACCAGCTCTACGATCCTGACGCTTCTGGTGCTGCCGACGCTTGCCGCGTGGATCTCGACAAGGTCATCGCGGGAGCGAGACGGCAAGTGGGGGAGGTGGTCGTCGCGACCGGCTGAGGACCCCGCGCCGTGAGCGGTGGCAATCTCGATCTTTTGAGCGAGAGCAAGCGCCGGACGCTCTGGATCGTGTCGGCGATCGCCGCCTACGACGGTGTCGAGACCCTGCGGGATGCGGGTCAGGAGGCGAATGCCGAGAGGCGGCAGGCGGGCGGCTAGGGAGCCGACTTCGTGAGAATGTGGACTTCGTGGCCGAACGAAACGGAAGGCTCAAGCTAGGACTGGTGGCGATCTAGGCGTGGCAGCCGGCCTTAGACGCTCAGTCCTGCTAGTGGGCGGGCTCAGGCCACCAGGCCGGATCGAGCTGGACGGCCGAGTCCGGATCGTCGTCCGAGGTCTCGTCCCAAAGCAGGTCTCCATTTGCATAGATGCCTGTCACGTGCCGGACGTCGCTCAGCGCGTAATGGCCCATAGCCAGGTGCCTGGCGTGAGCGCGGCGGACGGAGATGATTCCCCAGTCGTCCCACACCCGGTCGACCCGGACCGCGAAGTTCATCGCGCCGAGTTGGCGCCGGCTCGGATAAGCCACGGCCGCAACCTCCCGCAGCTTCTCGAAGATCGCCAAGGCGACCATTGAGGAGAGGGCATAGTCGTCCTGGCGATTGGTGAGGCAATCCAGCAGGAAAGCGTCCGCGATCAGCATGGACCGGCCTTCCTCCGGCTCACACGCGTTGATCATGCCGTTGATCGTCGAAGAGGCATTGCCCGCAAGGAAGCCACGGCCAGTGCGCTGGACCTGGGTCAGCTCCCCCACCGGCGCCACGCGCAAGGAGCGACCCGGCCTCACGGTAAACTCGGTAATGGCGACGTGCGATTCCGACACCCTCACCTCGCTCAACGCTGTGTCCCGCCTGTCGGCGAGGTAGAGCACGCGAAAACCTGCGGGGTTCGCCCTGCCGAGCTTCGCGGGCATGTCCGCCCGCCAGATCAGCTCGCTGACGTTCCGGGGTTCCTCGCCAGGCTGCAGCGCGCGGGCGCGGCGATACCGCCAGCCTCCACCCCAGTCGTAGCAGAGGACTGGATGAACCTCGACGAACCGCCGTATGGTCGCGTCCCGCTCGTCGGGGTCGGCTTCGCCAAACCGGCGGATCAGGTCCACCGTTTCTCCGAGCGGGAGCGGCGGGTAGCGCTCGGTGATGCTGGGCGGCGTCGCCATCGTCGTTTCTCCGCGGGAACTGCACGGCGCGCCCCGGCCTACATGTAGAACGAGTATTCTGACCTGACCGGCATTTCCGGTCCCACCTGCTTCAGCACCTCACTTACCATCCGCGAGAATGCCAGCGTGATGGGCGTCCCGTCCGAGAAGGCTGCGTTGTTCACGTTCATCTTGGTCAGCGCCAGCAGCTCGGCCGCCAGTTCGCGCAGCCCGCTGTCGCCATGGCTTTCGAGGATCGTCCAGGGGTCTGGCACGTGCACTCCGGGATAGGTGTCGAAGTAGGGCGTGAATCCGTGCGTGTAGATGATCGGATGCCGCCCCTCGATCAGCGCGAACGTCCCACGCACCGGCGGGTATTGCCCGATCCTGGCTAGCCGCACGTCGCTGCGCGCCAGCGTCACCAGGTCGATGCTGGCGTCGGGATTCACCGCCTCCACGCCGGCGTAGAAGCCGTCCAGCTCGTTATACTTGCCGTGCTCGCTCCCCCAGTATCGGGAGCTCTTGTGCACGACGACGCGGCGCGGCGGCAGCCGGCTGATCTTCTGGTATTCGCGCAGCGTCTTCTGGACGAGGTCGCCCGCGTCCTTTTCGGTCAGGTGAGGCGTGCGGCCCATCTCCTCCACGTCCCACTCGAACGGCTCGCCGCGCAGGACGACGCCCTGGCCGAGATAGTCGAATGCCTGTGCGACCCCGCTTCTCATCACGGCCTTACCTTCGGCGTTCTCGGTTCGGTAGAAGGTCACGCCGATGTAGCAGGTGTCCGGTTCGAGCCCATGCCCCCGCCATGGAACGCCGCCCGCCTTGAAGTAGAGGCCGGTCGTGAAGTTCCAGGCCCTCGTGGCGCGGTCCTGAAGGCTCGCCTTCTTGCCGCTGAGCGTGTCCTCCCGCACGATCTGGATGGGAACGCCCCATTTCATGCTGCGGGCCTTCAGGCCCCGCCGGAGATTGAGCCAGCCGCCATCTCCGAGCGGAGCGGCGGTCGATCCTTCCAGGAGCACTTCCGGGAGTGCGACCAGGATTACGTCGGGATTGGGCGTCGCGGTGGCGATCCGCTCGATGTGATCGGCAATAAGGTCGGTCGCGCGCTCGACCCGCTGGATGGGGTTCGTCAGCTCCGAGACGAGCCGTGCCTCCCGGTCCTGGAACGTCGAGCGCCACCGCTCGGACGTGATGATCGTCGTCGCCAGGCTGGTGTCGGCGGACATGCCGACGAAGTCTGGGGTGAGCCCCTTGACCAGCGCCTCGACCACCGCGTCCTCGTCGAACGGCTCCTCCGGGCTCAGGGGCTGCGGCTTCCTCTTCTGCGTCTTGTTGGTCTCGATGCGGCTCCGGCATTCGTCGACCCAGCGCTCGCATAGCTCGGTTGTGGCGCGCGTGCCCACGATGCCCACCTTGATCTGCGTCGGGTGGAGCGCGGGGTCCGTCCGGCCGAACGGCCCGTGCTCCGCGAGCCCCGTCTTCTTGTCGACGTGGAGGAAGTGACCGGCGAATTCGAGGTGCGGCTCGGGAATGTATTCGACGCTGATGTCCACCGGCTCGCTCCTACCCGCGCTTCCGCTCGGGACCGGCCAGGGTTCGGATGCTGAAGCCCGCCTCCACCGTTAGCGGCACGCCGCTCACCGTCGCCACCGGCTCATCACCCACGTAGAGGTCGAAGCTCGGTTCGCCGCGGGCGAGTTGGTTCGCCCAGAACAGGACGTTGTTGAGATAGACGTTGTTGTATTCCTCCGCGCGTGCGCGGATGGCGTAGGATCTGGCGATCTCGCCCTCCCAGGGCTTGATCCCGTCGGTGGAGAAGTGGAGCGCCGGATAGATGCCGACGGCCCAGCTGTCGCCGAACCGCTCGAACCGGGCGTCCAGCGCCTGATGGCGGAAGAAGCTGACCTTGCCATAGGAATAGTGCTTAGCGACGAGCCGGGAGTGGCTGCGGCGGGTCCGGGCGCTGGTCCACCGTCTGTGGATCGGCGCGTCCTCGGCCAGTCCCTTGTTCATGAAGTAGCGCCTGGGGTGCTTCTGATACTCGCATCCCAGTCGGCGAAGGTGTCGGTGCAGCAGGCCGTTCAGCAGAGCGCGAAGGTCGCTCTCATTGTCTTCGCTCTGTCCCAGCCAGTCCGCGAGGTCGAAGTCCTCGATGGCGCCGTCGTCGACGACGGGCTCGATCGCCGTGCCGGGCGCGGACGGATCCGTGAGGGTGATCAGGGTGCCGGCCTTGAAGACGTAGGGCGGGATCGGGCCACCTCCCTTCAGCCGGTCGTGAAAGCGCGGCTGCTTCTCGGGCAGCACCGGCGCCACCCAGATGCGGGCGGGCAGATCGAGGACGGGCAGGAGATTGGTGTAGAGCGTCTCGCCAGCGTCGGTGGTCACTCGCTCGGGGGCCTGCTCGCACAATGCGCAGAGCGCCGGATAGGCGCTCTCGTCGAATCGATCGGCGGCCTTGTCGAACTCAATTCGAAAGGGGGCGGTCAGCGCGTCCGGTGTCGCCGCCACGTAGGCCTTGACGTCCTTCCAGTAGAGGACGTCGTCGTCGGGATGGAAGACGACGTAGATGATCGGGACGTTGAGGTCGTTCCAGTATCGGAGGTCCTTCTCCGTCACCGGTGAGGCGAACGCGTCGTCCCGGTCCTTGATCACGTAGCTCGAGCCGGACTTGGACTGCACCTTTACGATCTTGCCGGTGCCGATCAGCCCCTCTCCGTCTCCGCGCGGCCGGCACAGCTCGATTTCGCCATCAACGCCGATGTCGTCCTTCTCCTGCTCGCGCCAGATGCAGCTCATGCCGTGCACGACGAGCGCGATCCGATCGAGGCCCCGCCACTCGGACAACTTGGACTTGGGAACGATTTTTTGGGGGACACTCATCGGCGGACGACCACTGAAGAAGGTTCAGGATTTGTTCCGGCACCATGCCTTCAGCGGGTCGAATAAGCCAGCCATTAAAGCTCTACCGTTGCAGCCGCCGCACATGGTATTCGTAGCCGAACCGATGCATGAGGCTCAATGAGCTGGGCGGGTCCACCCTTCGGCGAGCTTCTCGATCACCTTTTCGAACCAAGCATCATACCAATACCAAGCGTTTGCGACGAACACGCCATACCCCTTCCCGGGAGTGCGTGCCTCCAGCTGCTGCGCGAGCCTGGTGTGGTCATACATGTTGAAGTTGGGAAAGCCCGCCTCCCGCACCTTGTTGACGATCTGGGAGGGCAGATATTTCTGCCGCTCGACCTCCTTGAGTAGGACGCGCTCGACCGCCTGCGCCTCGGGCGATCCCGGACGAACGAAGTCGATGGCCAGGTCAGCGTTGGTTGCCCGTCCCGTGACTTTGGGAACGAAGGCGATCCGATAGCGGAAGCGCGGATCCTTCTGCTCATCCTCAGTGAGCGCGTTGTGGAAGTTGTCCATTGCGGTTGCGATGTGAGCTGGCAGGTTCTCGCCCGCGAGCAGCGCGCGCTGACTGCCATCGAAGGTCACGAATTGAAGGGCGATCGGCAGCCGCCGCTCTAGCGCGAATTGCGCCCCGAACAGCGACTTAATGGCGTCGTTGAAGTTCAGGCAGCAGGCTTGCAGCTTTGCGCTCAGAGCATCGTCGATGCGATTCGTCGAGCGGTGCTCGATCTCGTGCCGGATATCGAGAAGGAACTTAAGGTTGTTGATCGTGCCCCGATCCAGCGGGCAGGCGCCGGTGGCGAGGCACTGGCCAAGTTCCCAATATTTCTCGGCGCCGCTAGGCGTGGTCTGGACCACGCCAGCGCGGCGGTAGTAGGCATGCATCAGATAGGTCCAGCCGATGACGGCGGTCACGATGAATATCTCGGCGCGGAATAGCAGGCCGCCGCCGTTGAAGGTGTGGACCGCCGCGATCATCGCCTCACGCGCCTTAATCAGCAGCTCGTCACCACGGACGCTCAGACCGGTCTCCGGATCGACGCTGGGCCAAGCCGAGAGATAGGCGTCGAGCTCGGCATCACTCGCTGATCTCACCGTGCGGTGCTTCGTGCCATCGCGGATCTCCGAGATACGCGCGTGGTTGATCGACCGCGTTGGCCGCGAAAAATAGGCTTGAATGTCCTGCGGCACGAAGTTGCGGGCGAGCATGGCCTTGACCATCGCCACTTCCCAACGCTCCAGCGTGTTGCCCGGTCGTCTCGCCATAGCCCCTCCGGCGCGCATGATTGGCTCAGCGCGGTGCTTCGGCAAGTCCCAAGCCGGCAGGCGGCTACTCGGGGCGGGCCACTAACGCCCGTGGTGCTGGTGCACCACCGCGTGTCCCTTGCCCCGCGCAATGAGCCAGCGGTTGACGGGAAATGCGAACGCTGCCGCTATCAACAGGGCGACGGCGAGGCTCCCCCAGAACAGCGGGCTGCTCAGCCCGGCATCCATCGCGCCAGGAATTGCGAGCATGATCGCGTTGTCGATCACCTCCATGATGAGGATGGAGATGGTGTCCGCCGCCAGCGCGAGCTTCAGCACCGCGCCGAAGGCCAGCCCCGCGCGCAGCAGCGGGAACATCGTGAACGCATATCCGAAGAAGAAGGCGAGCGCGACGGCGAGGACGATCGTGGGCGCGGTTGCCCAGCCGAGCGCCGTGCCGATGGCAAGTCCCAGGACCTCGCCGACCGCACAGCCCGACAGGCAGTGGAGCGTGGCGCTGAAGGCCAAGCGGTTCAGGGAGGTGCCAGCGTGGTGTGCTTGAGCCCGCGCGGTATCGCCGTGGGCGTGCTGATGGGCCGAGTGGTCGTGCTCCACTTCCTACCTCCCTATGCGGCGCCCAGAGGCGTTGCGTCCATCACCTGGATCAGGCCGCCAGCCGCTCGACGCCGTATCCGGCGTCCTCGATCGCCGACTGGACCTCCGCGGCATAGATCGCGGATTCCACGGTGACCCGCTTGGACGGCAGGTCTACCTGCACGTTGGCCGCGGCATCCACCGACTTGATCGCATTCGTCACGGCGCGGGCGCAGCCGCCGCACGTCATGCCGTTCACCTGATAAGCGAGCATCTTGTCCTCCGTTTCGCTTCGAGATGGAGGTGATGTCGGGTTTGACACCGTGTCAGGGTCAAGGGGGGCAGAGTGCTTTTTCGGCGCTTGACCCTGACATTGTGTCAAGGACCATATCCGTCGTCGACTCAGAAATAGAGGAGACGGAAGATGGTTGCGGCAGTCGCCGTTCGCGAACCGACAGGAGAGCATGGCGAGACACTCGTCGTCCCCGTTGAGGGGATGACTTGTGCCTCCTGCGTCGGCCGGGTCGAGCGCGCCATCCGGCAGGTGACCGGGGTCGCCGACGTGTCGGTCAATCTCGCGACGGAGCGGGCGGAGGTCTCGTTCGAGAACGGTCGGGGTGAGGCCGCCGCGGTCGCGGACGCGATCTTCAAGGCGGGCTACATGCCCGGAAAGCGCACGGTCGAGCTGAACGTCACCGGCATGACCTGCGCCTCCTGCGTCGGCCGCGTCGAGAAAGCGCTGTTGAAGGTCCCCGGCGTGGTGAAGGCGAGCGTCAACCTCGCCAGCGAGACGGCAACCGTCGAGACGGTCTCCGCCTCGCCTGAGGCGCTCGTGAAGGCCGTGGAGAAGGCGGGCTATTCCGCTTCGTTGCGGGAGGCCTCCTCCGCCACGACAGCTGCGGACGAGGAGGAAGCCAGGCGTTCCGCCGTCGCCGCACGCGAGCTTCGGCACGTGATCATCGCGGCGGTGCTGTCGCTCCCCCTGGTCCTGCCGATGCTGCTGGCGCCGTTCGGCGTTGATTTCGTCGTGCCTGGCTGGGTTCAGCTCCTGCTGGCGACACCGGTTCAGTTTTGGCTCGGTGCCCGCTTCTACCGCGCCGGCTGGAAGGCCGCGCGTGCGGGCACCGGCAACATGGACCTGCTGGTCGCGCTCGGCACGTCCGCCGCCTACGGCCTCAGCCTGTATCAGCTTGTCGCCCCAGGGATGGACCACGGCATGGGCGGCCACTTCTACTTCGAGGCCTCGGCCGTGGTGATCACGCTGATCCTGCTCGGCAAGTGGCTGGAGGGTCGTGCGAAGCGGCAGACCGGCGCCGCCATCCGGGCGCTGATGGCGCTGCGGCCGGACCGCGCCAGGCTCGTCGGCACCGATGGCGCCGAACGAGAAATCGCCGTCGACCAGGTCCGGGTGGGCGATCTCGTGCGGGTGCGGCCCGGCGAGCGCATTCCGGTCGATGGTCTGCTGCGCGAAGGCGCGAGCAGCGTGGACGAGTCCATGCTCACTGGCGAGAGCATGCCGGTGGCGAAGGCGCTCGGCGACAAGGTGACCGGCGGTTCGATCAACGGCGAGGGCCTGATCCTCATCGAGACCAGCGCGGTCGGCGCGGAGACCGCGCTCGCCCGGATCGTGCGCCTGGTGGAGAGCGCGCAGGGCGCCAAGGCTCCCATCCAGCGGCTCGTCGACCAGGTGAGCGCCGTCTTCGTGCCCGTCGTGCTCGCGATTGCCCTGCTCACATTCGTGGGCTGGTTGGCTGCAGGAGGTGGTTTCGAGGTCGCCGTGCTGAACGCGGTCGCAGTCATGGTGATCGCCTGCCCCTGCGCACTCGGTCTCGCGACCCCGACTGCCATTATGGCCGGCACGGGCGTCGCCGCCCGCGCCGGGGTTCTGATCAAGGACGCCGAGGCACTCGAGACCGCTCACCGCATCGACACGGTCGCGTTCGACAAGACTGGAACCCTGACGGAGGGCAAGCCGAGGCTGGTTGCCTCCGCGCCGGCCGAGGGTGTCGGGGATGATGAACTGCTCGCGCTGGCGGCGGCCCTGCAGAGCGGAAGCGAGCATCCGCTGGCCCGCGCCGTTGTCACGGCGGCCGAGGAGCAGTCGGTCCGCGCCCGTCCTGCCGCCGACCTTCGCGCCCTGCCGGGCCGCGGCGTCGCCGCAACCGTCGAGGGCCGCAGCCTCATCCTCGGCAGCACGCGGCTGATGGAGGAGAACGGCATTCCGCTGACGGCGCTTCATCGCCGAGCCCGCGAACTGGAGCAGGATGGCCGCTCCGTGTCATGGATTGCGCAGACCGGCGACGATAGGCGCCTTCTCGGGCTGATGGGCTTCGGCGACGAGCCCAAGCCGGCCGCAGAGGCCGCCCTTAAGGCCCTTCACGCCCGTGGCATTCGCACGGTCATGCTGACCGGCGACAATGAAGGGAGCGCGAACGCCGTCGCCCGCCGCCTCGGCATCGACGAGGCGATCGCCAACGTCCTGCCGGAGGACAAGGCCGAGGCGGTGTCCCGCCTCAGGCACGAGGGCGGCACGGTCGCGATGGTCGGCGACGGCGTGAACGATGCGCCGGCCCTCGCGGCCGCCGATCTCGGCGTGGCACTCGGGGCGACGGGGGCCGCGGCTTCGGCCGAGGCGGCAGACGTCGTGATCCTCGTCGATCGTCTCGATCGGCTCCTTCCTGCGATCACGATCGCCCGGGACGCGAGACGCATCGCGCTCCAGAGCGTCTGGGCAGGGCTCCTGATGTCGTTCGGGGGGATGGTGGCGGCGGCGCTCGGCTATCTCAGCCCGGTCCAGGGGGCGCTCATCCAGGAGGCGATCGATGTCGCCGTGATCCTGAATGCGCTCCGCGCGCTCGGAGGAGGAGAGGCGCCGATCCGCCCGGGCTCGCGTCCCGAGCCGAGCGGGGCGGCTCGCGGCGAGGTCGTGGAGCTCCGCCCGTAGATCACAATGTGCCCGCGACCGCCGCGATTTCGGCCGCGATATCCGCGGCGGGTCGGGCGGCGTCGAGCATCGTCCACGCGATCGGGCCGGTGTCGTAGCGCTCCTGCGCGAAGGCGACATCCGGCCCGGCATCCGACGCGTCTCCCGTCCGGGATGCGACCCGTCGCACGCGGTCTTCCGCCGGGAGCGTGAGCCAGACGCCAAGGAACGTCGCACCGGTCTCCTGGGCAATCGCTTCGATGGCCTCCCGCTCCTCAAGGCGGGCATGGACGGCGTCCACCACGACGGCGGATCCAGCCTTGGCAGCGAGCTGCGCCAGGTGCCCGAGCCGGGCGTATATACGAGCCGTGACCTCCTG
>SXGU01039878.1_pt1 | contig 10295 bp, 7 predicted proteins | sample 3174531 | NCBI WGS metagenome assembly SXGU01 (sample SAMN11356863, study PRJNA531348) | freshwater metagenome | isolation source: freshwater sample F1-140 | place: China: Fuxian Lake, Yuxi | collected 2017-12-25 | reverse complement strand
GAATCATTTTTAAGTTCAATGGGAAAAAACTGTGCAATCAATAATGGACGAGATATTGGAGTTGTATTTAATCTTCCCCAAAAAAAAATGGGAACCATAATTCCAAGTTCAGGAGATGTTGGTTCTCAATTTACTACAGCTGTTGGAACTGCACAAGCAATTTTATATCACAAAAATATTTTGAAAAATGATGAGTGGAAAAATTCTATCGCTGTTGTGTGTGGAGGTGATGCTTCGGTTGCAACAAATGGATTTTGGTCTGCATTAAATATTGCAACAACTTTAAAACTTCCAATTTTATTTTCAATTGAAGATAATGGTTTTGGAATTTCAACTTCTAATAAATTACAAACTCCTGATGGAAATATTTCTAAAAATTTAAAATCATTTAAAAATCTTTACATTTTGACATGCGATGGAACTGAACCAAAAGATGCAAGTGAAAAAATTTCCTCTGCAATAAAATATGTACGAAATGGATTTGGTCCATGTTTACTGCATTCAAAAGTTGTGCGAATTTCAGGACATTCATTTTCTGATTTGAAACATTATAAATCAGAAAAACAAAAACAATTTGAAAATAAAAATGACCCAATTTTAAAACTCAAAAAATTTGTAGTTCCAAAAATTTTATCTTTATCCGAATGGAATAAATTGAAAAAAGAAACATTCAATTTAGTAAATAAAATTAAGGATATTGCATTACTTAAAGAAGAACCAAAAATTGAAAGTGTTTCAAAGTTTTTATTTTCTAAAAACAAATTTGTAGAACCAAAAGAAGAAAGTTTTTCTAATGTGAGAGTCACAATGATTGAATCAATTAGAAAAACATTGGAAATCGAACTTGAAAAAAATAAAAATATTCTTGTCTTTGGAGAAGATGTTGGAATGAAAGGTGGAGTTCACGGAGCAACTGTAGGTTTACAAAAAAAATTTGGGAAAAAAAGAATATTTGACACTTCTCTTTCAGAAGAAGGAATTGTTGGACGAGCAGTTGGAATGTCATTTACGGGACTTAAACCAATCACAGAAATTCAATTTCGTAAATACACAGATACTGCAACTGAACAAATAAATAATTGTGGAACTGTAAGATGGAGAACAAACAATAATTTTTCTGCTCCAATTATAATTAGAATTCCTGTTGGTGTTGGGAAAAAAACTGGAGATATGTGGCACAGTGTTTCAGGAGAATCAATTTTTTCACACACACTTGGATGGCAAATTGCATTTCCATCAAATGCAGAAGATGCTTGTGGATTGTTGAGAAGTGCAATACAAAACGAAAATCCAACTTTTTTTTTAGAACATAGAACTCTCTATGATTCAATAAATGCGAGAAGTTTATTTCCTAACAAAAGTTTTACTATTGAATTTGGGAAAGCAAAAATTGTAAGAAGTGGAAATGAGGCAACTATAATTTCTTGGGGAGAAATGTTACATCGCTCAATTGATGCTGTAAAAAACATAAATGCTGATGTAGATATCATTGACTTAAGAACTATAATTCCATTAGATAAAGAAACTATTTTTTCTTCCATAAAAAAAACAGTAAAATGTTTAATTGTACATGAAGATCAAATTACAAGTGGTTTTGGTGCAGAAATTTCTGCAACAATTTTAGAAAATTGTTTTCAATTTTTGGATGCTCCAATTGTTAGAGTTGCAACAACTGATATTCCAATTCCTTACAATGTGGAACTAATGGAAAGTGTTATTCCAAGTGTTGAAAAAATAAAAATTGAATTAGAAAAATTATTAAAGTATTGATTTTTTTATTTTAATTTAAAAAATATTTTGACTTCAATTATCAATATATTTAAGACAAAAAAAATTTCAAATGAGTGAGTTTTTAGAACTTTTACAAAATAAAATCCTTGTGTTTGATGGAGCAATGGGAACATCACTTCAAAATCAAAACTTAAATGAAGATGATTTTGGAGGAAAAGAATTTGAAGGATGTAATGAGTATCTTACAATTTCCAAACCAAGTTCAGTTGAAAAAGTTCACGAAAGTTTTCTTTCCGTTGGTTGTGATATAATTGAAACAAATACATTTGGAGCAACAAATATTGTACTTTCTGAATACAATTTACAAAATTTATCTTATGAATTAAATTTCAAATCTTCTCAACTTGCAAAAAAAATTGCAAATGGTTTTTCTACAAAAAAAAAAAAAACGATTTGTTTGTGGTTCAATTGGTCCAACAACAAAACTTCCTTCACTACTTCATATTTCATTTGATGAAATGCAAAAATCATATTACACACAAGTTTGCGGACTCATTGAAGGTGGAGTTGATTTACTTTGTGTAGAAACTTGTCAAGATATTTTACAAACGAAATCAGCTCTTTTTGCAATTCAAAATTATTTTGAAGAAAAAAAAACAAAAATTCCTGTAATTGTTTCTGTAACAGTTGAATCAATAGGAACTATGCTTATGGGAACAGAAATTTCTGCTGCTTTAACTTCTATTGAACCATATGATATTGTAGATGTATTTGGAATTAACTGTGCAACGGGACCAAAAGAAATGGAAGAAAGTGTAAGATATTTATCAAATAATTCACCTAAAAAAAATTTTGTGATGCCAAATGCGGGAATTCCTGAAAACATTGGAGGAATTGCACATTATCAACTTTCACCAAATGAAATGGAACATTGGATGAAACATTTTGTTTTCAACTTTGGTGTGAATTTAATTGGAGGATGTTGTGGAACAACTCCAAATCATATTGAAAAACTTGTACAAATTGCAAATGAAGTAAGTCAAAATAAAACTATAAAAGAAAAAATTCTAAGTAGAAAATATTTTTTCCCTTCAAGTTGTTCGTCAATTTATTCATCACAAACTTTTAAAGTTGAACCATCTCCAATTTTAATTGGAGAAAGATGCAATGCAAACGGTTCTAAAAAGTTTAGAGAACTTTTACTCAAAGACGATTACGATGGAATTGTTCAAATTGGAAAAGAACAAATCAAAAGCGGTACACATATTTTAGACATTTGTGTTGCTTATGTTGGAAGAGACGAAGCAAATGATATGAAGGAAATTATGCAACGATTTAATACACAAGTTTCTATTCCACTTATGATCGATTCAACAGAAGTAAATGTTATTGAAATTGCTCTAAAAAATTATGGAGGAAAAGCAATTGTAAATTCAATCAATTTGGAAGATGGTGAAAATAGAGTTGGGAAAATTTTAACGCTTTGTAAAAAATATGGAGCATCAGTTGTTGCACTAACAATTGATGAAGATGGAATGGCAAAAACATTTCAAAAAAAATTTGAAATTGCAAAACGAATAAGAGATATTGCTGTTGAAAAATATAATTTACAAGAAGAGAATTTAATTTTTGACACACTAACTTTCACACTTGGAAGTGGTGATGAAGAATTTCGTAAATCAGCAATTGAAACAATTGAGGCAATTTATTTAATCAAAAAAAAATTTCCGAAATGCTCTACAAGTTTAGGAATTTCAAATATTTCTTTTGGATTAAATGAAAACACAAGAAATGTTTTGAATTCTGTTTTCTTACATTATGCAATTGAAAAAGGTCTTGATATGGCAATTGTACATGCAAGTAAAATTATGCCATTATATCAAATTGATGAAGTTGGAAAAGAACTTTCTAAAAAACTAATTTTTGATGAAAGAAAATTTGAAACAATAGAAAATTGAAAAAAATAATTTTAAAATCCGATAGAGAAAAATCAGTATTAAGACACCATCCGTGGATTTTTTCTGGAGCAATTTTAAAAATTGATGATGATATTGAAAACGGTGAAACAGTAGAAATCTATTCATCAGAAAAAAAGTTTTTAGGAGTTGGAGGATATTCAAAATATTCACAAATCAATGTTAGAATGTGGAGTTTTGAAGATGAAAAAATTGACAATTTGTTTTTTAGGAAAAAAATATTAGATGCATTTGAATACAGAAATTTATTTAATAAAAAAATAAACTCAAATGCATTTCGTATGATAAATGCTGAGTCAGATTTTATTCCCGGTTTAATTGTAGATGTTTATGAAAAAAATTTTGTTGTACAATTTCTTTTTGCAGGAACAGAATTCCACAAAAAAACAATCATAGATGAAATAATAAATATTTTTGAACCAAAAGTAGTTATAGAAAGAAATGATTTAGAAATTAGAACAAAAGAAGGATTGAAACAAGAAAAAAACATTCTCTTTGGAAAATTAGAAACTGATTTGATTGAAGTTGAAGAAAATGGAATAAAATTTTTTGTAGATGTTTGGAATGGCCATAAAACAGGGGCATATTTAGATCAAAAAGAAAATAGGTTTTTAGTTTCAAAATTTGTAAATAAAAAAAATGTATTGAATTGTTTCTCATATACTGGAGGGTTTTCACTTTTTTCACAACTTGGAAATGCACAAAAAATTACAAACATTGAAAGTTCAAAAAGTGCTATTAAAATATTAGAAAAAAATTTTGTGCTAAATAATTTTTCTTGTGATAATATTGAAAACATTGAAGGAGATGTGTTTCAAGTTTTAAGAAAATATAGAGATATGGGAAAAAGTTTTGATGTCATTATACTTGATCCACCAAAATTCATTGAATCAAAAATACAAATTGAAAAAGGAAGTAGAGGATATAAAGACATCAATCTTCTTGCGATGAAATTATTAAATAAAAATGGACTTCTTTTTACATTTTCTTGTTCTGGGCTTATGACAAAAGAATTATTTCAAAAAATTGTTGCTGATGCCGCTCTTGATGCAAAAAAAAATGTTCAATTTATACAACAACTTTCTCAATCAATTGATCACACGACTTCTACTAACTTTCCTGAAGGAAATTATCTTAAAGGATTTCTTTGCATTATAAAATAAGTTATGATAAAATATAAATTGAAAATTGAATATAATGGAACTCGTTACAGTGGATGGCAAGAACAAAAAAATTCTGATAAAACAATTCAAGGAAAAATTTTAAATGCCTTAAGTCAACTTTTTGGAAATACAATTGAATTTATTGGAAGTGGAAGAACTGATAGTGGAGTTCATGCAATTGAACAAGTTGCTCATTTGGTTTTGGAAAAAAATTTTCTTCCACAAAAAATTCAATTTGGATTAAATGATTTATTACCCTCTGATATAAATATCTTAAATGTTGAAAAAGTTGATTTAAAATTTCACGCAAGATACAATGCAAAAAGTAGAATCTATGTCTATCAAATTGCAAAACGAAGAACTGCTTTTGGAAAAGAATTTTGTTGGTGGATTAAAGATGAATTGAATTTTTCTAAAATGCAAACCGCATCTCAACAGTTTGTTGGAATGCATAATTTTGTTTCTTTCTGTGACAAACGATTTGAGAAAAGTAAAAGCACAAAGTGTTTAATTGAAAAAATTGAAATGAAAGAAACAGATAATTTTATACTCATTAGAACTTGTGCATCACATTTTTTATGGAAAATGGTAAGAAGAATTGTTGGAACACTTGTGGAAGTTGGAAGAGAAAATATTTTACCAACTCAAATAAATTATTTTTTATCAAATGAAGTTGATGACATTGCAAAATTTACTGCTCCCCCATCTGGTTTATTTTTAGAAAAAATAACTTATGATGAAAAAAAAATTACCAAAGAATTAAATCCATTATTCTTTTTTTAAAAACTTAAATATATTTTTTGTGCCACTTGTTCCTAATTACATATCAACTTTACAACCTTACAAAGCAGGAAAACCAATTTCAGAAGTTCAAAAAGAATTTGGATTGAAAGAGGTTATTAAACTTGCATCAAATGAAAATCCACTTGGAGTTTCGCCACTTGCAATTGAAGAAGCAAAGAAAGTTTTAAACGATATAAATTTTTATCCCGATGGAGGAATAAAACTCAGAGAAATTCTTGCAGAAAAAGAAAACGTAAAACTTGAAAATGTAATTGTTGGAAGCGGTTCAGAAAGTATTATGGGAAATATCATTCGCACATTTTTATGCGATGATGAAGAGTGTCTTACAACTGAATTTCCATTTATAGGATTTAGAGTTTTAGTTCAAACAAGAGGTGTAAAAATAAAATATGTTCCTTACAAAAATTGGCAATACGATTTAGAAAAAATTGCAAATGCAATTAACGAAAAAACAAAAATAATTTATCTTGCAAATCCAAATAATCCAACAGGAACATTTTTCACAAAAGAAGAATTTGACAATTTCTACAAAAAAGTTCCGCAAAATATTTTGATAATTTTAGATGAAGCATACTTTGAATATGCACAAAATAATATAAATTATCCAAACTCTATGTTTTATCGCTATGATAATGTAATCACACTTCGCACATTTTCAAAAGCATATGGACTAGCAGGAATTAGAATTGGATATGGTTTTGCGCATGATGAATTAATAAAAAATCTTTTAAAAGTAAAACTTCCATTTGAACCAAGTTCTATTGCTTCAGCAAGTGGAATTGGTGCTTTAAAGGATATAGAGTTTTTAGAAAAAACAATTCAATTAAATCATGAAGGAATAAAATTTTTAACTTCATCATTAAGAGAAATTAAATTAAATGTTGTAAATTCCGTTGCAAATTTTGCGTTCTTAAATTTCGATTCTGAAAAAAAGGTGAATTTTATTTTTCAAAAACTATTAGAAAAAGGAATAATTGTAAGACCTTTGAGTGGTTTTGGTTTATCAAATTCTATGAGAGTTTCTACAGGAACTATGGAACAAAATGAAAAATTTGTTTATGAATTAAAAAATATAATTTCAAAAAACAACTTTTAAAAAAAAGAGGTTACAATGAAAATATTCAATATAATTTTTACGATATTTTTTTTTAATTTTTCTTTCGCACAAGAAAAATGGATTTGGCAAAATCCTTATCCGCAAGGAAATAATTTAAATTCACTTTGGGCAATTGATGAAAACAAAGTTATTGGATGTGGTGATTTTGCTTCAGTAATTCGCACATTAAATGGAGGAAATGCTTGGCAATCTTATGCTTTAATAAATGATTTAAGTGTAAAACTTAATAGTTTAACTTTTTCAAATTCCTCTCACATTTGGAGTGTTGGAAATAACGGAAAAATAATTCGCTCAATAAATCAAGGGTCAAGTTGGACAAATGTAAATTCTAATCTCTCAACAAATTTAAATGGAGTTTCTTTCTTTGATAGCGATACTGGTTATATTGTTGGAGATAGTGGGAAAATAATTAAGACAATAAATCAAGGGTCAAGTTGGACAACTCTAAATTCAGGTATTACAGAAAAACTTTTTGCAATAGATTTTTTTAATGCTAAATCAGGAATTGCTGTTGGTTATAAAAGAGTTTTGAGAACAACAAATAATGGTAAATCTTGGGGTAAAGAAACCCCAAGCGGTTTTTCTGATTCTCTTTATTCTGTTATGATGGCTACACAAAAAAGAGGTTGGTGTGTTGGAAACAATGGAACAATTTTTAAAACTACAAATGGGGGAAGTAGTTGGTCATCACAAATTTCTCCAACAAATTTAAACTTATATGATGTGTATGCTTTTGATTCTCTAAAAGCATGGATTTGTGGAGACAGTGGAAAAGTTTTACTTACAAATGATGGAATTAATTGGACTTCAATCAATAGTGGTGTAAATCAAAAACTCACAAATATCTTTTTTGCAAATCAAAGTAAAGGATGGATAACGGGAAAAAGTGGTTTAATTTTAATTTCAACTGATGGTGGTTTAAATTGGGCAAACCAAAGTAGAGGAACATCTGAAAATATAAACTCAATAAAATTTTTAAATTCAACAACAGGAATTATAGTTGGAAATATGGGACTTATGCTTAAAACAATAAACGGTGGAAATTCTTTCACACAATTTATTGGAACATTTTTTAACAACATAAATGATATAACTTATTCAAATTTTCCGTCGTTGAGATTATTTGCATGTGGTGATTCAGGTTTAGTTTTGCGTTCAACTTCAAGTGGTGATTCTTGGACTTCAACACATTTACAAACACAAAACAATTTGAATTCAATTTCAAGTTCAAATATGTTTTCAGGAATTGTAGTTGGAGATAGTGGAAAAATTTTTAGAACAACTGATGCAGGAGAAACTTGGAATGATGTTATTTCGCAAAATTTTTCTCCTACTTTAAATATGAATAAAATTCATTTTATTCAATCTTCACAACCTAAAACTGCTGTTGTCGTTTGTGATTCGGGAACAGTTTACATCACAAAAAACAATAGCGAAACTTGGGAAAAAACAGTTCTTCCAATTTTAAATAATCTTACTTCTGTTTTTGTTTTAGACACAAATTTTATTTTTGTTGGAAGTGAAAACGGAAAAATTTTTAAAACAAATGATGCAACAACTTGGAATGAAATTTATATCCCACAAAATACAAGTAGTAAAATAAATGCAATTCAATTTTTGGATACATCTATAGGATTTATTTGTGGTAACAATGGAAAATTTTTTAGGACAATTGACGGTGGTTTAAATTGGAGTGTTGGAGCAAAAATTTCAAATGCAAATTTTAATTCACTTTATTTTATCAATCAAGATAGTGGATGGATTTGTGGTGATGATGGAATGATTTTAAAAACTACAAATGGAGGAATAACTTTTGTAAAAGAAAATGAATTTTTACAAAATGAAAAACCAAAAGAGATTTTTTTGCAAAATTATCCAAATCCATTTAATCCAAATACAAAAATAAAATTTTCAATTCCTAAAAACTTTTCAACAGTGAAAAATGTATCATTAAAAATTTACAATGTTTTAGGAAAAGAAATTGCTATTCTAATTGATAATAAATATTTAGAAAGTGGGAATTACGAAATTGAATTTAATCCGAAAAATTTGGAAAGTGGAATTTATTTTATTCAACTCAATTTTGAAAGTGGAGAAAGATTTTCAACTTCAAGTAAAATGGTATTGTTGAAATAATTTTCTATACATTCAAAAATTTCATTTGCACTTATATATAGCATAAGTTTTGCTCTTACTTGTGCGATGTTTGAAAAATTTTTTAAATATCCATTGTAATATTTTCTAAACTCAATCACCCCTCTTTTTTCTCCTTTGTATTCAATTTCAAGTTGAAGATGATTTAGCATAATATCTATTTTTTCTTTTAGAGATGGAGGTGGAAGGAAAGTTTTTGTAGCAAAATAATTTTTTATACTACGAAATATCCACGGATTTCCAATTGCTCCGCGAGCAATCATAACTCCATCACAGTTTGTAGTTTTAAAAACTTCAATTGCTTTTTCTTGAGAAAAAATATTTCCATTTACAATAATTGGAATTTTAACGCTTTCTTTTACTTTCGAAATAAATGAATAATCAGCATCGCCATTATGTCCTTGACTACGAGTTCTACAATGAATTGTCAATGCTTTTGCTCCTGCATTTTCAACCAACTTTGCGACTTCTAAAATATTAATTGAATTTTCATCCCATCCTAAACGAGTTTTCACAGTTACGGGAATTTTTACTGATTTAACTGTGGAAGAAATTATTGCTTCCATTTTTATTAAATCTTTTAAAAGTCCCGCTCCAGAACCATTACCAACAACATTTTTTACCCAACATCCACAATTTATATCAATCAAATCTGGATTTAATTTTTCAACAATCTTTGCAGCATTTTCCATCGAACATTTGTTTCCTCCATATATTTGAATTCCAAAAGGTCGTTCTTCATCAGTAAAAAACATTTTGTTATGGGTTTTCTGATTATTGCGAACCAAACCTTCTACATTTACAAATTCAGTATAAACAACATCAGCTCCAAATTTTTTACACATAATCCGAAATGGAAAATCAGTTATCCCTTCCATCGGAGCAAGTAAAATAGAATTTTTAAAATCAATGTTATTCACTTATTTCTTTTTTTGACGTTCGTGAAACAAGCATCTCTAAAATTGCCAAACAGAAAGCAATGACAAGAAAAACTTTCCACAACTCACTTCCAAAACGAGATTGTATGATTGAGGTTTGGATTTTTTCTGAATCATTTTCAAAAATTATATTTTTATTTTCAAATCCATATAAATTACAAATAGATTGTAATTTTTTATCATCAATTGAAATCAAATTCGATTCTTTTGTATCTATATTTATTGAATAAGTTGATAAAATTTTTTCTTGCGATTTAATAAGAAAATTTCCAACTTCTTCTCTTTCAGAAATTTGAACATCAGAATTTTTATTTTCTAAATTCAAAATTTCTTCAAAATTATTTGAACCAATAATTTTTAATTGATTTGCATTGGAAATTTTTGATGTATTTAATTCTAAATTTATTGTTTC
>SXGU01323914.1_pt1 | contig 10296 bp, 10 predicted proteins | sample 3174531 | NCBI WGS metagenome assembly SXGU01 (sample SAMN11356863, study PRJNA531348) | freshwater metagenome | isolation source: freshwater sample F1-140 | place: China: Fuxian Lake, Yuxi | collected 2017-12-25 | reverse complement strand
GTTTCATGAATGCCATAGAGCACCCGACTTTTATTGAACACCGGTGAGTCACTTGAATTGAGATATTTAGGTATCCCTTCAGAAAGGGTCCGTCCGCCAAAACCGATGACATCATTGGTGGCGGAAAAAATCGGGAAAATCAGTCGATCGCGAAACAAATCAAAGTGCGAATCATCAGGGCGCGAGTTCCGTTTAGCCTTAATGAGCCCAAGTTCCTCGGCGGCCTCGAGCGGTACCTTGCGTGCCTTAAAGTGATGAACCAATCCCTGCCAATCATCGAGCGCGAGACCAAGGCGGAACTTTTCGACCGTGTCATCGCTGAGACCGCGCTTTGCCAGATACTTTCGGGCCGGCGACTCAAGCTCCTGAGCCAGCAACTGGTGATGGTAAAAAACCGCCGCCGCACGATTAACCTTAACCAACAAATCCTTTTGATCACGCGAGGGGCCAGCAGCATTGTAGTTGTCTTTTTCGGGAAGCGGAATCGAGGCGCGACGAGCAAGGAACTCAACCGCTTCAGGAAACGACATGCCGTTATAGGTCTCAAGAAAGGTAAAGGCATTTCCGCCTTTTTTGCAGCCGAAACAATAGTAAAGTTGATTGTCGCTAGTGACCTGAAAACTAGGCGTCTTTTCAGAATGATCCGGAAACGGACAACGGCCCATCAGGCGATGCCCGCTGCCTTTTAGCTCGGTATATTGGCCGATGATTTCGACGATATCGTTCGCATCGCGAACTTTTTCGATGAAATCTTGTGAAAATCGCAACGTCCCGCCCCCTCCACATGACCAACTTGAAGCTTGGTCACTGAAGCTTTGATTTAATTACTTCGCTGACAATTTTATTGTCGGCAGTCCCCTTGGTGCGGACCTGCATCTCCTTCATGATCGCGCCCATTTCCTTAACTGTTTTGGCGCCAACCGCGGCAATAACCTCGACAACCAAGGCTTCAATCTGCTCACGGCCCATTTGTGCCGGCAAGTAAGTTTCAAGCAGCTTAAGTTCCTTAGTTTCGTTATCTACCAGGTCCTGACGACCGGCCGCCTGGAATTGTTCGATGGATTCCTTGCGTTGCTTCACAAGTTTCTTGAGAACGGCGATACATTCGTCCTCAGGCATGGCATTCGGGCGCAATTCAATTTCACGATTCTTAAAGGCGCTCTGAACCATGCGAAGCGCATTGAGCTTCTCCATTTCTTTCGCCTTCATCGCGGTCTTGATATCGTTGGAGATTTGTTCACGAAGGGAAGTTCCAGTTGCGGTCATACAAAGTTCCTTTCACGAGATACAAATAAAAGAGCCGGAGCAAAGCGCCGGCTCTTACAAAAACTAACGTATCTTAAACGATTCAATCAAACGATTCGATCAATCGGTCAGTTGCTTCTTCATCTTCTTGATCAAACGCTTGCGAGCCGAAAGAGACTTCTTCTTCAGACGCACGCTGGGCTTCTCGTAGTGTTCGCGCTTTTTCACTTCCGAAAGAAGGCCTGACTTCTCGCATTGCTTCTTAAAGCGGCGGAATGCCTGTTCAAAGCTTTCGTTATCGCGCAGTTTCACCTGTGCCAAAAAAATTCACCTGCCCTTCGCGATCCGTCCTCTCAGAGGGGACCTCAAATATATAAGAGGTGTGGGTATAGCAAAAGCCTCCGCACTTGACAAACGACAAACTGCTCCATAACTTAGCCGCACTGCACTATTTACCAAGGTAAGAGGCATGTCGAGCGACGCAACCAACACCCCTTCAGCCCCACCCGCAAGCCCCCCAGCAAGCACACAGTTAACCACTGAGAATTGCGATGAAAATTGGATGCGGCGAGCTCTCCTAATGGCGGAGGGAGCAGAAAAGTTGGGTGAAATTCCCATCGGGGCGGTGATTGTAAAAGACGGTGAAGTGATCGCTGAGGCAGGCAACCTTAAGGAATCCAATCAAGATCCACTTGGACATGCCGAGGTGATCGCCATCCGTGAGGCTGCCAAGAAACTTGGCCGCTGGCGTCTGAGCGATTGCACTCTTTATGTCACGCTTGAGCCCTGTACGATGTGTGCCGGCGCCATCATTCACGCGCGCCTCGAACGCGTGGTTTATGCCGCCGTCGACCCAAAAGCCGGCGCGATTCAATCACTGTATGCAATTTTGAGTGATAGTCGGCTCAATCACTCCCCGCAAATCACTGGCGGCATCTTAGCTACCGAGGCCGGAGAGCAGCTGAAGAAGTTCTTTCGTGAACTTCGTCAACGCTGATGAGCGGTTTCCCGCCCGCAAGCGGGACATATTTGCTCCTGACTTCCCGCGCATAGGAACCCAGATCGCATGCATTCCCTGTAGACTCAGGCACGGATTTGAAGTACCGGTAGTTGTTCGAGTTGTGCATGATGTTCGATTCAACAAAACCTTTTGGCCGAAAATTCGGAGGGATCCATGAAGCGTTTCTTCACCTTGACAGCAGCAGTAGCCTCGTTAACAGCATTGATGACTTTTTCACCTGCGAAAGCGGATGAGCTTTCAAATAGCCCGGTAAAAAAGCCGACGCTCTTTAATGAAATCTACGTACCCGGTGGTTTCGACAATAACGACGTTGTGCAAATCGTCGGCGAAGGCATGTTCCGTAACACTTGCTATCGCCCCGGCCCAGCCAACGCGGTTGTTGATGAAAAGAACTTTACGGTCACGCTTAATGCGACGGCTTATGAATATTCAGGAATTTGCCTGCAGATGATCCTGCCCTTTGAGCGAACTTTGGATGTTGGCATTTTGAAAGATGGCACTTACAAAGTTTTCCAAAATGTTGAGCTCCTCGATACTTTCAAAGTATCTAAGGCCGGTTCGTTCCAGCCGGATGATCACCTCTATGCGCCGATCACACAAGCGTTCTTCCGTCAGGAAGGAAATGTGAGCAAGGTGCTTTTGAGCGGTGAGTTTGCTTCTGACTGCATGAAAATTGATCGCATTCAAAGTGCGGTTGAGAAAAAGGTTCTCGTGATTCAGCCGATCATTAGAATGGAAAAACGTGGGAACTGCAAAGCCGGCAAATTCCCGTTCAATGCGGTGGCGAATATCGAGAATGTTCCCCAGGGTCGTTATCTCCTGCATGTGCGTTCGATGAATGCTAAGGCTGTGAATAACCTGGTGGATGTGAAGTACTAAAACAAAGTCGGGACCTAATCGCTAATAAGTGCATGGTCCCGCACCAGGGCCCGCTTCAGGTCGAACACCCAGTAACGATGATCAACATCGAAGAAAGGTGAACCGAAAGGCGGGCTCAATCCTTTTAACCAATCCAATTTACCAAAGATGATTAGAACCAAGGTGCGGAGCCAGATAAGGCCGCAGCTTTTCGGGAATACGAATCTTACCGTCTTCCTGTTGATGCTGTTCAAGGAACGGCACCAAAATCCGAGGCGTCGCCACCGCGGTATTATTTAGTGTATGGCAGAACTTCACATTACCTTCGGCATCGCGATAACGAAGATTCGTGCGTCGCGCCTGCCAATCATGCAGGTTTGAGCAGGAATGTGTTTCGCGGAAAAGATTCTCGGCAGGCACCCAGGTTTCGATATCAAACATTCTGAATTTACCCGCCCCCATATCACCAGTACACACTTCAACGACGCGATAATGGAGATCAAAATCCTGTAGAATCTCTTCCGAGGTCTCAAGCAGCATCTTATGCCACTTTGCCGACTCGGCCGGATCGTTCTTACACATAATGTACTGCTCGACCTTGTTAAACTGGTGCACGCGAATCAAGCCGCGTACATCTCGACCGGCACTTCCGGCTTCACGGCGAAAACAAGCCGAAACGCCGCCATAGAGGATTGGCAGCTGCTTCTCGTCGAGCATCTCACCGGCATGAAGTGCGTTAACCGGAACCTCGGCGGTACCTGCAAGAAAAATATCATCGTCAGGCAAGAAGTAAACCTGCTCACGACCCGTGGGAAAGTGCCCGCTACCGGTAAAGGCAAATTCACGCGCCATTGCCGGCACCGATACCAAATTAAAACCTTTGAGATGGAGCTTATCGAGACCGTAACGAATAATCGCCATCTCCAACAAAACCAGTTGGCCCTTCAGCGCATAGCTGCGCGAGCCGGCTACTTTGGCAATACGCTCGAGATCCGCCCAACCTCGTTGATTGATGATCTCCACATGGTCTTTGGGTTTAAAGCTGAATTCGGGTTTCTTACCCCACTGTTTGACCTCAACGTTGCCGCTTTCGTCAGGCCCAATCGGCGCCTCGGGCGAGGGAACCAACGGTACAAGAAGGAGAAGCTCCTGCAAACGCAGCTCAGCTGCCTCGACGGCTGGCTTTAAGCCATCAATTTCGGAGCCGACTTCGCGCCCTCGAGCGATAATGGCTTCGCGCTCAGCTGGAGTTGCACCTTTCATTTTCTTGGCATTGGCATTTTTCTCTTCATTGAGAGCCTGATTCTTCTTCTTAAGAGCCAAGAGCTCCTGATCGGCCTGCAAGAGTACCTCAAGGTCGAGTCCGACGCGCTTTTTCTTGATAGCGTCTTTAACGATTTCAGGGTTTTCGCGAATGAACTTCAGATCGACCATATTCAGGCTCCCGGAGGGGTTGACTTCAAGTTCCACAAGACACCAAAAACTCGTGCAAAGCTCAAGGGCAAATCTCAGTATTTTGCCTCGGCGCCACGCCTAAGGTCTGTCTCATAATGAAACAGGACGCTAAATTCTCTGTCTGATACACCTTGGCTTCGGGTAAAGTTGGAGTATGCAACGAAACAGGCCTCAGATGGCAGCGGTTCTTTCCACCGCGATAGCACTTGTTATCGGTATACACACCTCGCAAAGTCTTGCGGCCAGCACGCGCCGGCCGGCTTCATCGAAAGCAAAAGTATTGCCTAATCAAACTCTGGGACAAGTAGAGGTCGTTAGGGGAGACGCCGGTAAACCTAATGCAATACCTCAGGCAAAAACTCCCGAAACTCCTCCGGAACAACCGAAAACCCCGCCGGCAAAGCCACCGCCCCCAGCACCCGAGCAAAAACCAAAGCAGGATTCAAAACAGGACCAACCCGCTCAACAGCAGCAGACACCTACCGATTACTCGGATGATTTTTTCGAGAAAAACATCGGCAACTTCTACTATGGAGTAGGCAACTGCAAATGTGACGGCCTTAGTTCATTAAAGGATACCGCGGTCAAAGAAACCCTCGAGTATGCTAAAGCCAACCGAGCCTGTATCGGCGCCCGAGGTAGCGGCCAAATTCCTGAGAACATGGCAATCAACGACTACCGCTCATCTACCGGCTGCATGTACATCATTGACAGTACGGGTCGTTGCGTGAAGGCAGTAGATGCCGCTTATGGTATCGGCAGCAACCAGCACGGAGGCGCACCGACACCTGGCTGTGGCGGGGGATCACTAGCCACACCATCAGGATTTCACATCACCGGTCGTCACAATGGCGGTCGGTACAACGAAAGTAACTCAATGTTAATGCAGGATCTACAAGGTCAAGGAAGCGCAGGGCGCGGAATTCTAATTCATGCCGGAAGCTGCAGCGGCGGCGCCTGTACCTGGGGATGCACAGGTGTTTCTTCAAATGGTCAAAGTAGCGAGGAAACCTTCCAGGACGTGAGGCGCATGCTTGGCTATGGTGCTTTAGTTTATAATTTTTTCGGTGAAGGACGAAACTGCCCGGGCGTCGATAGGAACACCTGCGGTGGAAGTGTTGGTAGTAGTGGCCGGGGTGTTACCTCTGGCAAATCCGGTGGCGGCGGAACAAGCAACCAACGTGCTCAATAGGGGAACATCAATGACAAAACCGAGCGCCCAACTTGCATTAATGACCCTGTTTCTTTTTGCATTTTCCCTGGCCGGCGCTTCTCCTGAGCCAAAGGACGACAAGAAAGACGAGATCAAGCCATCAGTGAAGCGCGAGCGCCTCATTAACCTCGACTTGAAGACCCGGGAAGCCAAAGCTTATAAAATCAAAGCGGAGATTGGAATCTACGTCGTTAGATACGAACCACAATCCAAAACCTACCTGGTGCGTATCGAGAATGAGCCTGCCGTCGGACCGAACATCACTTCGCTGGAATGGTTGATCGAGGGGATCGATAACGGCTCTACCGTTAGGGACTTCAAACGTCACCCTAAACGATTGGTGGGTGGCTACTTCAAACTTAAAAAACCACTTTGGTTACTTACTGAAGATGAACTCGAAGATCGCCTTGAAAAGGGCAAGCCCTAAGCCGCCCTGTTTACGCCTGAGGAATAAACGCGACAAAATTTTGTTTACCAAGCCATGAACAAAGTTTTTCGCGACATGTATTGCTTAGCGACTTGATCTCGATTCCAACGCCGGCTGGGCCCGATGCCGTATCCGCACTCTTCGCCCAGCGAACCACTCCAGTACCTTCAAGTGTCTCAAACAAAGTGTGCTTATCGAATTTGAAGCGAAAGTTAATATTCTCATTCGCTCTCAATTTCAGATCAGTGCCGCGGACAAAAAAGCCGCCACTACCGAATTTAACACTGCCGGATGTTTGCATGTCGTCAAAGGACTTGAACTGTTTCTCGACGGTGCCATGGATGGTTTCAGTTGAAATTTGCCCCCAACGGTCGTTCCGCTTAAGAAGCGACTTAGTAACTGCACTTCGCACCGCTGCCGCTCCGAAAGGCTTGGTAAAGAAACCATTGGCACCAAAGTCGTAAAGATCCGCTGTCGTGTAATCGGTAAATCCGGAAGTGACCAAGACCGAAGGGAAATTCGGATCCTTTTCACGAATTTTTTTCAGAAGTTCAATGCCATCCATTTGGGGCATTCGAATGTCAGTAAGAACCAGGTCAACCTCCTGGCCCTTGAGAAACTCCCAGGCAGCTCGGCCGTTTTCGGCCTTGGAAACCATGAAGCCAAAGCTCTTGAACAGCTGCGATAACATATCAAGAAGATCGGACTCATCATCAACGATCAAAACTTGCACTTCTGAAGGTGGCCTCATCTTAAAAGCCTCTCAGAGATTATAACCACATTCCAGGACTAACTCGACCGCCTGGCCGAAGGTCGAGCACCCTCTCCCGGTCTTGAGCAAGGAGCTTTAGGTACCGATCAGTTCTTTTGATGAAAACAGCTCCTAAACATCCCAGAGAACACGCACGCTTGAAAGCGTTGGATCGACTCCGCTTGTTGGATTCGGCACCTGAGAAGGAGTTCGATGACATCACCATACTCGCATCACTTATCTGCAATACCTCGATCGCTCTCATCTCGCTCATCGATGATTCACGTCAATGGTTCAAATCCAAGGTCGGCATTTCGACCACTCAAACTCCTCGCGACTTCGCATTTTGTACGCACGCTATTTTACAAGAAGGCGTTTTTGTGGTGCAAGACTCGTCACTTGATGAGAGATTTCATGATAACCCGCTGGTTAAAGGTAACCCTTTGGCAAAGTTCTACGCTGGAGTTCCACTGCTGGCGCCGGAATCAGATCTTCCCATCGGTACTCTTTGTGTTATTGACACCAAAGCACGATCCTTGAATCACGATCAGTTGAAGGCACTTCAGGCCCTGGCTCGCCAAGTTCGCCGAATCCTTGAGCTGCGGGTACAAAACCACAAGCTTCAGGTCGCCAATCAAAGCTTCATTTTTCAAAAAAGCGCTTTTGATAATATGTCCGAGGGAATTATTCTCTACTCGCGCTCCGGCACCATACTCGACTTCAACCCGATGGCACTGGTTCTACTGGGTCTTTCTTCAAGTCAACTCACTGGAAAAGCACCCCGAGATCCTAAATGGAAGGCGATTCATGAGGACGGCTCGCCTTTCACTCCTGCAGACCATCCATCACTTAGAGCACTCGCGAGCGGTGAACATCAAAAGAACGTAGTCATGGGTGTGCAGGTTGGCAATGCGAAGCCGAGCTGGTTATCCATCAACTCTGTGCCACTATTCTTAGATGAGTCCCCGAGTCCGTCTCACGCGGTGACGACCTTTGCCGACGTCAGCGAGCAGAAATTTTATCTTCAAGCACTCTTTCATTCATCAACACTGGCCTCGTTAGGGGAAATGGCCGGAGGAATCGCACACGAGATCAACTCTCCACTGACAACCATTTGTACCGCCACCGATTTGGCGCGCTCAATGCTTCGGCAAGAGCCCATTCCCGCCGAGAAGATCGACGCGCTCATTGCTAAGATCGATTCGACCGCTCATCGCGTGGCTAAGATCGTAAAAGGGCTGCGGACATTCGCGCGCGACTCAGAGAGTGACCCATGGGTGAGCGCATCCCTGAATGAAATAGTGGGCGACGCCATGGCCTTGTGCACGGAAAAGTTCAAAGCTGAGGGCATTCCAATCCATATTCAGTGCGAACAGGATTTCATTGTGAGCTGTGTGCCGACACAACTTTCGCAGATCGTGTTGAATCTTTTGAGCAATGCACACGACGCGATTCAGGCGCTACCTGAAAAATGGATTAAGATCCAATCCAACTGCAAAGAAAATAAAATATCTTTATCCATCATCGATAGCGGTACCGGAATCGACACCCAGATTCAGGAAAAGATTATGCAACCTTTTTTCACCACCAAAGGCGTAGGCAAAGGCACCGGTCTTGGATTGAGCATTTCGGCAGGGATTGCCGCGAAATTTAACGGCAAACTCTTCTACGAGCCCACCAACCGAAACACCTGCTTCGTCTTGGAACTCCCGTTAGACACCGATGCCGCGACAAAGTCGCCGGCATAGTAAATGACCTACAAGTAAATGCCCGAGTATGAGTAAATTAGATTTAGCCCCAGACTGCTCGTATCAAAATTAACATCATCAACTTTGGAACTTAAAGTATCCAAGTAAAGACCGAAGCGGAACCCACGACTGTCGCCCTTCCAATCCATGTAGAGGTTCGCATTCATCTCCTGAGCGGTCGTGTAAGCAACCGATTCATGATCCATAAATACATTTGCTTGTCGCTGAAAACCCGCACCGAGTATCGCATCGAAGCCGAAAGTGAATTGCCGAGACGCTGGCACTACCACGCCCAAGCCAGCGCCAACTCCCAAAGTGTTTGACCGGTATTCTTTGAGCGAGGCTATCGGACTAAACGAATTGCTCGTAGAGGCTGGGATGAGTGGCCGATCTCCCGTAATGCTCAGACGATTGTAATATGCTTTTGTGAGAAAATTAAAATCCCAGTTCTTCATAGATGCTTTTTCTTGATCAGAGGAAAATATCCTGAAAATCGGCATCAGTGGTAAAACATGGGTAGCCCGTAGGCCAAAATTCAATGCTGATATGTCTGCCCGACTTACAATCTGACTCGGACCCGCTCGACCATTCGACGAACTCTCACTGCCACCGGACCCAAACGAAGTCTGCAAACCTTCTTGTCCAGTTAGGTCAGTGTAGAAGCCACGATAATTTTGGTAATACGACTCAACCAAGAATGCTTTAGAAAAACCGTATCCAACCCGCCAATCATCATAATCGGACTTTCCGTAGATTTGTGCCCCTTGTTGGTTAACAAAGGAAAGACGTTTGCTGAGTGACAGACTCCACAAATCATAGGTCGCCATAATTCCGACATTGGGCCCAAATGTTGGATTGTATTGAATACGCTGATCCACCTGGCGTTGATCCACTCGACCAGCAGCAGTTGATATTAAGAAAGAGTGCGTAGGTATCTCAATAAAACTCGAAAGGGTTATTTTCTTCTTCGTAGAACTGCTCTCGGGAAGCTCAGCGCGAATTTCCCGAGGGCTACTTTGGACTTCGATTGGCAGCTCGGCAGCAGCGTATGTGCGCATGGAAATGGCAATGCCAAGGAAGCATATTCCAATCGAGAGCATCCAAGGTTGAAAAAGACGTTGTTCGCCAGTTCTGTGTTTCATTAAAAGCTCCTCTCAAATGGGAGAAGTTGGCAGGAGTGTCTTTTGAGAATGAGTTCACTTGTAGCAAAAACAAAAAAACCGGGTGGTTCCCGGTATTTGCTTGCTGGTCAGAGCAGAATTTCAAAAATGGCTCGGGAGGAGGGAATCGAACCCCCGACCAGGCGGTTAACAGCCGCCTGCTCTACCGCTGAGCTACTCCCGAATACCTGAATCAGCGCTAAGAAACCCCGAAACTAATTAAGCCTCGCTCAGTTGTCAAGATGACTCAGCTGTCTGCTGGAGGAATGCTAATGACCTTGAGGTGCTAATTTTACGGGCACATTCACGGCTTTAGGCTCTAACTGGGCCACGCTCCGTAGCTCTTTTAAGGCCTCGGCGAGATCGGTGGATTCATAGAACTTCTCGCCAATGCGGACGAACCGACGGTCGATTTCAT
>SXGU01188947.1_pt1 | contig 10296 bp, 3 predicted proteins | sample 3174531 | NCBI WGS metagenome assembly SXGU01 (sample SAMN11356863, study PRJNA531348) | freshwater metagenome | isolation source: freshwater sample F1-140 | place: China: Fuxian Lake, Yuxi | collected 2017-12-25 | reverse complement strand
GATGAAGCACACATGCGCGCTGAAATCGCCGCCGCCAAGCGCATGGGCTTCAACCTGATGAAGTTCTGCCTGTGGGTGCCGCCGCGCCGCTATCTCGAACTTTGCGATGAACTCGGCATGTGCGCTTGGATCGAGTACCCAACTTGGCATGCGCCGTGGGATGCGGCCCACGCGGATGACCTCGCGCGCGAATACGCGGAGTTCTTCCAGCATGACCGCAACCACCCTTCGGTGTTGCTGCGCAGCCTCACCTGCGAGACCGGCCCCGGCGCGGACATCGCGGTGGTGCGTCGCATGTACCTCCTCGCGAAAGCGATGATCCCCGGCGCGGTTGTCGAAGACGATTCTTCATGGATCCAATGGAACCGCGTCCATGATTTCTGGGATGACCACCCCTACGGCAACAACCACACCTGGGTGAAGACCCTCGATCGCCTGCGCGCGCATGTGGCCGAGCATGGATCGCAGCCACTCGCCCTCGGTGAAGCCATTGCCGCGGATACCTGGATCGACACGACGTTGCTCGAAGCACAGCGGAAGGCTCACCCCACGTGGCCCATGCCGCATGCCTTCGACGCCATCGCCCGCTTCGAAGACACGTTGCACCTGCAGGGCGCGGGGCCGGTGGCCGAACGCTTGCGGCGCGATTCGCTGCGCTCCGCCATGCTCATGCGGAAGTTCCAGCTTGAGGTCTTCCGACGCGAGTTCCCGAACGGCGCAGCGGTTGTATCGGTGATGCGCGACTTCCCGCTCGCCAGCATGGGGCTTCTCGACGCCGCGGGCGCGCCGAAATGGTCGGAGGACGACTGGTCCTTCAACGGCGACACCATGTTGCTCATGAAGAGCCCGGACGATCACCGCGCCTTCCGCGGAGGGCGCGTGAACCTCGACGTGCGCGTCAGCCATGCAGGGCCCGCGCCGCTCACGAACGTGGAACTGGAAATCGGATCAGGAGACGAACCGCCGCGGCGTGTGTCGCTTCGAGACCTCCGTTCCGGACATGTGAACTATGTTCCCAACGTGGAGATCATGCTGCCCACGGTGGATCGCCCCACACCACACCGAGTGGAACTCCGGCTCTTCGCTCAAGGCACGCTGCGTGCGCGCAACCACTGGACGCTCTGGATCGTCCCGGAAGCGGATGCATCTCGCGCCCTCATGGCGGCACGCCATTCATCCGCCTCGCCGGACCTCCTGCCCCTCGGCATTGCCCCGCGCTGGAATGGCGATGCCCTCGACCGCGTGATCGTGGCCGGACACATGGACCTGCCGCTGCTGAATGCGCTGGAGCGCGGCGCGCGCGTCTTGCTGCTCCCGGATGGCGAACCGACCGCGCCGAAGCTCGCCGAACACTGGTTCCTGCGCGGTGGCCCGGTGTTGCCGAAGCATCCTCTCTTCGAGGAGATTCCGGCACCGTTCCTCGTGGATTTGCAGCACATGGATCTTGCTGCGCGGGTGATGACTGCACCAACATGGCTCGGCCACACCGATCCTGCTTTGCTGCTGTGGGACACCCACGACCGGCGCGACCTCGCGCTGCATGCGCTGGTCATCGAAACCCGCGTCGGTGCTGGGCGTCTGCTGGTGAGTGCACTCGAACATCGCGGCGACAACGCCGCTGGCGGATGGTTGCTCACGGAGATGGTGCGCCACCTCCTCGAAGGCCCGGCACCGAAAGCGGCACTGCCATCCGAGGCTTTCGCCGCCATGCGGGCACGCTGCACCCATGCGGAACTCGATCTCGCTGACGCGGGCTGGAAGTTCCTCCCTGAACCAACAGGTGCCGATGTCGCCGCCCTCGCAGCCGCCGAGTTCGATGACAGCGCGTGGGGCAGTATTCGTGCCGGCGCGCACTGGGAGGGGCAAGGGCATGAGGCCCTCGACGGTCAGGCCTGGTATCGCAGGAAGGTCACGCTCCCTGCGGAGTTCGCGGGCCGCGAAGTGTGGCTCACGCTGGATGGCGCCGACGATGCCTATGAAGTCTTCGTGAACGGCACGCGCGCAGGCGGCGGTGGCGATGTGACGGCAAGACGCACCGCCTTCGATGAGCCGAACTCCATCAAGCTGCCGGTGAGCGCCGGAGAGCCCTTCACTCTCGCCATTCGCGTGCTCGATTGGCAAGGTGCCGGCGGACTTCATCGCCCCATCCGCCTCGCAACAGCACCGCTCTCACCCGCCGCGAGCCTTTTCTGATGCGCACCGTGCTGTTGAAGTACACCAATCATCCCGTTGGATAGCGACAGCCTGCTCGCGGTGTCGGGATCGGCGGGTCGCAGTGCCCGCCACATATCAGTAGCGGGCCTCGCCCATTCCGGCCACTGTGCGAATGGTTCCGCCGCTCTCCTTTGCCTGAAACCGAAACACGGACCCCGCAGGGATGAGCGCTGGCATGGAGACATTGAATGTCGAGGTCCACGCCATGACGCCATTAGGTCCTCCTGTCATGCTCACAGGCACTACGAGAAGGGCGACGCCATTGAGCACCGCGGAAACCGTCAACGGACTGCCTCCAAAGTTGTGCATCACCTGCACTGGAACAACGCAACTATTTGGAGTGACATGCCTCGTGTAATAGGGGATCTTTACGAGTGGGCGCGAGACCCCGAATCCACCCTCCAGCTGCACGCCGCCGCCTGCTGTGATGCCTGCTGCAAGGTTGATCACGGTTCCCGGCACCATGTCGATCGAACCGACTTGCACCGTGCCACCACCCCCCAAGGTGTTGAGGCCAAAGTCGTTGATCAGTGCGTCGGAAAATGCTCCTGGAGTCAGGTACGTGGGAATGATCAAGTGATGAGCGGGCCATGTGTTCAAGCCCAAGCCGACGGCATTGATGACGCCCTCCGACCACCACTCGCCGAAACTGCTCTGCGGGATGTTGATGAACGTCATCGGCTCCACGACAATCGCGTAGCGAGTGACAGCCCCGGTCGATGACACCGGTATCCCGTCGATACGGAACTGCCCAGACGTGCGCCGGAGCAGAATGGTGTCCTGCACCCCCGTGACGTCGTTCAACCCGAGCCTGGCCGTGCCCGAAATGGTGCCCACTACGGGGCCCCCCTGTGGCGCAGCGCCAGGAACGCTCGCAGGCATCGGGATGAGAAAGATGTTCAATGCATAGAGCCCCCGGCTGAATGTGCCGCTGAGCTCCACAATGCTCCCGGTGATGGAAGCGCAATCGTTGATCGAGTGCCGTTTGGTGGCGGTCAGCGTCTGTACCGGGTAGAGACTTGCCAACCCGGCGAGGTCATCCGACTTCCATGGCGAGGCGGAACCACTCAAGGTGCCTACGCGGCCACCCACGAGCGTGTCATTCACGATGTACACGCCAGTCATTGCCGGGATCTCGCTGATGTTGTTGAAGGCGATACGGGTTCCAGATGTGGGTGACGCGGACGTCAGCGGCGCTGTACCACCCGGGTGGAGATTGGTGTGATCAAGGCCAAAAAAGTGGCCAATCTCGTGCGCAAGGGCAGTGGAGAATCGTGGTCCCCACGCACCCCAGATGCCTGCCACAGTCGTGGCGCTTCCGGTCTGATAAACGACATCGCATTCGATGATCTGGCCCGTGCTGACATCCATGAGTGTGCTTGTCAGGCCACCCGTCGGACCAGCAGAATTGATCACACTGGGGTTCCGCAGGAAAATGAACTCATTCACGCCATCCCCGGTCGGACCATTGCAATGAAAGTCCCAGATGAAGTTGCCAACCATGGATGAAAGTGCTGCCCCTCCGGCACTTGCTGTGACAGCAAGATCCCAATTTGTACTGGTATCAGCAGCCCTCAAGGTCTGTATCCCCACGTTGACGTGTCGGTTCAACTCATCCATGATGCTGTCGATGTCTTGACCAAAGTTGAGGAATGAATAGGCAAATGGAACGCCAAACGGGGCTGGGGCGCTTGCGAAGACATCCGTGAATTGGTTGGAGCCCGAGGGAACGTTTACCGAGTAGCAAATGGTCGGTTCGGCCCAATGGCGCGTCACTATGTCATAAGTTCTCAAGGGATCCGGGTTGTTCGGGTTGGGGGTGCCAGCAGCGTACGGCGGGAGAGCATATGGAAAGGGATGACTGACGACTGCAGAGGGACAGGGTTGGGTGACGTCGGGGGGCTGAATTGGGGCGCCCGCAACAAACCAGAGGATGTAGGGGTCCGGACTCTGTTCGCCTTGATCATGCGAGGAACTACACGGCTCCACGATGTGAACCGTGCGGCTGTTGAGCATATTCACTGTGGCCCCATCGCGCGCAAGGAAGTGGGTCCCGGCATGGCGGTGCGGGCACCGTGCATGTTCGCGATCGGCGGCAGCGACCGTTGTGCAGCGGTGCAACGACAGTGGGACGCGCGCGCTCCCGCTGCTGAACCATCCGGCCGCAGCACCTGGTTCAGGCACCATGTTCGGAGCAGCTGTGCGCGGTGCGAGCAGGCCAAAGATTGCCGCAAGCAAGGTAACGACCGCTATCCATTCGAATCGCAGTATCTGCGCAGTGTGTCCCATGAACGTTTCGATCCTTCCCTCGTGGCTTGCCACGGGGCAACCTCCGACCTGAACCAACAGCTCCCAGTGGGCAGCAAAGGCACGCCGGATTGAACTCCAGCGCGGACCTCAATTCCGAACCTACATGGAAGGACCGACATGAAGACACTCAGTCTCAGGATCGGCTGTCGACACCAAACTCGGTTCTCCGGAAGAGCTTGCTGGACTCCGGCAGTGATTCCATGTAGCGTTCGGACTATGCGATGCATGATCCAATCCAGTTCTGGAGCGAGAGGAGTCAGCTACGGCTCCATCGCGCTGGCTTTAGCCGCAGCATGGTTCATGTCGGCAATATCTGTAGCTCAAACCACAAGCTCTACGCTCGCGTGTGGCGAAGGACACTCGATGATTCTGCTCCCGAACGGCACGGTGAAGGCATGGGGGGCGAACCTGAACGGCGAACTCGGCATCGGGAGCACTACCAGCCAAACCACTCCGCAGCAGATTCCAGCCAGCAACCTGAGTAGCGTGTGGGCCATCGCGGCGGGAAGTCATCACAGTCTCGCCTTGCTCTCCACTGGCACGGTGAAGGCTTGGGGATTGAACCAGTACGGCCAACTCGGCCTCGGGAATACCAGCGGCCAGAACCTTCCGCAGCAAATCCCGGCCAGCAGCCTGGGCGGCGTCATCGCAATTGCTGCTGGCGACTGCCACTCGCTCGCGCTGCTCTCCAACGGCACGGTAATGGCATGGGGATGCAATCAATTCGGCGAACTCGGCCTCGGAAACTCTGGATTGGGAGCCCACCAGGCCACTCCGCAACAGATTCCGGCCAGCAACCTGAGCAACGTGGTGGCTATTGCTGCTGGGCACAACCACAGTCTCGCACTCCTATCCAATGGCACCGTCAAGACGTGGGGGATCAACCAGTATGGCGAGCTTGGCCTTGGGTACTCTGGAATGGCAACCAACCAGAGCACACCGCAACAGATTCCAAGTAGCAGCCTCAACAACGTAGTGGCCATCGAAGCAGGAGGCGCTCACAATCTCGCTCTTCACTCAAACAGCAACGTGACGGCTTGGGGCCTCAACGGCACTGGCCAACTGGGCCTCGCCAACACCACAAACCAGATCGCTCCGCTGGCGATCCCATCAAACAGTTTGAGTAACGTTGTAGCGCTTGCGGCAGGCGCCTCGCATTCTTTCGCGCTTCTGGCAGACGGCACGGTCAAGGCATGGGGCGACAACTACTTCACCCAACTCGGGATGGGAATCATTCCGTTTCCGGGGGTTCAAACCACGCCAATTCAGATTGCATCAAGCAACCTGAGCAACGTGAGCGCACTCGCGGCCGGCAACGACCACTCCGTGGCTACGCTGTCGGATGGCACAGCAACCTCATGGGGAAGGAACATCGCGGGCCAGCTCGGCCTCGGGAGCACTGCAAATCAATCCACTCCGCAGCCCATCCCTTGGCACTGTTTTTCCGCTGCCACTACATTCTCAATGCACTTCGAGGTACTCGGGAGCTCCGCGCTGGGCATGACCATTCCCTGCAACCCCGTGACGAGTATTGCTGGCGGGCCGTACTACTATTTCAACTCCTTCAGCGCCGACTCGCTGAATTCGACAAGCCCCGGCACTGGTGCTTGGCACGGACTGCACACGACGCAGGCAGAGGTGCTCGCTTGGTTGAATTGGGGCACGAATGGCTTCGCGGTTGCACTGGGGCCTCTTGCTTCCACCGGCGGCGCTGCGGCGAGTGTGGCCATAACGCCGGGCAGCTTGAGCGGCCTCACCGTGTACGGCGTGAGCGTGGCGTTTCATCCGCTGACACTTGCAGTGCTCGCAAACTCCTCAGTCACCGGCTACACCTTCTGATGCATCATTCACGAGTTCGCGCGGGTCGGGAGAGTCGCCAGGGTGGGAAGAGCGTCTTCGTGCGATGCGTAATTGTTCCTGAAGCGCTCTCGAATGCTGCGTGCGTTTCACGGCGCGGGCAACCAGTGCTGGGCGATGACGCTCCACGCGAAATGCCCTCCAGAAGCTGCGTGCCAACGGCGCGCGAAAGTCGCATCCGTCACCAGCGCATCCGCCGTGCGCGGGAGTTCCCAGCCGAAGAGATCCTCAAGCACGCGCCGCGCCACCACTGCGCGGCAGCAGTTGGATTCGAGTTCCTGGATCCAGTGCGGAGCCTCGGCGGGATCGAGACCGAAGCTCAGAATCGCGCCCTCTTCGTCATCCAGCCAGCGGTAGCGGCCGTCGCTGATCACCCGGCGCAGTTCGTCGCTGGCTGACAGGCTGCCGGCCCGCACGAGTTCTCCCGTGGCGAAGGCATGCAGGCGCGTTTCCCTCTGCGTCGCCAGATCATGAAGGAAAGCAAGCACTCGCTCATCGCGCACCTTGCCGAGTCCATGCAGCTTCCCATTGGCGAGATGCGGCAGAGCTGCAACCAGTGCATCTGCTGCCCGGCCCTCGCGCAATGCCGTGAGCACGAGGGCATGCACCTCCATGGGCATCTCCGCTTCGGCGACGGAGCCCGCGACTTCGAAAGGGAGGCCGCCAAAAAGACCGAGCCAGCGCATGGCCCGTGCGAGCGCATCTGCGGACACAGCCTCGTCGCCTGCGATCCCGTCCGCGGCTGCACGCACAAGAATGCGTTCGGCCTCCGGCAGGGCTTGCAACGCGCGCTCCTGGAGTTCGTCATCAGCCGCCATCACTGCCGTTGCATCGGTCGGGCCGCCGACGCGAAGCAGCAGTTCGGTCGCCAATGCACGATGCGCCGGCTCACTCCGCCAGCGTGCGAGCAGCGAGAGCAACTCCGTCCGCGCACGCGATTCGATGAAGGCCCAATCACCCAGTCCTTCCAACGTGTCCGGGGCGCCGAGAGCCTCGGGGCCCTCCGTTGCGAGTGCCTTCAATGCGGCCAGCGCCCGCTCGCGTGTGGCGAGTTCGCCGTAGCGGCTGCCTGCGCGCGCGATCACAGCCGCGCGGCGCCCCTTCTTCACGCAGAGTTCGATGCTCTTCGCCACCACGCCCGCCGCCGACGGCAGCATGAGTTCCTCGCTTGCATCCGCGATGTTCCCGAGCTGCTGCGCCAGCGCGCGTGATTCCGTCGCCGGAGCGGTGTTCATCAGGCGCAACAGCAACGATTCGGCAGAGCCAGCATCTGCGAGCACGAGATGCGCGAGGGCTTCGGTGTTCGACTCCGCGCGGCGCATGAGCGCTGTTCGCGATGCGGCATCGCCGCGGCGTGCCAAAGCAGCCAAGGCCTCAAGCCCGATCAGCCCTTCATCCGCAACCAGACTCTCGAACCAGCGCGTCGCTGCCGCTCCCTGCACCTCCGCGCCAGCGCGAATGCAAGCGAGGCCGAAGAGCGGGCCGAGCGCCGGATCCTGTCTCGCCATGGCCGTGCAGGCCGCAAGACACGGAATGTCCGCTTCGATGGCCCCGCTTTCCCGCACCCAGCGCGCGAGAAACCCATGTGAACCACGCGGAAGTGCGCTCGGCCCCTTCGAAGCGACAAGTTCGAGAAGGCGCTGAAGACGTGGATCGAGCCCCTTGGCATCAGCAGGCCGCGCCGCCGGTGGAGCCCGCCCCGCGTAATGCATCAGCGCCGTTGCGACACGGCCACGATTCGCGTCCGTGTGTGGCAGGACCGTGGCGGCCACTTCCTCCATCACCCAGCGCCCGATGTCGCCACTGTCCTTGTCCATGACAATGCCGAGGAGCAGGCCCAGATCCTCCGAGCGCAATGCACGATGCAGGATGCCGATGAAGCCCTTGATGTCCGTACCTCTGCGCGGCCATTCGCGCCAGCTGGCGAGAATGCGGGGCACCTCCGCGCTTCCGAGGAGCGAGCGCCACTCCTCCATGCTCGCGCCTTCCGCACCGGTGAGCACGGCCGGGAAAAGCAGGTACCCGACCGTGGAGCACTCACGTGCGTCGAGGTGTGTCCACTTCAGACGCGATGCAGCGCGTCGCGCGATGTCCTCCTGCGTCGAGAAGAGTGCCGCACGCAGCAGCGCAATACGACGCGGTTCATCGAGCGCATCCAGTGCGGCGAGATCGCCCGCGAGCATGCGTTCCGCCACGACCAGCAGGGGTTCCTGCTCCGCCGCCGGAGGCGACACTTGAACGGGCGTCGGCACGACAACCGGCGGTTCCTGCGCATTGACCGCAGGCCCACACGCCATCATGCAGCCAAGCGCGAGCATGACGACACGGAAACAAGCACTGCAACGCACAGGCCTCATTGACGTCGCTCCACCACTTCGGATGGTCGAACATAGCCGAAGCGGCGTTGCTCCTCAGCGAAGAAGCCCGCGAAGCGCGATCCCCGTGACTGCACTCCTGGTTTGGCGCCACTCGCCTCAATAGCGAGCCTCACTCATCCCGGTGACCACGGGCATGCTTGCAGACATCTCCGTTGCTCGAAACTGAAACACGGACCCGGCAGGGATGATGGCGGGCATGGTGACGTTGAAGGTCGAGATCCACTCGGTTGCACCATTCATGGGACCTCCAGTCGTACCGGCTGGCGTGACGGCGAGCACCGTCGTCGTGGTGCCGTTCTTGAGCACGGCGGAGACTCTCAGCGGCGCGCTGCCGAAGTTGTGATGGACCTTCACCTGCTCGACTCCAAGATTCGTGGGGGTTGAGGCCTGAGGGTTCATCTCCCGCACAGAAGCCGGAAGTTCCACGAGCGGCCGCGAGACGGACTCGGTCTGTACGCTGGAGCCCGCGATAATGGGTCTTGCAATGTTGATCACAGTTCCCGGCATCATGTCGAGAGAACCTACCCAAACGGAACCACCAGTGCCCGACAGCGGCAGTCCATAGTTGTTGATGAGCAGGGCGCTCGATGTGACGGTTGTCGGCCAGAGGTTGAGCCCACCGAATCCGATGGGGTTGATGGTGGGCTCTGACCACCACTCGCCGAAGCTGGTTTGAGGGATGCTCACGAATGCCATCGGTTCCACGACGATGGCGTAGCGCGTGACCGCACTGGTCAAGGACATGGGAATCCCGTCGATGCGGAAACGCCCGGATGAGGGAGTGAGCAATGCACTGTCCCGAAGCCCGGTGACATCAGTTGGCACAGGACGGGCGGTGCCGGAGATCGTTCCTACCACGGGTGTGCTCGGAGTGAGGTTGGCCCCAAGTGCAGGCATCGGGATGAGGAACACGTTCATGGCATACATGCCGAGCGTTCCGCTGGGGTCCATGATGGTTCCGGTGAGCGAAGCGCAATCGTTGATCGCATGTCGTTTCAGAGTCGCGGGCGGAGGAATCAAGGCTCGTACCGGATAGAGGCTGGTCAGACCGGCTATGTCGTCCGACCTCCATGGCGAGCCGTAGCTCGGAGCTGCAACGACGCGGCCCGCTGAGTCATTCATCAAGTAGGTGCCGGCCATGGCCGGAATCGCGCTGATGTTCGGAAACGCGCTGAGTGAGGAAACCGTTGGAGCCGCCCCGCTGCCGTGGTGGAGATTCGTGTGATCAAGCCCGAAGAAGTGGCCGATCTCGTGACCGAATGCCGTGGAGTATTGCGGTCCCGGGTAAAGCGAAGTCGGATTACCCCAGCCCCCTGCTATTGATCCCGTCTGAAAGATCACATCGCACTCGAGGATCTGCCCTGTGCTGACGTCCATCAGAGTGCTGGCCACACCACCGGCCCCCATGTTCACTCCAGGGACGATCTGATGCGGGTTACGGAGGAAGATGAACTCGTTCACGCCATCTCCCGTGGGGCCACCGCAGTTACTGTCCCAGATGAAATTGCCGCTCATGGTCAGAAATGCGGTGGGGCTG
>SXGU01035183.1_pt1 | contig 10297 bp, 5 predicted proteins | sample 3174531 | NCBI WGS metagenome assembly SXGU01 (sample SAMN11356863, study PRJNA531348) | freshwater metagenome | isolation source: freshwater sample F1-140 | place: China: Fuxian Lake, Yuxi | collected 2017-12-25 | reverse complement strand
TCCCTTTCGACAACGCCTTCAGTGGCCGATCGAGCGGCAGTTCGTATTGCCGTGCGAGTTGCTCGAAGCGCGATAGGAACTGACCGCCGTAGAAGCCGGCGGTAAACCAGCCGAGCTCAGCGATCGTCATCCAGTCGTACAGCGTCGGCCGATCCGGCATGTAGCCGACCGCTTGCCGAATCTTCAAATGCTCGCGCCGGCTATCGAGGCCGAGAACTTTGATGTCGCCCGCGTCCGGTTCGGCCAGCCCCAACATGCAGCGGATGGAGGTGGTCTTCCCCGCTCCGTTTTCGCCAAGCAACGCGAAGACGACTCCGCGCGGCACCTCGAAGGAAACTTCGTCGAGTGCGATCTCCCGGCCGAAACGTTTCGTGACGCCGCTGAGTTGAATGATCGGTTCCATGTGGTGACCTTTCGTGAGGCAGGTTTTCAACCTGCCAAGGGGCGGGCAGGTTGAGAACCTGCCCCACGTTCAATCCTTCCGTTTCAGTGCCGACTCCAGTTCGGTACTGACCATCTTGCGAAGTTCATCGGGGTCCAGATGACTGAGCCGGGCCTCGTCGAAGACTTGCGCGAGCCGTTCGCGAATCAGGCTCGCTCCTTCGGTTCGGCAGCGTTTGGCTGCCCCAGTGGCCACCGACAGACCGAGACCGCGCACGGTTTCGAGCACACCATCGTGCTGGAGTTGCAGATACGCTCGCGACACCGTGTTCGGGTTGATGGCCAATTCGCGAGCCAACTCGCGGACGGAGGGAACCAGATCCCCTGATTTGAGAGCCTCGCTCGCGATGGCAAATTTCACTTGCCGCACGACTTGGTCGTAAATCGCCAAGCCGTTGTCCGGATCAATGCGGAGAAACATGCCGCGCCTCCTGTACTAGATGGCCAGTACAGTAATCGTCGTGTGGCGAGATGGCAAGTGGTCGTTTTGATTTCGTGTGGAGGATCGACGACGAGCCCGTCCTTCTCCCCTTGGGAGAAGGTGGCCGAAGGCCGGATGAGGGATTCAACTGGCAGTTGGTTCGCTGTCTGCCAAATGGTTCCCTCACCCCGGCCCACACCCCAAGGGAGAGGGAGAAAGACTCCATCACGACCAAAGCTCACGCCGCGTTCACGCCGGGTGCTGGCGACATGCGGAAGTTTCCGTCTTCGCTGACGTCTTCGAAGCGGACGGACATGCGTTTGCTGACGCCGCTTTGTTCCATCGTCACGCCGTAGAGGATATCGCCAATCTGCATCGAGCGTTTGTTGTGCGTGATCATGATGAACTGCGTGGCGGTCTTGAACTCGCGGACGACGCCGCTGTAGCGCTCGACGTTGGCTTCGTCGAGTGCGGCATCGACCTCGTCCAGGATGCAGAATGGGCTGGGCTTGCTGCGGAAGATCGCCATCAACAGCGCGACTGCGGTCATCGTTTTCTCGCCGCCGCTGAGCAGTGAGATGCTCCGCAACTCTTTGCCTGGGGGACGAGCGACCACATCGATGCCGCAGTCGAGCACGTCGTTGTGATCTTCGAGGATGATGTCTCCCTCACCGCCGCCGAACATCTTGCGGAACAGACTTTGGAATTGCACGCGGATCGACTCGAAGGTTTCCAGAAACATCCGCTGACTCTCGCCGTTGATCTGGTGGATGATTTCTTCGAGCGTGGCCTTGGCCTCTTCGAGGTCTTGCAACTGCGAGCTGAGGTGCTGGTAGCGGCCATCCAACTCGTCGAGATCTTTGAGGCTGTCGGTGTTGACGCTGCCCATCATCTTGAGCTTGCGGCGCAGGCGATTGACTCGCTCTTCGAGTTCGGGACGAACTTCGAGAAACGAGACGGAATCGGGGGTCGCAACTTCCGATTTGAGATTTGAGACTTGAGATTCTGGATCGGTGTCTTCTTCAGATTCGTTGGTTGGAATAACGGCCATCGGATCACGGCTTTCGGCGTTCGGCCGGAGTTCGGAATGCCATTTCTCGAATGCGGACGCTCCCGACGCGACGACTTCGTCGAGCGTCATTTGGTACTCCTCTTCGATCCGTTCGGCACAGACTTGCAACTGGTGGCGAGCGTCGCGGGCGGCGATTTCGTTGGCGTGCAGGCGATCGGCGAGTTCGCGGCGAGCGGCTCGCAGGCGAGCTTCCTCTTCGGCGAACGAGGACTTTTGAGTTCGCAGTTGGTCCTTGTCGGTGAGGATCGACGCGACCTCGGCGGCGAACTTCTCGTCGAGCAGTTGCAGTTCCCACAACTCGGCATTCGTGTTGAGCATCTGCAAGTTGAGCTGCCGCATTTGAGCGGCGGCGGTTTGCAGGCGGCGTTCGGCCTCGTCGAATTGTTCGTCGCGCTGCCGCTGCTCCTCCTGCAAACGGACGACGGTGGATCGCAAACCTTGCAGCCGCTCCTCGTGCTTGGCGAGGACTAATCTCTGATCGACTTGCTGTTGCGTCAGCAGATTCCGTTGCGATTCGTGACCGGTGACGTCCGCTTCGAGTGCGGTGAACGAATCACGCAGGCTGGCGAGGTTGTCGTCGAACCAGGCGTGTTCGCGCTGAGCTTGGTCGATTTGCAGAACCAGTTCAGCGGCGAGCGACTCGAACCGCGAGGCTTCCGCGAGGATCGTGTCGCGTTCTTTCGAGAAACGCTCAACCTCCTGCCGCTGCGCATGCACGTCCGAGCGTGAGTGGGCGAGCCGATCAGCAAGTTCCTGTTTCTCGGAGGTCGCGGTCTCGATCACTCGTTCGACGTTCTTGAGCGACTGCGCAACGTCGGCGAGTTGCCGTTCGCCGTCGGCGATCGTGCGGTCGAGTCGCAGCAGGTCATTCTTCAACCGACGCAGCTCGCTGCGGCGAGTCAGCAAGGCGGACTCGCTCCGAACCGTGCCGGCGAACAGTGTGCCGTCTTCTTCGAGGAGTTCGCCTTGCAACGTGACGAAACGGCAACCTCGGCCCTCGCCGCTCGCGAGTCGCAGCGCGGTGTCGAGCGTATCGACGACCCACGTCGCGCCGAGCAACGCTTCGGCCAGGCCAGGGTGACCGGTCTTGAGGCTGGCGAGTTGGTCGGCCCGTTTGATGACGCCGGGGGCGGTGAGGGGCGAGGGGTGAGGGGTGAGGGGAGAGTTGATGGCAGGAGACGTGACTTCGTTGTCTTCGCTCGCCCCTCGCCCCTCGCCCGTCGTCCCTCTTCCGCCCACTTCCACAAACCCCACTCGTCCCGACAATCGGCTCGCACCGCTGTTGAGGTACTCGATGAGCGGGGCCATTTCGCGGACGACGATGAGTTGTGCTCTCGCGCCGAGGGCCACTTCAAGGATCGCGGCTTCGTCGAGGTCCGCTTCGAGCAGGTCGGCGACGCTGCCGAGGATGCTGGTCCACGGCGCGTAGTCGGAGGATTGTGCTCGGCTGAGGATTTCCTTCACGCCGATGCCGAGTCCTTCTTGCCGGCGTTCGAGGTCTTCGAGGACGGCTTGCTGCGACTGTCGGGCACTGCGGTCTTCGCGTTGTTCACGGAGCTGTTGCTGCAAGCGATCTTGCTCGGCGATGAGCCGTTGTTGGCGGTCGCGGACTTCGCGAACTTTGCTGTCGAGCGACGCGACTTCGCTGAGCACGGCATCGACGGCCGCTTGCCGACGCAACACCTCGGACTGCGCCGAGACAGTGTTGGAAACGCACTGATCCAATCGCTGACTGGCAGCGATTGCGGCGGAGTTCGCGGCGTCGCGCTGCGAGTGCAAGTTGTTGACTCGTTGCTGCGTCGCACTGGCTTGCTGCGTCAGTTCGAGTTGCTTTTGGCGTTCGCGGTCGAGCGTCGCTTGATCGGCTTTGAGCTTCGCCGCGAGTTCGGACAATTGCTTCTCGGTGTCTGCGATCGCGGTTCGGAGTCGCAAGTGCTCGGCGTCGCCGGTCGAGAGTTCCTCTTCCGAGCGATGCCGTTCGGTGGTCAGTTCGCACGAGCGGCCGTGCATGACGGTTCGCTGCCGGCGCAGACGGTCCAAGTCGGAGCCGAGTTCTTTTTGGCGAGCGGTCAAGTGCCGCAGCGTCGCTTCCTGGCGGACGACGCTCTCGCGATTGCCGGCGGCGGTCCGTTCGGCATGTCGCAGGCGGGTATCGACCTCGGCGATCTCGGCGTCGAAGACGGAGAGTTTCTGTTCGAGTTCCTGTTGTCGCGACGACAGATCGGCGAGTTCGGATTCGCCGGTGTGCAGTTCGGCTTCGACGACGGACAACTGCGCGGAGAAGTAGCGGTGATCATCGGCGGCGAGGCCGAACCACCACTCGCGCAGTTCGGCGGAGATCTCGCGGTACTTGCTGGCTTTCGAGGCTTGCGAGCGCATCGAGTTGAGCTGCGATTCGACCTCGTCCACGATGTCACGCAAACGCAGCAGGTTTTGCTCGACTCGTTCCAGCTTGCGCGTCGCCTCTTCTTTGCGAAGTTTGTAGCGGGAGACGCCGGCGGCTTCCTCAAAGACGTGTCGCCGTGCAGCAGCGTTCGATTGCAGGATTTGATCGACTCGGCCTTGCTCAATGATGCTGTACGCGGACGAGCCGGCTCCAGTACCGAGGAACAGATCTTTGATGTCCTTCAGCCGCGCGGCCTGCTGATTGATGAGGTATTCCGAATCGCCGTTCCGCCAGATGCGGCGGCCGATCTGCACCTCGGCGGCGTCCAGCGTCAGGCACTTCGAGGAATTGTCGAACGTCAGCAGGACCTCCGCGAACGGAGCGGGCTTGCGGCCCGACGCGCCGTTGAAGATCACGTCGGTCATCTCTTTGCCGCGAAGACTCTTCGGGCTTTGATCACCGAGCACCCATTTGATCGAGTCAACGACGTTGCTCTTCCCCGACCCGTTGGGCCCAACGACGCAGGTGATCCCGCGCGAGAAGTCGAAGCGCGTCCGATCCGCGAAGCTCTTGAAGCCGAACATTTCGAGCGACTTGAGCATGGCGGTGGGGAGGGGCTAGGGACGAGGGATTGTAGACCGGTCACTCCGTGACCGGAGACTTCGAGTCACGGAGTGACTCGTCTACTTTGCGGCTTCGCCGCTCTACTTTCGTTTCCAGAATTCAAACCAGCGTCGATCCGTTTCGTCGTCCGACGAGGACTTGCGAGCATCTGCGACGGACGCGGTGCCGTTCGAGTCCGTTTCAGACTGAGCGAGTTCGTCCGGTGCGGCGGTCTGTTTCTCAACAGCTCCGCCATCGGCCGGCTTGGAATCGCCGTCGTCTTTGAGATTCGGGACGAAGTTCGGGATGAGGTTCGCGTTGCCGACGCGGACTTTCTTGCCATTGGATTTGGCCGAGTCCGCTTTGCGGACGTACTCACGGGCACCTTGCGGCAGGGCGTCGATTTCAATTTGGCTGGTAAGGTTCTGTTGCTTGGCGGCTTGCAGCAGCAGTTGGGCGACATCGGGATAGCTGGCTCCGAAATCGACGGCGGTGCGGATGACTTCCGCCACGCGAGTCGAAACCTCTTTGCGTTTGTCCGGCAGGCCGGCCTGATACTTGGAAATCACGATGCGATCGGTGCCTGGCTGTGCCGTGACAAGGATGTGATTTCCGGCTCGCACAGCCAGCGGAGTTTTGAATCGCTGGTCTTCGCCGAAAAGAACAATCTCTGAACGCCGATGCTGCGTCAGGTGGATGATTGGCTCGCCGGTGGTCGGAAGCGTGTGCAAGGCGAAGAGTTCGCGGTCAGAATCAGCCTCCTTCATCATCTCGCCGTTGAGATACGGGTCGCGTTTGTCGAGCGTCCACAACGCGCGGAAGGCTCCATAACGAAGCTCTGCGCTGTCGATCGTTTTTCCGGAAGCGTCTGTCTGTGCGTTGGTCAAGTTGCGCAGCAACAGGTGGGCTTCACCATCGTCGATCGTCGAGAGCGCCGCGAGTGCGTACACTCGAAAGGCTCGTTCGCTGACGGCTGCCTCGCCAAGAACCGGTACTGCCTCGGCCTGACCGAGGTATGCCAATGCGACCGCAGCGTTGAAGCGGACTTCCAAGTTGGGATGCTTCAGTCCCGTTTTGAGGATGGGAATGGCTTCATTGCCGATCGCCTCCAACTGCAACGTCGCAATTTCCGTCGTGTCGGGATCGAGCAATTGTGATTTCAGCTTCTCCATGCGGACATGCCGTGCGACGGGTGTCTCGCGGAACGCGATGTTGCGGATTACCTCGCGGTATCGCGGATAATTGTCCTTGTAGCGGGGCAAAACTTTCAGCTCGATGGTCTGATCGGTGAGCGCTTTGGCCAATGGTTCACGCAAGCCGCTTTCGTTGTAGGCGAAGAATCGCTGGCCGATCTTGTCGGCGATGCGTTTCGACTGCCGCACGCTGCGAAAGTCGCTGCGAAGTTGGATACGCAGGTCGCGGTCCTTTTTGGAGGCACCGCCCCCAAGGATTTTCCCGCGCCGCTTCAGGCCCGTGTTGTCTGACTTTCCTTCGCCAGACGTGACCATGATCGGCCCTTTGGCCTTTCCCAAAATATGACCTTTCATCACACCTTGGCCAGGGACGAGGGCCGATTCGGAGAGTTCGGTTTCGAGCAGCCAGCCACCGTTGAGGCTGGTGGTTGTGTCGCCGTCGGAAACGCGAACCTCGACGTCGAAGGCTTCCCCTTTGCGAATCATCGGCGGAAGGTACGCTCGGACGATGACCAATGCTGTGTTCGGAGAACGCAGGATCGTTTCGGGATCGTCGATGCCTCGGCGACGCATGTCGTCCGCCAGGATTTCTCGAGCGCTCGATGGAGGCGGGTCGCTGCCGGTCCCGTCCAAGCCAACGACCAGCCCGACACCTTCAAGCGTCACCAAATTCAAATTCGCGAATCCGGCGTAGTCGCCGACCATCGGCGTTTCGACTTTGGTCTCGAATTCCTTGTCCTTATCGTCGTCTTTGTCGATGTCGCTGAGCTTCTCGGAGTCCTCGTCCTGCTTGTCCGGCGATTGTGATCGCAGCAATTTGGACGGCAACAATTTGAAGTCCTGGCAGCCGACGATCGAGCCGGCCATTAGCAGGCTTACGGACAGGCAAACGCTGAGTCGAAACGCCTTCATGACGTTGCTCCCAAGAGGGAAGGGCAGGTGGTTCGCTTCATCGTGAACTGTTGGCGTGCGTAAATGGCGCAGCATCTGAACGACGCGACGATACGCAGGCCTGCGGCTGACGGTGAAACGATCGGAAGGAATGAAACGGTGGGAAATTCAGACAGGAAACTGCTCGGCCAGATCGCCGAGCGGAAGGAATGGGACAGTACGCCCGGTCGTGAGAAAGGGTCAAGGTGTCTCTGGCATCCGGTAGCCCGACCCCTTGTGGGTCGGTCGATTCCCGCATCGCGGGCAGATCACCCAGGCCACAAGGGCCTCGGCTACAGGTCTTTGGTCTCGCTAGCCGACGGCGTGTATCGCACTCCTCCCAGATCCGCCAACTTGCGCATCAGCGCATCGGTCAGGGCTTGCAGCAGCTCTTGTGATTTGCGTTGGCCTTGCCACGGACTCAGGTCGATGGGCGTGCCGTAGGTCACTCGCACGCGGCTGGGAGTAAAAAACGGCTCGGTCATGCTCTCGCCCTGTGGTGCGCCGTGAATGTAAACCGGGATGACGGGGACTCCGGACTTCAGTGCCAGGAACGCGATGCCGGGATTCGCTTCTCGCAATCCCTCACCCATGTTGATGCCACCTTCGGGGAAGATGCCGATCAGGTCGCCTCGTTCGAGCCTTCGAATGGCTTCTCGCGTTGGGCCCATGTCGCGGCCATCTCGATCCACCGAGATCGACTGCATCGCGCGGCCGATCCAGCCAACCAGACCGGGCTGCTCGTAGTATTCGCGAGCCATCAGATAGCCGATCACGCGAATCGATCGAGACGGTTCTTCGTACCGCAAGTGCGAGTTCATCCAAGCCAACATGGGGTCCAACGGGCTGCGATGATTCGACAAGATGATCGCACCGCTGAACTCCGGATACGGGCAACGGCCGTCGGCTCGCCAGCGGAACATGAGCCCGACGTACAGCCGATTCACGAAATACAGCAGCCAGACCCGCCAGCCATCTCGACAACGCCGCACTGACAGCAGCACCAACCCGACCGCGATTGCGGCATAGGCCAGCAACACCAATTGAGCAATTTGGTCAGGCGTCATGCTCGTTCGTGTCGGGGTTGAAGCAGAGAAAACGGTGACTGAGTACCGTGTGTCGGCAAGTCGATCAAGAGCCGTTTTTCGCCTCTTCGGTTCCCCGTGCGGCGATCAGATTGAGCCGCGGACGCAATTCCGGCCACCGATGATCCCAGCCACCGATTGCGAGCAACGCCCCGGCGGAATCGACGAATGCAAAGACCTCTGGATGACCGGGATTTGCCGGCTGCCAAGCGGACTCGCGTGGCGGGATGCTCAGCCCATGACTCAAGTTCGCCGATTCATTCTCATCGCAGACATATGCCGGCAGATGTGACGCGGCAACGGCACAAGGCAACAGTCCGGACACGACCGATTCCGCTGTGAAATCGCTGATTGAGATCGCTTCCGATTTCTCGAACTGACCGATCCGCGTGCGGACGAGAGCCGACATGACCGCTCCGCAGCCCAACCGTTCGCCCAGGTCTCTACCCAACGAGCGGATGTACGTCCCCGAACCGCACTCGATGTCGAGCATCAGTTCTGGCGGTTCGAACCGGACAACTTCAAGCCGATGAATTTCGACCGTCTTCGCCTGAAGTTGAACCTCCTCGCCGCGCCGTGCGAGCCGGTACGCGCGACGTCCTTCGACTCGCACGGCCGAGTACGCCGGCGGTACTTGTTCGATACTTCCACGAAACTCGACGAGCGCGGCATCCAACTCGGCACGGGTGATCGAAGCGGCTCGCGCGGCATCCCCTTCAACGACCTGTCCCGACACGTCGTCCGTGTCGCTCCGCTTGCCGAACAGAAATGTTCCGAGATACGTCTTCGGCCGCGACTGCACCAACTCGATCAACCGCGTCGCATGACCGACCGCCACGACGAGAACGCCCGTCGCCAGCGGATCGAGCGTTCCCGCATGACCGACTTTCGGCAGCGTGCTGCGCGTGAGGCCGCGCTCACGCAGCAGCCGATTGATGTGGTCGACGACCGACCGAGAGGTCAGCCCCTGCGGTTTGTCGATATTCAGAAAGCCGTTCACTCGGATTCACTTCGACTGACCGGCATCTGCACTCGTTCATGATGCCGCTGCAACGCGGCGGCGACAAAACCTTGGAAGAGCGGATGCGGGCTGAGCGGTTTCGATTTGAACTCGGGGTGAAATTGCACCGCCACAAACCACGGATGATCGGGGAGTTCCACGACTTCGACCAGTTTGCCGTCCGGACTCGTTCCAGCCAGCAGCATTCCCGCCTCTTCAAATTGCGAACGGTATTCCGGGTTGAATTCGTAACGATGTCGATGCCGCTCGGAAATCCGTTCGGTGCCGTAAGCTTCCGCCGATTTCGAGTCCGTTTTCAAGACGCACGGCTGAGCACCAAGTCGCATGGTGCCCCCCTTCTTCACGATCGTCTTTTGGTCTTCCAACATGCAGATGACCGGGTGCGGCGAGTCGGAACTGAACTCGGTCGAGTCGGCATTTTCGAGTCCCAGAACGTTGCGAGCGTACTCGATCACCGCCGTTTGCATTCCGAGGCAAATGCCGAAGTACGGGATCTCGAACTCGCGAGCGAACCGAACGGCTTGCACTTTGCCCTCGACGCCACGCATGCCGAAGCCGCCAGGGACGAGCAGCCCGTCAACTCCCTTGAGCAGCATCTCCGGACCTTGCTGCTCCAGTTCCTCCGCCTCAATCCGTTTGATGATGACTCGCGAGGAATTCGCGACGCCGGCATGATCGAGCGACTCGTAGATCGACTTGTACGCGTCGCGATGCTCGATGTACTTGCCGACGACGGCGATCGTCACTTCGTTCTCCGGGTGTCGCATCCGGTGCATCAGATCGCGCCAGTCGGACATGTCCAACGGGCCGGCGTTCAAACGGAGCTTATCCACGATGAGCTGATCCAAGCTGTGATCGACCAGCCCCAGCGGGACTTCGTAGATCGAGAATTCTTTATCGACCTCTTCGATGACCGCGTTCTTTTCGACGTTGCAAAACAACGCGATCTTGGCGGCGTTGTCCTCCCCCATCGGCCGTTCGGTGCGGACCACCAGGACGTCCGGCTGAATACCAATCTGCCGCAACAGCCCGACGCTGTGCTGAGTCGGCTTGGTCTTCATCTCGCCAAGCGTGCCCGGCACCGGAAGGTACGACACCATTACAAAGGTGACGTCGTTTGGACGCTTCAACTTCATCACACGCGC
>SXGU01056766.1_pt1 | contig 10298 bp, 11 predicted proteins | sample 3174531 | NCBI WGS metagenome assembly SXGU01 (sample SAMN11356863, study PRJNA531348) | freshwater metagenome | isolation source: freshwater sample F1-140 | place: China: Fuxian Lake, Yuxi | collected 2017-12-25 | reverse complement strand
TGGCAGGGGCTGCAGGGATCGAACCTGCGACAACAGTTTTGGAGACTGCTGTGATACCACTTCACCAAGCCCCTAAAAGGTTTTACCGAGCGCATGATACAGAGCATCAAGCGTTCGAGCAAGGGCTGCCTGATTGTATCGAATGGATATGCACCCTTGATACCCCTCTCTCTTTCGTTTTCCCGTGTGTGGTTTTTGATAGGATTTTGCAAAACGAACGACTGGAATACCAGTGATGTGAGACCAAAACGCTTTTTGTACACTGTCTTCATGATACTCATGTAAGTGAAGCAACGCATGAAATTTCTTTTCATCAAGTCTAAAACCTGTTCGCAAAGCTTTCAAAAACAACTGTACAAGTTGTGGATCTGAGTTTGCGAAGCGGAGACTTGTGAGTTCACGCTTTCCGCCCTCACACCAAAACAGTGTGGCAGCCATCATCTTCCAAAAATCTATATCAGCATTTACAAGCACTTTTTGCACAAGTATCTGGGCATTTTGTTTCTGCTCTTCTTGTTCATTTTGTCGCATGACTCTTAACACGTCACGGCCACGGTTACGCCCTAGAGTTGCAGACTTTGCTAATGTTTGAAGCTGGATATCTGATAGCCGAATATCTTTTGTCCAAAGCCAAATCGTACTTTTGCTCAAATCAAGACGAGTGGCTATGGCCGGAATGGACATTCCTTTTTTCCGTAACCTTATCGCCTGACTTTTTACAGATTTATCATGTGACATATTAGAATCTAATATATAACATAACCATCTGACTTTCAATAATTGGATAGGACAGACCTTGATAAAATTGTTTCTTTCTAGTAAGATCCCGGCTACCTGGTGACCAGCCAGGCAATCCAGACAACGCTCAACGGAGTCTTTTCGTGAAACCCTCCCTGCCCCCCTCTCCTCGCTCACTCGAGCAGCTCCCCTCCGAAGCCGTTGTGCTTCTTCACTCGCCGGAAGGCCCGTACGGGAGCTTTGCTCTCGCGGATCTTGTCCGTCTGCATGGTGATTCTGGCACCATCGTTCTCGTCTTCCTGAGCGATCTCGTGAACGACGCAAACGAAAAGGTCCGGTTCCTCACCACGGTCCGCGAACAGGTTCGCAGGCTCGGTGAAGTGTCGGTGTTGTTCTTCGGCCCGATGTACCCCGCTCAAAAGAAGGGTACTGAAGGGACTGCCCGCAGGGTTGGAACAAGCTACATCCAGCACTACAACTACGCAGAGGCACTGCTGCGGCCGCTCAGCAACGTCACGCTGGTGGTTCCCACGCAAGAGATCCTCGCGGCCCTCAACCTCCGTGTGACGGAAACGGCCAACGCGAACACATCAGGCTGTGATGCTCTGGTGTACATCAAAGACAACCACATCATGTGGACCTGGGATGGCCAAGGCTCGCGTGGCGGCTTCAACTTCGAAGGCCTCAAGGAGCAGATGGAATCGAATACCGACATCGCTGTCGATTCGGCTCCAGACGATGCCTCCGACGAAGCCCAGGTCGAGCCCTCCCTGACGACCCACATGCTCCCCACCGAGTCTGAAGTCACCGTCGACCTCCCGGGCTAAGCCCACTCGCTCTCCACGGTTCGACCCTCGCGTCGACCGTCTTTTTTTACGCAAAATCCCGCCACGTGGCGGGATGTTTGTTATTTGGTTTCCTTGTGCGTGGTGTGCGAACGGCACCACTTGCAGAACTTCTTGAGTTCAAGACGTTCCTTAATGGTTTTTTTGTTCTTGTGGCTCATGTACCCGACATTCTTACATTCGGTGCACTCGAGCTTGATCATGTTGTCCTGAGACATAATGGGAATTTCGCCTATTTGGCTGACGAGAGCTCATTCAACACGACTCTTCCAGAGCTGTTTTGCGATGTTTCGAGCGAAAAACGTGAAGCACGACGAGTCGTAGCAAAGCTACGGCGAGGAATGCTGAATGTTTTGCAGACGAAACAGCGCGAAACGGAGTCGGGAGAGCCGTGTTGAATGAGCTCTTAACGCCAGGACGATAACAAATTCGGTAAATTCGGTCAAGATCTTGTCTGGTCTGGCCTGCCGGCCGAAGCTCCAACGGAGCGAAGGCTGGAGCCGCCTGTCGGATTTGAACCGACGACCTTCACTTTACAAAAGTGTTGCTCTACCACTGAGCTAAGGCGGCGGAATGCTGTGGTGGGCAGAGAAGGATTCGAACCTTCGAAGGCGTGAGCCAAGAGATTTACAGTCTCTCCCCGTTGACCGCTTGGGTATCTGCCCCTCTGGAGCCGTCAATCGGGATTGAACCGATGACCTCATCCTTACCATGGATGCGCTCTACCAACTGAGCTATGACGGCGAATGCGGCGGAACTATACCAAAGGAGTCGCCGGCTGTGAAGAGTCACCTGTGAGCGCTTTATAACGTTCTTCAAATTCAGCAATTTTCTGATTTTCTGGGTTTGCTTCTTTCAAACGGTCGATACCTTTTTTGGCATCATCGAGCATTTTTGCTGACAGAGCTGCTTCCGTATAACGATCGATGAACCGAGGGTTGTTCGAACGTAATTCAACCGCTGCACGAAGATGTTCCACTACAGCTCGCCCATCACCTGTTTTTTCTTCCAACTCTGCAAGACTAAGCCGAACACTCGGATCTTCAGGAGACAAACGAAGTGTAAACAATAACGTTTCACGTGCCTGATCGTACTGTCGATTTTGCAAATACAAGTTGCCGAGTCCTTCGTATGCTTTTACATGTTTTGGATGGTGGCTGATAATTTCGATGTAACGCTTCTCTGCTTGTACGGTTTCATCATCACGGACAAATGCCTCTGCTTCGTCGAGCAGGCGTTGCACAGCCACCGTATCCATCGCCCGCGTCCCTTCATCTGCGGCACGCTTTACTCGTTGATAGTACTGCTCAAGTTTGTACAACTTCTGCACAGCCCGGCGTCCAACACGAGAAACAGAACCAACCGTCGTTGCCGCCGTCTTTGCCACACCTGAAATCTTCTCACGTCCAACACGGTCAAAGCGTTGCAAAATGAGTTGCTCCTTAATGCGTTTTGTTCTTTCTTGCGGGATTGATTCGACATTCAACACGCGAAGTTGCGGAATCTTTCGCGCAAGAATCGTAAAGAAGACCACAAGGCCAGCAACGAATGTCAGAGTAGGAATGAGATACCACCACATACATTATGATCGAGCTTCAATAACATCTGCGGCTGCTTTGAGAATCTTCGTAAACTCGGCAAGCTTCACACTTGCTCCGCCAACCAAGAGCCCGTCCACTTCATCTTCCCGCAAAAAGCTGTACGCATTTTCTCCTGTGACACTTCCGCCATACAACACACGGAACTGTGTAGATTTAATCCCGGGCAAAAACTCGGGAACAAGCCCGTGAATCCACGCGTGCATTTCAATCGTATCTTGCGGCGATGCCGACGTACCGCTTCCAATGGCCCACACAGGTTCGTACGCAAACACGATCGATTCCTTGTGCCGCAAATGCACATCATGCAGCGCTCCACGCAGTTGTGCCGCAATCACATCACGTGCCTTCCCCGCTTCGCGGTCTGAACGTGATTCACCCACACATACCACCGGTACAAGCCCAGCCGATAACGAAGCAATCAACTTCTTATTTACCATCGCATCTGTTTCACCAAACAAGCTTCGACGTTCCGAGTGTCCGATGAGCACGTGCGTCACTCCGAGCTCCACCAACATGCGTGGCGAAATCTCCCCGGTAAACGCCCCTTGCTCCTCCCAAAACACATTCTGCGCCCCAAGCGCCACATGACTCCGCGCCACGACTTTCCGCACCTCGCCCAACGCCACAAACGGTACACACACAATTGTCTCCGGCAAAAACTTCCCCCCACGCAACGCCAACAGTGTGCCGCGCGCCAGCGCAACACTTTCACGTGTCCCCACGTTCATCTTCCAGTTGGCGATGATGGTTTTCATATCGTTGGGTTACTGATTTGGGGTGACGGGCTGCATAGTATATCCGTGAAGCTCACAGGATCATGGGGAGCGAAGTGCCGGTGCCCCCAACGGCCGGAGCGAGAGGACGGCGAAGTCCGGACCGAGTGAGGACGTTGGGGTGGCACGGAGCTAGGGGCCCCGTGATCCCGCGGCTCATCGCGGCTAACCGGGAGGGCGGGGTGCGGGGACCCTGTCTATATACCTGCTGCTTTGAAAAACTCGTCCACATCTTTGAACGGCCCCACCGAACCCACCGACATTTTGGCGAAGTCGAGAATATCGTTTGCGGCGGCTTTCACTTGTGCCGCAGTCACCTTATCCATGTCCGCAAGTTTCTCGTCCGGTGTTTTCGTTTTGCCGAGGAACAACTGCTGGCGTGCGTACCATTCGGCTTGATTCGACGACTCTTCAAGACGCAAGCGCAAACGACCGCGCGTGTTGTCTTTTGCCTCGCGTAATTCGCGTGGGGTAACTCCATCTTTCTTTATCTTGCGAAGTTCTGCAAGGATCGTTTTCACCGCGAGTGGCAAACGAGCCTTTTCAATACCGGATTGCACCATAAACACACCTGTATCCTCGTATGTCGAGTTCCCGGCACGCACGAAATAACACAGCCCTTTGCGTTCACGCACAGAAACAAACAAACGAGAACTCATTGTTCCACCAAGAATCGTCGCAAGTACTCCCACAGCCGCGTTACGCTCATCGTTCACGGCATACGAGGGAAACCCAAGCGCAACCTGAATTTGCTCTGTCTCTTTAAATTGAACGCGAGCCCGTGGCTTTTTCGTTTTCCCAAGCACTGGCATTACCTCAAACGCTTTGGCAGGCTCACCCTTCCCTTTTACTTTTCCAAATGTTTTTTCAAGCAGCGCCAAAATTTTTGCCGCATCGATGTTTCCCGCCACGGCAAGCACAAGACGTGATGGATCATAATACATGTCGCGATACGCGATGATGTTGTCACGCGTCATGCTGCGCATAAGTTCCGGCGTTCCTGCAATATCCCAGCCAAGTGTATTCCCTTCGTACATGGCCTGCTCCATCAGCTCTTCAACATGCATCATCGGGTTGTCCTTGTACATGTTGATCTCCTCGATGATCACCCCGCGTTCACGGTCTAACTCTTTCTTGTCGTAAACAGAGTTGAACATCATGTCATGCAAAATATCAATCGCAAGCGGTGCGTGTTCTGCCGCCGCCGTGACGTGATAGCCTGTGATGTCTTTTCCTGTGTAAGCGTTGTACTCCGCTCCAACCGCATCGAGCGCACGACTAATGTCGAGCGTAGACGGACGCCGTTTTGTTCCCTTGAACATCAAGTGCTCAATGAAATGCGAAGCTCCGTTAATCGCTTGATATTCGTAGCGTGAACCAACTTTCACGAGTGCAAGCACCGTCGCCGCTTGCGTCCCAGGAACTGAAATAAGATGAACAGGAATGCCATTTTTGAGAAGAACGGGTTTGGACATAGTGCGAAAGAGGTTCGTGGGTTCTCAGGTTCGCAGGTTCTCAGATCCAAAATGATGGTCTCTGCAAACCTACGACCCTGCGAACCTGAGAACCTAGAATTGATTTTTCAAATAGCCTTCGAGCTCGTCGAGTTTCACGCGTTCTTGTTTCATCGAGTCACGATCGCGCACGGTGACGGCGCTGTCGTTGAGTGTGTCGAAATCGACCGTCACACAGTACGGCGTACCAATTTCGTCTTGGCGGCGATAGCGTTTCCCAATGGATTGCGTTTCGTCGTATTCAACGCGCCAACGTTTTGCGAGACGCTCGGCGAGTGGGCGTGCAACGGACGTAAGTTCATCTTTTTTCGAGAGCGGAAGAATGGCAACCTTGATTGGAGCCAGTGTTTTCGGAAAATGAAACACAACACGTGTATCTGTCTCTCCACCTTCACCCGTCGTCGGCGCCTGCTCTTCGTCGTAACATGAAACGAGCATAGCGAGCAGTGTGCGATCAACACCAAACGTTGGTTCAATCACGTGCGGCACATACTTCTCGCCCGAGATCGGATCCGTGTACGTCACATCTTTTTCTCGGCCCGAAAACTTCGCATGATTCGACAAATCGAAATCCGTGCGATAGGCAAGTCCGTACAATTCTTTCAAGCCAAATGGAAAGTCGAATTCCAAGTCGATCGTCCGCTTCGAGTAGTGCGCACGCTCGCCATCTGGCACTTCCAAATCATGCACGCGCGCTGCATCAATGCCGCACAACCCAAGCCAACGCTGCATCTCCCCACGCCAAAACGCAAACCATTTTTCCCATTCCGATGGATGGATAAAAAACTCGATTTCCATCTGCTCAAACTCGCGCTGACGGAAAATAAAGTTGCCTGGCGTAATCTCATTGCGGAAGGCTTTCCCCATTTGTGCGACACCAAACGGCACACGTTTGCGCGATGCATTCAGCACCTGAGGGAAATCTACAAACATCGCCTGCGCTGTTTCCGGACGGAAATAGGCAACAGCAGTCGCATCTTCCTTCGGACCAATCCAAGTCTTCATCATGAGATTAAATGAAGCTGGCTCCGTGAATGTTCCCTTGTTGCCACACTTCGCACACGGTCGCGCCAAATCAATTTGGTCTGCGCGATACCGCTCGTGACATTCGCGACATTCCACAAGTGGATCTGTAAACGTCGCCAAGTGTCCACTAGCTTCCCACACTTTCGGGTTCATAATGAGCGCTGCATCAATCCCAACCATGTCAAGCCGCTCCTGCACAAACGTCTTCCACCACAACGCCTTAATGTTATTCTTGAGTTCAACCCCAAGCGGCCCGTAATCCCACGAGTTCGCCATTCCGCCATACAACTCCGAACCAGGAAAAATAAATCCCCGATTTTTGCAAAGTGCTACAAGTTTGTCCATCGTAAGTTCGGGCATAGCTAAACAGTCATGATCTCTTCCTCTTTCTTCTCCGAGATCAGTTCTACCAAATCATTAAATTCTTTCGTCAACTTATCGAGCTCGTCAAGAATCTTAAATTTCTCATCTTCGCCGAACTCTTTGTCTTTTTCTTTTTTGCCAGCTTCATCGCGAATCGACTCACGCACGCCACGAATGGCAATACGAGCATCTTCGCCTTTCTCGTGCATACTCTTCACCATTTTCTTGCGTGTCTCTTCCGTCATCTGTGGCATCACAAGTCGCACAATCGATCCATCAACGGCCGGGTTCACTCCCAAGTCTGCCTCCCGAATCGCTTTTTCAATCGCCTGCAAAAGCGATTTGTCCCACGGTTCAATCACAAGTGTTTTTGAATCCTGAACTCCAATGGATGCCACGTTGTTGAGCGGCATCATGGCGTCGTACGCCGGCACGGAGACATTCTCTACCAGCGTTGGTGTCGCACGGCCCGTGCGTAGCGAAGTGAGCTCAGACTGAAAGTGTTCTACCGCCGCTTGAAAATCTGCTTTTCGTTTCACTAAAAATGGATGCATATACACTTCGTCATCCTTCGGACTCCTCTGGATGACAGTGATCAATCTAATTATTTCTCCAGAGTCATCACACCGAGGTACACCGTATTCACATCATCCGGATCGATCAACAAATCCTTGGGCGAACGTGTGCTCGGGATTTTCATGGTCACCCATGTTTGTCCACCATCTGTAGAATGGTAAAAGACATCTCCTGCACCGTAATAGATTTGATTTGCGTCGGAAGGGAAAATCGCGAGAGCGTTGATGAGTACTTCGCCATCACCGGTGGTAAGTGGGATTTCGTTCCAGGTGGCTCCGGCATCAACCGAGCGAAGCAAGCCGAACTCAGTGGAAGCCACAATGGTTGTTCCAGATGAGTCCTGAACAAGCCGCACGACCTTATCTCCCTTTTTGAATTCCTTCAACTCTTCTTTCAGTGAAGTCCATGTGGTGCCTCCATCAATCGTTTTATAAACTCCTTGTGATTTGTTTGAAACAAAGACCACACGGCTGTCGGTATTCGACACCAAAATACTTGAGATCGATTTGTCGGAAGACAACACAGCACGCCAGGTTACTCCCGCATCTTCACTCTTAAGCATATCTCCATTTGAAAGTCCGATCCAGACATTGTTGGAGTCGTACCAATCCACTGCCACGCGCGTAAGCGACACGGTCGAGCGTGTTTCTACGTATGCCTCACTGTTCCACACACGACCACAGGTGGTTGTTTTGTACAACCGGTCACCTTTTGCAACAAAAACCGTACACACATTTTTTGGATCTACTTCTACCGCGGCAATCGACCCCGTTCGAAGCGCCTCAACACGTGGCTGTCGCCATGTTGCCGCTGCATCTTCCGAAATAAAGAGTCCGTGTTCCTTTGTTCCCAGATAAATCACTTGAGAATCTTGTGGATCCATTTCTAAGTCAGACACGTCCACCGCGGCGATGGAACCAAGACCTTTTGAAGAGACAAGTGCGGCTGCCTGCGCCCAAATGTTTCCACCATCCACACTTTTGAGTACACCACCATCCGGGCCTGCGGCCGTTTTTGTTTGTCCGCAGCCAAGACCCATAAGCGTGACTGCAATGAGGGCGAGACCGAGAATGTGACGTGTTTTCATACCATGGGAAGATTAAGAGCTACATGTTCAAGAGCAAGAATAGGTGAACCGTTGCCGCGGAGCGCTTGGCGGGAGGCATGGATGGAGTCGAAGCCAGAAAAGTCAATGAGTCGTGGAGTGATGGAGTCGTGGAGTGACACTAGAAGGTGTTCGCGGAGGTTTTCTTCGAGAGCATCTAGTGTTTGGGTGGCTGCCACTGTTTTGTTCGCTTCCTCTTTTGGGAGGAGATCGGTGATGAGGCGGAAGCGTTCCGGGAGTGTGGAGTGAAGGAAGCGCTGTGCGGCGTCACGAGCGAGGGTGAACTCAGCACGGAACGCGGCGTCTTTGAGGAGGCGGAGAGCAACACCGGGGCGGCCGCGGGCTTGTGTGACGAGTTCTGTTGCATCTTCTTTTGTGAGACCTCGGGCTCGTAACACCGTTTCAATCGTCGACGCTGACACTGGATGAAACCGGAATACCTGGCAACGTGACACAATCGTTTCCGGTACTGACTCAACCGCCGGCGCACGCAAGACGATGACCGTATCCCCTCGCGGCTCTTCGAGTGTTTTGAGAAGAGCGTTGGCCGCGTTTGTGTTGAGCCTGTCCGCTTCCTCGATGAAGGCCGCTTTGTATCCGGTGCCAAGTGCCGAAAGCGTGAGTCGCTCCACAAGCGCTCGCACTTGCGCAATCGAGATCGTTGACGCGAGCTTGTCCGTGTCCTCATCTGTTTCTCGTTCAAGCATCGACACATTCGGATTCGCCGCGAGTGGTCCAGCAAGCGATTCAATCAGCGCTCGCGCCACCGTCGTCTTTCCAACCGCTTCCGGCCCCACAAACAAATACGCATGCGCCAAACACCCCGACTCGACTTGTCGCCGAAGCACCTCGCACACCGTTCCGTGGCCGATGATGTTTTTGAATGAATCCATAGTCACTTTGTTTACACTCATGAAATCTGATGATACCCTACTTTTAGATCACCAACGGAAAAGATCACCCTGCAAGATTTCGTCCTTGCGGGGCCTTTTATTTTTTATGTGACAATTTATCTCGAAGATCATTCATAAAGCAAAGCATTATAGAGACTCGTGTTCCCTTGAATGAACCCAATAAAGACATAGGCCTTCTCTACGTGATATTTCTCAGCCAAGTAAATTCGGACCGTCGAAAATCCAAAAACCACCCTTGGGAACGAATCGCGAGGTTTAAATTCTGACTATCAATGAAGGCGTAATTTCGTGCGGCCTTTTGCATACGCATTTTCATGGCCAAGTATAGCACAGGAAACCTATCTGGCCTGTTCCCCATCAAAATTTCCCACTTTCGTCCAGCACTTGATTTACACTAGTATTAGGCTAACTACAGCCGAAGTGCCACAATAGGCTCTTGACAGTTCCGCCGATTCATGTTATTATGGTTCTTGTAAGATCGAGTGAGAGCAATCACTTGATCCTGTTCTAAGAGTCTACCTATCACAGTTCTTCCAGGGACATCTGGATGATGGTTTGAGCGAAAAACGAGAAGGCTGACGAAGCGTAGCAGAGCTACGATGAGGATGCCTGAACGTTTTGCAGCCAAACCAGCGCCAGAGGGAGCCGGGAGAAATGTGATAGGTAGACTCGATAGCCGAGGGGTTCGAAGCCTGAGGCAAAGCAGCCAATTGAACTGGGGAGAGAGTCCGCGTGCCATTCGCGGCCCATTAATGGCAGGTATCTATTTTGCGAGCCGCAAGATAGAAGGCCGGTTATTGTTTGTCTCTCTACTTCAGAAAGGCAATCAATGATCGGCTTTTT
>SXGU01526833.1_pt1 | contig 10299 bp, 9 predicted proteins | sample 3174531 | NCBI WGS metagenome assembly SXGU01 (sample SAMN11356863, study PRJNA531348) | freshwater metagenome | isolation source: freshwater sample F1-140 | place: China: Fuxian Lake, Yuxi | collected 2017-12-25 | reverse complement strand
TGGCATTCATTTTGGTGGTGGGCAGCATACTGGTCAACGACACCCGCACCTCCATTCGGGAGCGGGTGGAGGCGGCCAGCCGTGTGACTGTGCAGTTGCTGGACACAGTGATCGTGAGCTCGGCGCTGAACCCGGAGTACGGTCAAACGGATAGGGTGTTGCAGAGTTTTTTAGAGTCACTGGGTTACGTGCGCAGCAGCCATATCGTGCTGTATGATATCGCCGGTAATGTCTTGTACACCTCGCCACCGTCCACCTATAAAGCCGATGTGCATGCCCCAGATTGGTTCGTCAAGTTGGTGCAGCCGCCGGTGGAAACCGTGGAGCGTCGAATACGCTATGGCACACTGGTGGTGTCGTCTAGCGCCGCCGGATCGATACGCGAAGCCTGGTCAGGCTTTAGGCAGTTGATGTGGGTGGGTTTGTTTTTTTTCGTGCTGCTCAACAGCATGGTATACGCCTTGTTAAGCCATTCGCTGAAGCCGATCAAACCCATTTTAACGTCGATTAATCGCATGGAAAAAGGCGATTTAAGCACCCGTTTGCCGGCATTTGCTCTGCCGGAGTTTAATCGCATAGGCCACAGCCTCAATCGCATGGCGGAGTCGTTGGCGGTGGAGCGGCAGTTAGAAGAAAACCGTCAGCTTACTCAGTTGATACAAACCCACATTGAAGACGAGCGGCGCAGTTTGGCTAGGGAGTTGCATGATGAGCTTGGTCAATACGTAACGGCGATAAAAACGTTTGCGGTGGCAATTGCCAGTAAAGCCAAAGAAAAATCACCGGATATTGCCGCCAATGCGCAAACCATTGTGGCTGCTGCCAATCAGATTTACGAAGGCATGCACAGCATCATACGGCAATTGCGGCCAGGCGCATTGGACAACTTGGGCTTATCAGAAACCTTGCGCGACGCGCTTAATTATTGGCAAAAAGCCCACCCAGAGGTGCATTTTGATTTAAGCCTAAATGGCGATGTGGATGGCCTGGGCGAGACGCTTAACATTAATGTGTACCGCATTGTGCAAGAGGCGATAAACAATGCCTTAAAACATGCCAAAGCGACGCGTATAACAGTCGGTGTAAGTGTTGCGGCCAACGCCCTACAAGTTCACATTAAAGACGATGGTTTGGGCATGAATTTGGCCGCCGTTGACCAAACCCAACATTTCGGTTTATTGGGCATGCGTGAGCGTGTGCAAGGCTTTCACGGCAGTTTTAGTTTGCTTTCTGAACCGAATCGCGGCACGGCAATCTACATCAGCATTCCGTGTACAAACCAAACCGCAATCAGTTAATGGATGAAAAATAATGAGTGTAATTAATGTCATGTTGGTGGACGACCATGCCGTGGTGCGCATGGGGTTTAAAATGCTACTGGAAACCGATGCCGAGATTAAGGTGGTGAGCGAGGCCGAAAGTGGGGAGCAGGCCATACAGCGTTACATGGAATTTAAACCCAGCGTAGTGGTGATGGACATTACCATGCCCGGTATAGGGGGCTTGGAAGCCATAGAGCGCATTTTAGTCAAAGACAGCACGGCTAAAATTCTAGTATTGTCTGCGCATGAAGACTCGGTGCATCCTAAGCGGGTGCTTAATGCCGGCGCCATGGGCTATTTAACTAAACGCAGTGCGGCCGAAGAGATGATCAAGGCGATACGGGTGGTGGCCAGTGGCAAGAAGTATTTAGAAGCCGGAGTGGCGCAGCAAATGGCCATACAGCAATTGTCCGGCGAGCAAAACCCAGTGGACGTGTTGTCGCCGCGTGAATTCGAGGTGTTCATGGCTTTGGCTAAAGGTAAAACCACCAATGAGATTGCTGAAACCTTGTTTCTAAGCCCGCGTACCGTGGGCACCCACCTTTACAACATCAAACAAAAATTAAACGCCAACAATTCCGCAGAAATTGCCTTGATTGCCATGCGTAGTGGGTTACTGGAAGCTTGAGCGTTTAAGACGGTTTGCTGCGTAGGCTAATTAGGCCGCTCAATACGACCAGTGTGATGGCCAGCCCATCGTTCAAGGCCAAGTGTTCACCCCAGCACATTACCCCCAACAGGCTGGCTAATACCACCGTGCTGTAGGCTAAGCTTGCCACTACCAAGGTGTCACCGGTGCGGTAGGCGCGGGTCATGGCCAATTGCGCAACGGTGGCGGTGGCGCCTAGGCCGACTAACAACAGCATGTCTTGCCAGCTCAAGCGATGAAATCCAGTTAGTAACAAAGGGTTGATGCCGTTTATAAAACGCAATTGCGATGCCAGCAGTAGCCATGCGCCGGCAATCAAGGTGGATACCAGGGTGAAATAAAATACCGTGCGGGTATCTGGCTCTTGAAGTTGCCCTAATTGTTTAACGTGCACATAAGCCCATGCTGCCCCCAGCCCAGATAGCAAGCCCAAGCTGGCGGCCAGTCCGTTGCCACTGGTTAAGCTGGGTTTTAGCAGCAAACTGACTCCAGCAAAACCAATCACGAGTGCGAACAGCAGGGTCTTTTTCAGCGGTTCTTTTAGTAGCAACGGCGACAGTATGGCCAGAAATAATGGCGAGGTGTAGTTGAGGGTAATAGCGGTGGCCAGTGGTAGCCTGGCAATGGCGTAAAAAAACAGTACCAATGAGGCAAAGCCCACCAAGGCGCGGGAAAGTTGTTTAAACAGCACGGGGGTGGCCATGCTGACCTTCTGAGTGCGCATATAAAGGTAGACGGTGAATAATCCAAATAGCGATCGGTAAAACACCAGTTCGCTGCTGCTGAATTTTGTTGCGCCCAGCTTAACCAAGGCGCCCATCAGCGCAAAACCAAGCGCAGCCAGCAACATCCATAAACTGCCTAAATTAGGTAGGCGGCCAGTGTTTAATCGAAAAAAGGGGGTTTTTTGCATGGGGTTTGTAGGCTAAGCCACTGTTTTTAAAATGCTAGCTAGCCTGACTTAAGCTTGCCAATTAAGGGGTTTTCAGATAATCTCACGCTTATTATTTTATGTGCATTTATAAATGCCACCCAAGTCGGTTTTAACTTGGGCTGTGCCATTATAAATGCTCAGTGTGGCTTTCATGCTAAATCGGTTAATTTCAGTCCAAACGGCGGCATCGGTCGCCGTTTTTCATTAGTGTGTGGATTATTTTTATTTAAGAGTGCTATGTCAGATCATTTAATGAACACTTATATGCGTCAACCCATTACCTTCGCCAAAGGCGAGGGGATTTGGCTTTGGGATAGCGCCGGTGAAAAATACATGGATGCCTTAGCTGGGGTGGCGGTTAACGGTTTGGGTCATGCCCATCCTAAGTTGCTTCAAGCCATCAGTGCGCAAGCGGCCAAACTGATCCACGTATCTAACCTATACCAAGTGGCCGAGCAAGCGGCCTTGGCTGATAAGTTGTGCGCGATAGCGGGCATGGACAAGGTGTTTTTTTGCAACTCCGGTTGCGAAGCCAACGAAGCCAGCATCAAATTGGCGCGGCTCTACGGCCATAATAAAGGCATTAGCAACCCAGAAATTATTGTCATGGATAAGTCTTTTCATGGCCGCACCATGGCTACCTTGTCGGCTACCGGTAACCGTAAAGTGCAGGCAGGTTTTGAGCCACTGGTTAGCGGTTTTATCCGTGTGCCTTACGATGACATCGAGGCGGTTAAACAAGTGGCCAGTCGCAATGCAAACGTGGTTGCGATCTTGGTCGAACCGGTGCAAGGCGAAGGTGGCATCAATATTCCCAAAGACAGCGGCGCTTATTTAGAAAGCTTGCGGCAAATCTGCGATGCGCACGATTGGTTGTTGATGTTGGATGAGGTGCAAACCGGAGTGGGGCGGACCGGCACTTGGTTTGCTTTTCAGCACACGGCCATTAAGCCAGATGTCATGAGCTTGGCTAAGGGCTTGGGTTCTGGCGTGCCCATAGGCGCTTGTTTGGCCCGTGGTAAGGCGGCAGACGTATTCGTTTATGGTAAGCATGGCTCAACCTTTGGCGGCAATCCCTTAGCTTGCGCGGCTGGTTTGGCTACATTGCAAGCCATAGAACAAGAAGGCTTGTGTGCCAATGCAGAAAAAATGGGCGATTTAATCAGATCGCGTTTAGTGGCTGAATTGGCCGATACGCCTGCGGTGCTAGCCGTTCGTAATGCCGGTTTGATGATAGGTATAGAGCTGGACAGGCCTTGTGCTGAGCTGGTGAAAATGGCTTTAGCGGCTAAATTGTTGATTAATGTGACGGCAGACAAAGTGGTGCGTTTATTGCCGCCACTGGTTATCAATGCAGAAGAGGCAGAAGAGTTAGTTACACGCCTGGCGGCTATCATAAAAGCATTTTTAAACAATACGTTATAATGCCAATGCGGACTTAAGTTAAACACACAAAGCGTTATCTGGAAACAATGCGGTAAATAATTATGGCAATAAAACATTTTTTACAATTTAATGATTTATCTCGTGAAGAGTTGCTCTACGTATTTGAGCGTAGCCGTGTCATTAAAAGTCAATTTAAGGCTTACCAACAGTACTGGCCCTTGCAAGACCGCACCTTGGTGATGATATTTGAAAAAGCCAGCACCCGAACACGCTTGTCTTTTGAGGCCGGTATGCAGCAGTTGGGGGGCTCGGCCATTTATTTGAATACCCGTGATTCGCAATTGGGCCGTGGTGAGCCGGTGGAAGACGCGGCGCAGGTTATTTCGCGCATGAGCGACATAGTCATGATACGGACTTTTGAGCAGGAAATTATTGAACGTTTCGCGGCAAATTCGCGTGTGCCTGTGGTGAACGGCTTAACCAATGAGTACCACCCTTGCCAAATTTTGGCCGACATTTTCACCTACATTGAGCACCGTGGTTCTATCCAAGGCAAAACCGTGGCTTGGATAGGCGACAGCAACAACGTATGCAATACCTGGCTGCAAGCGGCCGAGGTGTTGGATTTTAATGTGCATGTTTCCACGCCGCCGGGCTACGAAGTGGAGCCCGAACGGGCGAACTTATACGGCAACAACCATTTTGAGGTGTTTGCTGATCCAATGGATGCGGCTAAAGGCGCCCATTTGGTTACCACGGATGTTTGGACCAGCATGGGCTTTGAGGCGGAAAACGAAGAGCGTTTGCGTGATTTTGTCGATTGGCAAGTGGATGCCGACATGATGCAAGTAGCGTCGAAAGACGCTTTGTTTATGCATTGTTTACCGGCTCACCGTGGTGAAGAGGTGTCGTCTGAAGTGATTGATGGCCGTCAATCCGTGGTTTGGGATGAGGCGGAAAACCGCTTGCATGTGCAAAAAGCATTAATGGAATATTTATTATTAGGAAAAGTGTAAGCAATGAGTACTGTTAAAAAAGACATCAAAAAAGTGGTTTTAGCCTATTCTGGCGGCTTGGACACCTCGGTTATCTTGAAGTGGTTGCAGGATGAGTATCAATGTGAGGTGGTGACATTTACCGCAGACTTGGGTCAAGGTGAAGAGTTGGAGCCAGCAAGAGCAAAGGCTAAAGCAGCGGGTGTTAAAGAAATATACATCGATGATTGCCGTGAAGAATTTGTCCGTGATTTCGTTTTCCCTATGTTTAGAGCGAACACGGTCTACGAAGGCGAATATTTATTGGGCACGTCGATTGCGCGCCCATTAATCGCGAAGCGCTTAATCGAAATTGCAGCAGAAACGAATGCCGATGCCATTTCCCATGGCGCAACCGGCAAGGGCAATGATCAAGTTCGGTTTGAGCTTGGTGCCTACGCATTGAATCCCAATATACAAATCATTGCGCCTTGGCGTGAGTGGGATTTATTAAGCCGTGAGAAGTTAATGGCTTACGCAGAAAAGCATGGCATACCGGTTGACATGAAACATAAGCAAGGTGGCAGCCCATACAGCATGGATGCCAATTTGTTGCACATTTCTTACGAAGGCCGTCACTTAGAAGACCCGGCAGCCGAAGCGGAAGAATCCATGTGGCGTTGGAGCGTTAGCCCAGAAAAAGCACCGGATGCCGCTGAGTATTTGGATATCGCCTACGTCAATGGTGATCCGGTTAGCTTAAACGGTGAGGCCATGAAGCCGCATGAATTGTTGGCGCATTTAAATGCCATCGGCGGTAAACACGGTATAGGCCGCTTGGATCTGGTGGAAAACCGTTATGTCGGCATGAAATCACGCGGTTGTTATGAAACACCGGGTGGCACTATTTTATTAAAAGCCCACCGTGCCATTGAATCCATCACCTTGGATCGCGAAGTGGCGCACTTAAAAGACGATTTGATGCCACGCTACGCCAGCATGATTTATAACGGCTATTGGTGGAGTCCTGAGCGTATTGCCTTGCAAACGCTGATAGACCATACGCAAACCGTGGTCAACGGTTGGGTGCGCGTTAAGCTGTATAAGGGTAACGTGATCGTGACTGGGCGTGATAGCCACAGCCACTCCTTGTTTGATTCCAGTATCGCCACTTTTGAAGACGACAAGGGCGCATACGATCAAAAAGATGCCGGCGGCTTCATTAAGTTAAATGCCTTACGCCTCCGTATCGCGGCCAATTTGAAACTTAAACAAAAATAGCCGCTCACTTAGGGCGCTTGTTCTGCGTGGCTGACACGCCGAGCAGGCGCTTATTCAAATTTTGCGCAAAAGGTGACACTCCGTATGTCTTTTAAGCACATCGTTTCGCGTGATAATCCGGTGTTTAAGCAGTTAAAGCGCTTGGCCGATAACGCTAGGGAAAGGCGCAGCGAAGGCTTAACGCTGCTTGACGGCGTGCACCTTATTCAAGATTACATGGCCGCATTCGGCGAGCCGACCTTGATCATCATTCCGGAAGGGCAGAGCAGCGTCGAAGCCACCGGCCTCATTCAAGCGTTGGAACACGTCGATACCGTCATGTTACCCACGCTGATGTTTGCAGAATTAACCCCGGTTGCCAGTGCCACAGGCATCTTGGCCATGGTGGGCATCCCCAGCATAGCCATGCCGGCTGCGGCGGATTTTGTGTTGATGCTGGAGGATATTCAAGATCCGGGTAATTTAGGCAGCATGCTACGCACGGCCGCCGCCGCTGGGGTGGATGCGGTCTACCTAAGCAGCAGTTGCACCGATCCGTGGTCGCCAAAAGCCTTACGGGGTGGGCAGGGCGCGCAATTTGTCTTGGCCATAACGACGCGTGCCGATTTGCAAACTGAACTGGCGCGCTTTGCGGGCACCAGTTACGCCACCGCTATGGATGGTGCATCCTTGTATGATCAAGATTTACGGGCTGCTTGCGCATTTGTATTCGGTAACGAAGGGGCCGGTTTGCGCAAACAAACCATGGCGGCGGCTGCTAAGCGCATCACCATTCCTATGGCGGCGGGGCAATTGGGTCGGGTTGAATCATTGAATGCGGCTGCCGCCGCGGCAGTTTGTTTATTTGAGCGTAAGCGCCAGCAAGCTGGCCATTAATGTACGTTGGCTTGGCTAGGCGCCGCTAAATGCGTGCTCAATAACTGCGTGGCATCGACTTTATCAAAGGCGTAATGGGCATTGCAAAAATCACAATTAACGTCTATTTGACCTTGTTCTGCCAGTATGTCTTGCAATTCTTCATCGCCTAGCATGCGCAGCATGCTGGCCACGCTATTGCGGTTGCAACTGCAATAAAATTGCGTGTTGCTGGCGGCAAAAAGCCGCACCTCTTCCTCGTGAAATAGCCGGTTTAATAGCGTTTCTGCCGGCAACTGCAACAGCTCTTCGGCCGTGACCGTGCTGGCTAAATGGCCGACGCGATTCCAGATGTCGGCGTCTTGAATAACCGTCGTTTGGTTCATGGTTTCGGGTAATTTTTGCAACAACATGCCCGCTGCCGTTTCGCCATCGCAACACAGCCAAATTCGCGTGTCTATTTGCTCAGAGCGCAACATGTAATTTTCCAGTATGGTGGCGATGCTGTCGCCTTCTAAAGGCACGATGCCTTGATAGGCCTGATTGCCGTCTTTGGGGTCCAGGGTGATGATAAATTGACCGTGCGTGATTAGATCAAATAAGCCTTGTTGTTCGTCTATGGCGCCTGCCCATTTTGCCGTGGCGCGCATTCTAAGCGGTGTGTCGGCGTCGGCGGTGCATTCGACCACCAATAATTTAAGGGCACCCTTGCTTTGAATTTGCATGACCATGCTGCCATTCATTTTTAGCGTGGCGGCCAACAGGGCGCTGGCGGCCATCAATTCGCCTAAGGCGAGGCGCAATCCCTTGGGCAAATTTTGCTTATTTAAAGCCAATTGCAAGGTAAGCGCAAGCTTGACCAAGTTGCCGCGTACTGGGCTGTTTTCAAATAGAAAGCGCTGCAGGGTGTCTTGATTTTTTTCCATGCGGCTATTTTAACATTGTGCCTAGGCATTCCAAACTATTAAGCAGGGTATGGCAAGCTGGATGAGCTAAGTTTATTGCTGATAGGGCGGGATATGCCAACTGTGCAAGCGATCGCCCAATAGCCAAAGTTCACAATGTAAGCGGTCTGCCCCATGGGCGCTGACATCGAATTCGTAGCGTCGCAAAAATTGCACGTGGCCACGGCTGTTGCGCCCTAGTGATAGCTTATTGCAGGCCACGGTCTCGTCCAATAATTGTAAATGGTAGCGTGCGGCCAATTCGCTGCCGAGTAGAATAGCCCGCTCACGTTTGGCCATGCTGTCTAGCCAAAACCAAGCTAACAGCACTAAAATTAACATCAATAGCAATTCCATATCTCACCCATGTATAACGCGTTGTCGCAGTATGTGGCCAGTGCGCCGGCTTGTAAAGTGGGCACTTAGGCACCGTTTCAGTGCCTTGCGTGGGTGGGCGCACTAATTGTGTGCGTAAAATGTGGGCGCTGCAAAATGATAGTGATTAAAAACAATCACTTAAAGGTTGGCGCGCTATTTGCTTAATATAACGGCATAAAAATTTTGGAGAGCAGTGAATATGGAAGCGTTAATTTCAGCAAGCGACGTGTTATTTGTTTTATTGGGCGCCATTATGGTGCTTGCCATGCACGCCGGCTTTGCCTTTTTAGAGGTGGGTACGGTACGTAAGAAAAATCAAGTGAATGCCTTGGTGAAAATCATGGTGGATTTTTCTGTGTCGACCGTGGCTTATTTTTTTATAGGGTACAGCATTGCTTATGGCCTAAACTTTTTTAGCGGGGCCGAGGTGTTGGCAGCTAAAAATGGCTACGATTTGGTTAAATTCTTTTTCTTGCTAACGTTTGCGGCGGCCATTCCTGCCATTGTCTCCGGTGGCATTGCCGAGCGCGCGAAATTCAACCCGCAATTGGCTGCTACTTTCGCCTTGGTTGGCTTTGTCTATCCATTTTTTGAAGGCATTGCTTGGAATAACCATTACGGCTTGCAAGATTGGCTTGCGCTTAATTTTGGTGCCAAATTCCATGATTTTGCTGGGTCGGTGGTGGTGCATGCCATGGGCGGTTGGATCGCATTGGCTGCCGTGATGTTGTTGGGTGCGCGTCATGGCCGTTACAGCAAAGACGGTAGGTTGCATGCTTATCCACCCTCTAACATTCCCTTTTTAGCGTTGGGTGCGTGGATACTGACCGTGGGTTGGTTTGGTTTTAATGTGATGTCTGCGCAAGCCGTACAAGGCATATCCGGTTTGGTGGCAGTCAATTCTTTGATGGCCTTAGTGGGTGGGACATTGGCCGCTTTAATGGTCGGCAAAAATGACCCCGGTTTCGTCCACAATGGCCCTTTGGCTGGGTTGGTGGCAGTTTGTGCTGGTTCGGATGTGATGCACCCATTGGGCGCGTTGGCAACCGGTTTGGTGGCTGGCGGCTTGTTCGTTTGGGCGTTTAATCTGACACAAAATCGTTTAAAAATCGATGATGTATTGGGCGTGTGGCCCTTGCACGGTTTGTGCGGTGCGTGGGGTGGTTTGGCAGCCGGTATATTTGGTTCGACCGCCTTGGGTGGCTTAGGCGGTATCAGCTTTATGGCGCAATTGCTGGGTACCGGTCTGGGTGTGGTGATTGCCTTAGCTGGCGGTGCGATTGTCTATGGCGCATTAAAAATGCTGGTGGGCATACGCTTGAGTCAAGAAGAAGAATTTGATGGGGCCGACTTAAGCATTCATAAAATCGTCTCCAGCGCAGACGATTGATTCGGTTGTGCGGTGCTGAGCCAGCGCCCAACTGACGTGTTCGCGTAATAAGGCGGATTCGTCATTGGCGCGGGCCTGCAAAGCCATAATAATCGGTGGGCTGGTTTTAGCGTTACCTAATGCCACGGCAATGTTCCTTAGCCATTGTTGGTAGCCTATGCGGTAAATGGCGCTGCCGGCCAGTTT
>SXGU01188645.1_pt1 | contig 10299 bp, 12 predicted proteins | sample 3174531 | NCBI WGS metagenome assembly SXGU01 (sample SAMN11356863, study PRJNA531348) | freshwater metagenome | isolation source: freshwater sample F1-140 | place: China: Fuxian Lake, Yuxi | collected 2017-12-25 | reverse complement strand
ATAAAAAGCTGTGACTGCGACCCCTCCAGGGTCGAAAAATCATTGTTTCCGCTATCCGGGGGTGTCGCTACGCTCAACCCCCGGCTAACAGCTTGAACCCCGCTGGGGTTCCATAAGCTCACACAATGACTTGTGTATAAAAATGAGCGCCGGAGCGTGGGAACGATAGCAGATCCTCTCCAGATTTTTGTGTCGCTCTATATAATTCCGGGCTCTATAAGTGTTGTAGGAGAGGGCCATGCCCGCGATGAGGACACTACTACTTGGCCATACCGGTCAAAAGTCGCGGGCATGGCCCGCTTCTGCGGGTATCATTATGCTTAAATTAACAGCAGTGGCTCAATGGCCCCAACAAACAGGATAAAAAATGATTGAAAATCTACCGGCAACAAACAAAGTTAGCTACTGGCAACCGACGGCAGGCGAAACCATTGCCGGCGTCATTCAAGGCAGCGGCGCGTGTAAAGACTCACTCTACGACGAACAGAAAACCCTGCTTTTACAGAAGGCTAATGGCTCGCTTGTGAGCATCGGCCTTAATCGTTATTTGATACATAGCTTGAAACAAAATAACGCCGCATTAGGGGATTTAGTCACCGTCACTTTTCACGGCAAAGAGCAGAAAAACAACGGGCGTTCTTTCAATCGCTACACTTTACTCGTTGATAAAATGACCCGCTCGGCATAACAACAAAAAAGGAGGTAGTTTTTGTCAGTCATGTCACCGTCCCTCTTTTTCCCAGCACTGGAAAATATTTTTTTAGGGAAATGCATAAGACAAGATTTGCCCCCGTCTTTTGTTTAGCTATCGTTCCCACGCCGGAGCGTCACTGCCATTAAGTTAAGGATGTACAGTCCCTTCTCCCTCCGGGAGAAGGCTAGGATGAGGGGATCAAATAAGGCTTTTTTCCTTATTTTTATTCTCCTCACCCGGAGCTTTTTTCTTAACTTAATGGCAGTGACGCCGGAGCGTGCGAACTTTCGGGTATTTATTGCGCATTGCCTGACTCCAGGCCGCTGCGATTTTATCAGGCTTCATTGTTTTTTGCCCAAGCGAACGCAAGCCGAAGCACAATCAAATTTCGCCAACTCATCAAAAGGTAAAACCCTGCTTGAGTAATGCCTCAAACTGTTCGACCGGCACCGGCTTGCTGAATAGATAACCTTGCATCTCATCGCAACCTTGTTCACGCAGGAACGCCAATTGTCCTGTCGTTTCCACGCCTTCGGCAATGGTTCGCAAGCCCAGCCCTTTCGCCAAGTTGATAATGGCGCTGACGATAGCCTTGTCTTCCGGATCGGTACTGATGTCGCGGACAAAGGACTGGTCGATTTTGAGCTTGTACACCTTGAACTTCTTCAGGTAACTCAATGAAGAATAGCCGGTACCGAAATCATCGATCGACATGCGAATGCCGCGTTCGTGTAAATTATTCATCACGGTGATGACGGTTTGCGGGTTGTGCATCGCCAGCCCTTCGGTCAGCTCCAGCTCCAGATACTCCGGCGGCAAGCCCTCTTCGTCGAGTATGCGCGTAACCAGCTTGGGTAAATCGGGATGACGAAACTGCACGGCGGACAGGTTCACCGCCATAATCAACGGGGCGTAGCCGCCGTCAATCCAGGCTTTTGCTTGGCGCACGGCGCATCTTAAGACCCATTCGCCGATCGGCAGGATGAGGCCGCAGTATTCTGCAATCGGAATAAACTCGGCGGGCGAGACCATGCCAAATTCGGGATGTTGCCAGCGTAGCAAGGCCTCCGCTCCGATAATATGCCGAGCGTGCATGTCGACTTGCGGCTGGTAATAGACCTGCAATTGCCGATATTCCAGCGCATGATGCAATGCATTCACCAATTGCAGATTGCGTTCCGAGCGTGACTGCATTTCCTGGGTAAAAAAACGGTAGCATTGGCGTCCTTCCAGTTTTGCGCGATACATCGCGGCATCCGCACTCTTGGACAGCGTTTCCAAATCTTCGCCATCGTCCGGATAAAGCGCCACCCCGATTGATGCGGTCAGCGTCAGGTCATGAAGCTCAATGCAATAGGACTCGCTAATGGTCTCCAGTAATTTTTCCGCCACCTGCGCAGCACCGGTTGCGTCCACTCCCGGCAACAAGAAAATGAATTCGTCTCCGCCCAGGCGCGAGACCATATCTTCTTTCCGCAGCAGCAAACGCAGGCGTTCGGCCAGCTTGACCAATAAGGCATCGCCGATACTATGGCCGAGTGCATCATTAATATCTTTGAAATGGTCGAGATCAAGGAACATCAAGGCAAGCTGTCCGCCTTTACGCTTGGTTAAATTAAGGACAAATTTAATATGATCATTTAATTGCGTGTAATTCGGCAATCCGGTCAACGGATCGAAATTCGCCAGATAATTAATGCGCTCCTGGAAATGTTTTTGCTCGGTTATATCTTCGTAAATGCCGAGTACGCCGATGATTTCGTTAGCCTCGTTTTTAATCGGCACTTTAGATGAACGTAAACAAATGGTACTACCGTCGAAGGTGGTCTGCGTTTCTTCATAGGACAGTTTTGGCATACCTGAGTTTATGATGCGTCTGTCGTCAGCCCTATACTGTTCCGCCTGCTCTTTCCAGGCTAACTGATAATCGTCTTTGCCGATCACATCCTCTAGGAACAATTCGCCGGCATCCTTGGCAAAAGCGGGATTGCAACCGACATAGCGTAAGTCCTTATCCTTCCAGAAAATACGTATGGGCGCCGTGTCGATGATCGTTTTCAGCAGATGATGCGAGTCGGCGAGCGCGCTTTCGGCACGCTTACGCTGCGCTTCGCGTTCAAAACTGTTCAGCGCATAGTCGATGTCCATCGCCATTTCAATCAGCAAGTTGCGTGCAGCTTGATCAAAAGCATTAACTTCGGCGGCGTATAGCGTAAGCACACCTATAACCACGCCGTTTCTATGCAGCGGTAACGCGGCGGAAGCCCCCCAGCCGAAGCTTTCGCCGCGCTCGTGCCAAGGCGCGGTGATAGGGTCATGCTGAAAATCCTGACACCAGAAAGGATGGTCTTCGCGCATAGCGGTTCCGGTCGGCCCCCGTCCGGCCGCTACATGTTCGTCAATGGAAATTTGAATCCCTTCCAGATAGTCGGTACCGCTACCGTAAGACGCAACCGGCTTAAGCTGTTTGCTGTGTGCGTCCAGCAAGCCTATCCAGGTCATTTTCATGCCGCCGAAGGTTACCGCGTCACAGCAAATTTGCGCAAACAACGCCTCTTCGCTATTGCCGCGCACTATGGCCTGATTACACTGGCTTAACGCGGCATAAAGCTGGGTCATGCGTTGATTTTTCGTTTCGGCTTCTTTGCGCAGGGCATCGATCCGGGCAAGATTGACCTGCGTTTCCGACAGCCAGCCCAAGACGCTGTTTTCCAGGCCTGTGGCGACCGGAATGGCGGTTAAAAAGTCGCCGCGGCCTATGTCGATAATACGTTCATACAATTCACTTAACGAAGAGCCCAAGGTGATATGCAGGAGCCGGTAAACGCGCCGGAGTATGAGCAATAACAGGAAACCGGATGAGACGAACGCTATGAGCAAAAGCATGGCCGTATTTTCCGCGGTATGGACGGCTATCAAGGTGCGTTGGTCCAGCAATCGGTAGAATTCGCCGATCGGGCGCATGATATCCGCCTTGGCTTGAAGATAAGCGGCATCGCGCAACATCAGGCTGGCTTTGAGACGGTTGGCGTCAGTCGGCGTCGCGGTGGATTCGATCAACTTCATCGCGGCGAATTCAGTGCCGGTAAGTCCGTCCGAATTGATTTTGGCTTCCGCCAGCTTGGCAAATTCTTCTTCGCTAAAACCGGCTTGCCGCATCAGCTCCAGTAAAGCGATTTTTTGCCCGCTGTCCGGTCTTGGCCGCCGGTCGTCGGCCAGCACCAGATCCCAGTAGACATTGTGATAATCGACCGGGCGGGTCATCTTGCCGTCACGGATGTCCAGGATTTCCTGAAAGTGTTGTTTATAAATGGGGTTTCCGGTGAGGACATAACTCCGTACCATACGGGTGAGATCGTCCGAAGACTGGCGCAATTCGTCAGCCAGCAAGTAAGATTGAAGGCGCACCTCATTGGCGCGATCAATCTGCTTTTCCGAAGCGACGTAGATGGCAAAGAGAATGGCAAAAACGAAAAACATGCCCAGCGTCAGCCAGAGACTGCGCGAAAATCGAGATAAATTGTTGGGAGGCGTCATTATGTTCTTTCTTCGTGAGTCCTCATCAGGAGCCTTGTAGGGCGCACACCGCGCAGCCTTTGCGGATTTCAGAATATCAATAGTATTGGAAAGGGGCGCGATGCGCTACATGGCTAATCACGCCGCCCAAACATCGCAAAAAGGTTAGGGCGCAAGAATTTTTGTCTGTTCTTGTTTTATTGCGCCATAACCGCTTGAATGATAGTATCGAGCCTCTATTAATGATGATTAAAAAGGGGATTTCCATGACTGACATAGCATTATCCAGCCTATCAAGAAATACGTTGTTATCATTGTCTCAAAAAAAACCGCCACCCGTCACATCTGCCAACGCATCTATCGCTACCGCTGCGCCTGCCGATAGGTTTACGTTGAGTTCTGAGGCCGTGGATCGCCTTAACGCGGAAAAAACCAATGCGCAGGCTTCGCCACAAGGATTCGGTAAACTGACGTTAACGGATTTAAATGGAGAAGGCGCTAACTTAGTATCGTTGCAAACTAGACAACAACTGGGTACGCAGTCATTAAGTTTGGCTAATCAACAACAACAAACGCTTTTGCGTTTGTTTGCTTGATTAGAGACTCTTCAGCCACCCCGGATTTTCTCGATTATAAGCCTTGTAAGGGTTCGCACCGCGCACCATTATCGCATTGGAAAGGCGCGCAATGCGCCCCTACACGGCTTGGAGGGCATTGGCTTGGATCATTTCCAAGCACAGACGGTGGCCCGTGTATTTTTCCAGCAAGCCCCCTCTCGGGTCAATTCTCCCAAATCGTCGTGTACATTGGTTTCATCAACTTGCGCATCCCAAGATCCTAGTGCGGTATTGGCTTGTTCTGCGGCTGCGGGATCGATATCCGCGTTGTACAGCTTATTCCGGATTTGAAAACTACCCTCGCTGCCCAGTGAGCCTGCACAAGATCCCTTGATATACGTAACCCCCTTTACTTTGAGCAAACAGTTACTGAACACCACTTCTTTGTCTGCTAAGACTGGCGCGGCCCAGATCACGTAAAGCACACCGGCCACGATCAATTTTTTTGTCATTTTATACCTCATTAATCATGTAGTGCGCATTGCACCATTTACGAATGCGCCGGAATGACTTTGAAATTTTAACGCACTCTAATGGACAAGCCATTTCGATAATCAAAATATCCGGTACGATTGGGCTCGGCAATGGGGCGCGGTGCGCCTACTACCCGGCGTGTCCGTTTGTAGGATGCGGTTCGTACCTCACCGCATCCTACGGCCCTATAATCCGCCTTACAGCGTTCATGCATAAATAAGCCGCAATATCGGAAGAGCCAGTACCGACGGCAGCGAAGCGTATAGCCCGATCCGGAATGGCCGCCAATCGCCGCTCATGCTCATGCTGGAATAGACAAATGTCAGCAAAAGCACAAAAATATTTACAGGATATAAAATAGCGATCATGCCAATTCCTCTCGGAGCGTGCGCGTTAAGATTTGGCGAAAAATCCTCAAAAATAACAAACATATTCAGCAAAATTTGCATACCCAGCAATAAAATAAACCACCCGCTCAGATTCTTATTTAACGCCGCCATCAGTCTTCTCCTCTGTCTAATATCGAAAATCAGCCATGCAGCTTCATGCCAATGGGTGGGGCCACCCTGCCTCTAGCCGGACGGGGCATGTTGCCCGTCTGAAACGTTTCGTGTTGATCATGTAGCCGCATAGCTCAGACATCGCAAAACGTTAGGGACGGGGTTGCAAACCCCGTCCCGCTTGGGAAATCTTTGGCATTAGCGGGTGAGCGGGTAAGGTATTCGGTTTCTTGCCACGCATTAAAATCCTCAAGGCTGATTAAAACCACCGCTTTATGGTCTTCGTGAGTAATAATGAGAGGCTCATGGTTATCGCTGACTTCATCCATGAAATTAGCAAAGTTTTGTATAGCTTGATTAAAAGTAATTGCTTGCATCGGTTATATTCTCTACTGCGTTCAACGTTATGGGTATTTTGTTAAAAGGATTCCTGCCAGTCCGTTAAAGATTGGCAGTTACCGGTTAACTCGACCTACTCGGCGTGCCCCGTTTGTAGGATGCGGTGAGGTACGAACCGCATCGTTCACGGTTGATGCGGTTCCTATCGTCACCGCATCCTACGGCCCTACATGGCTACGTGTTTTGAATTATTCCAAAAGACAAGCAAACAAATATAATCAATAAAATGAATGCCGAATAAATAAGATAAACTGAAGTTCTTATTTTTTTCTTTATCTTATAGGTAAGTACGTCTGGATGTTCTTCTGAAACAATCTGATAAATAATTTCACGCATAGCAAGTAACGAAAATGCGGATGATAATAATAACGTAATAAGCGCTAATCCGAATATACCCAAAGACATATACCATATAATGGAATGTATTGGATGTTCGGGCATAATCTCTTTAGAAAAAGTTAGAATAAAGGTTACTGATCCAGCTGAAACGGAAAGAAGAGTTTTTACAAAATCAGATAAATAATTGAATGCAAGTTTTGATTTATCGTCCATTTTTATATCCTATAATTTTGGATCTATAGAATATTTTTCGTTGCAATTAGAGTTACTATCTTTAAAATGTAAAGACAAAATATTATTATCAACTACTCCTATTGCAATATCATCTTCAAAGCCTTGATCTATAATCCTTATGTCTACTATATCTGAATACCGAGGCTGATTTATTAAGAATATAAAATTTCTACTGGAAGATTTTCTTTCGCAACGAAAAATGCCGTGATCATTGGTTTTGTATTGAAGAAGTATTTGCTGACAAGACGAAGGCATACAGTATTTATCAGTAGCTTTTTCTCTGTAATATTGATAAGCAAGCGTTCTTATAATTGGTTCAGAAGAACCGGCATTCACATCAACAACAAGAACAACTAAAACAAATGTAATTAAAGTTTTTATCATAATTTTTGTCCTTAAAGTTAAAATTTGAGTGAGAAAAGCCCTGTAGTCATAAGGGTGTGCATTGCGCACCATTTACGAATGCCGGAATGATTTTGAAGTTTTAAAGCATTCACGGTTGATGCGGTTCCTATCGTCACCGCATTCTACGGCCCTGCCCTATTGATAAACGTATACAGTCACAAAGTTATTATTAGACTCTTCGAGATCGCTTTTCAAACCATTTGGATTAGAAATTCGCTTTTCTTCATCCCATACATAACATACTAAGTGATCACAGTCCTTATGCTGTCGGTAATTACTTATATCGATAATTAACTCCTCACCAATAGTTCTAGAATTATGGTTACTTCTGGTTTTTTTTACCTCAATGACTATTTTTTCCCTCTTTAACAGAAAGTCCATTCGATTTGAACCTCCAGCATAGGATGGACACCATTCCTCCGGCCTCACATCTGGAAAATCTATCGTTAACAGTGACCTAATGAGATCTTGAAGATCATATTCATCATTGATCAAAATCGTTGGGCGCGAAACCCCTTTATCGTACCTGCGCTTCTTAAGTTCTTCCGCAACTTTTGGGAGAGCCCCCAGTATAGTTTCAAGTCTTTTCAGTGGAACAAATGTCGGTAGAGTTTCTTCTGTAAGTGTTAGTGCATAGGATATGGCTTCTTTTACTTCAGCGTTCATTTTTACCGAATATGAGATCGGGTCTATCCATGTATTTCCTAGCGCCTTATTTATTTTCAATGATTGCTGGAGTTGAGTTTCCGCCATATTTTGGAAGCCGTGTAATGCATCAAGCAGATGTTGCGGCGAGGCAAACGATGAGGGAATTGATAAATCGGAATAGTTGTCGGCTATGTTGTGCACTATGTTTCTTATTCCTTGTATAACATCATCTTCACCTTCAAACGATTCAGGGAAATGAGTCGATCCAGTATCTCGCATCATTTCAAAATATAGTGGATACTTTGATGTGAAAAACTCTGTAAGGTACTCGATGGTAGGTTTCAAGTTATGCATTGAGTGTTCGCTTTGATATATGAGGTCTAACGTTAAGTAAACACCTAAGTAGGTGTATATTAATTTTCAATCAGAGGTGTATAACGCGACACCTATAATCCGTTAGGCAAGATACTATAAATAATGAAATGCTGATAGCAACCTTTTTAGGTAAACCTGAAATACACCTAAAAAACGCCTTGATTCAATCGAGCAAGGATAAGGTTCGCCAACAATCTAAATCCATTCAATCGTCGCCAACCAGCATCTCTATCCGGCAAAAACCTTCGCCGTTATCGCCCAACACATCAGCCAGCAAAGGCAAAATCCGCTGCATTTCCGCCATCAAAGTCCACGGCGGATTGATCACAATCATGCCGCTGGCGGTCATGCCGTGTTCGTTGCTGTCGGCGCGTATGCCCAATTCGAATAGCTGCATGTTTTTGATGCCGGTCGCTTGCAGGGCGCGCTCCAGCTTCCGGTTTCGGCTGCGTTCGATGACCGGATACCAGAGTGCATAAGTACCGACAGCGAAACGTTTATGCATCGCAACCAAGGTTTCGACAACCTGTTGGTAATCGCTTTTGATTTCATAAGAAGGATCGATCAACACCAATCCGCGGCGTTCGAACGGCGGCAACAAAGTCACACCGTTTTTTAAGCCGTCGGCATGAAACACCTTGATGCGCTTGTCTTTTTTGGCTTCGGCGGTTAATAATTTTATCTCGGTGTTATGCAGCTCGAATAAACACAAACGGTCTTTTTCCCGCAATAATTGTTTGGCGATTAACGGCGAACCGGGATAACGGGTCAATTGATCGGGCTTGTTAAAGCGCTTGATCAGGCTGACATAATGGGCAACGCTGTCCGGTAAATCGTCGCGCCGCCACAACTTGGCGATGCCGTTGTCGAATTCGCGGTTTTTTAATGCGTAGTCGCCGTCCAGCTCGTATTTTCCGGGACCGGCGTGGGTATCGATGCAACACCAGGGTTTGTCTTTTTTGTTTAAGTAATCCAGGCTTTGAATCAGGACGATATGTTTTAAAACGTCGGCAAAGTTGCCTGCGTGAAAGGAATGTCGGTAGCTGAGCATGATGGGTTTAAGTATTTAGAAGACTTTATCGAAGATCATCATGCCGATTTCAACGGCAATCAGCCAGATAATGATCCATTCCAATATCGTTGAATGCCGGTGTTTTTGTTCGTCCGCCAGCATTTCGAACAGTTCGTGAATGGTTTCCAGTTTCTTCGATAAGACGCCGGTGCGCGGGGCTATTTCCAGGTATTTTGCGGTGATGCCGTAAAAGGCTTCGTATTCCGGATACTCCCAAAAAAAATCGGGCGTATCCAGCAAGTCGTAATTCAAAATGATGTCGCTTTTGGTCAGAAACAGTTGGCCGCGAATTTTGGCGATTTTGTTACGGCTGAGTTTGATGGTGCCGTTTTCAGCCAAGGATTTGGGAATGTAGCTGGTATTGTTGATGGTGGTGATGGCATGGGTTTCGAAAGAGGCCAATTTAATCGATTGCGCCATGCCTTGGGATAAGGCGAAGATCAGGATGGGATCGGAAGATTCGATTTCAATATGGTCTTCAATAATGCGGGTGCTGGGGCAATCGAGCGCGAAACTGAAGTGGTCTTCTTCAGGCGCTGTCATCGGGTTTTCCGCGTGTTGCAATAATAATTGATGCAGTTTGGCCTGTTGTTCCAAGCTGACATTCCAATGCACTACGGCGCCGTAAGCGAAAACGATCGACCAGGATTCATCGCTCTCAATCAGTAATGCGCTTTTGATAATCCTGATCAGCGAGGAGTCGGATAATACTCGGGCCAATTCACTGATGTCGAAACTTTGCGCCAAACAATAGGCGACACATTTTTTAATAGACTGATGTTCAGACATAAAGTGCTCCTAAAAGTTAAGGTCAGTGTAACGGCAAGATAAGTAAGGCGTGCCTGGAGGCCGAAGTGAAGCGACATCGTTCCCACGCTCCGGCGGCACTGCCATTAAGTTAAGGATGGACAGTCCCTTCTCCCTCCGGGACAAATCCGCCGGGAGCGGATTTGCACTCGCCCGTAGGGTGCCGGACAGGAGAGTCCGGCATGATTAGGTTAGGATGAGGGGATCAAATAAGGCTTT
>SXGU01576607.1_pt1 | contig 10300 bp, 10 predicted proteins | sample 3174531 | NCBI WGS metagenome assembly SXGU01 (sample SAMN11356863, study PRJNA531348) | freshwater metagenome | isolation source: freshwater sample F1-140 | place: China: Fuxian Lake, Yuxi | collected 2017-12-25 | reverse complement strand
TATAGCAGGGTAGAATGATGCTCCTTCAAGCCGCACTGCAGCACCGGAGTGATGCCCGAGAGGCCGAAGGGGGCGCCCTGCTAAGGCGTTATACGGACAAAATCCGTATCGAGGGTTCGAATCCCTCTCACTCCGCCAAGCAGTCAACTGCGAACCGGCGCATTCTCCGCAATCCAGTGAATGCGTCGGATCTTCAGATAGTTGTTGCCCGGCTTCTCGTCCTTTCCGATTTCATTTCAAAACGGCTGCTCGTCGCGTCGGCTGGCGCCGTCGGTACCTAGCGCTGCGCTTCCTGGAATCTTGCAAGATTTTCGAAGTCCCTTCTCTCCGACGCGCCGTATGTGCCCCGAGCTTTAGCGACGACCTTGCGTCGCTGCTTTGGGCTCGGATCTTCCCTCTGCCACGTCATGTTTGCCGGATCGACTTCCCGCCTGTGTTCAGCACTTCGATCTGGCGGAGCTTCACCCCTTCTGTCCAGGACTATACTTCCTCTCCGCCCTGCTCCAGCCATTCTTTCCAAGTTGAACACCACATCACCCAACGTGGTGCAGAACGAGTTGGGCAGCTCACGAGGGCGCTAGGAATCTGCGATTGGACCAAGGCTTCACGCACCAATGCCCGCAGCGTAATCCGGAAGGGAAAACGTGTCATTTGAGCAGAGTCAGCTTTATCTCGACGATTTCGCACCAGGCCAGATCTATCCGGGGCAGACACGAATACTGGGGCAAGCGGAGTTTCAGGCGTTCGCTTCGATCACCGGCGACGCGCATCCGATCCATTACGACCCGGACTATGCCGCCAAGACGCGCTTCGGCAAATGCGTCGCACATGGCCTTCTTGTGACCTCGGTTGGCGCTCTGGGCGCAACCCCGGTTTCAGATCGATTAAAAGAGGCAATGGTGGCACTAGTCGAGCAGGACAGTAAGTTTATGAAGCCTGTATTGGTCAACGATCAAATTCGTACCGAGTTTGAAGTCGAGTCGGTGCAAGAAAAATCGGCATCGAAGACTGGTGTTGTCAGATTTATCATCAGAATATATGGGGCAAATGGCGATCTGGCTATGCAGGGGCACCATTCCTACCTATTGAAACGCAAGGAGTAGAGCACAGGTGACAAAAGTCTATAACGCGGTAGTGCCAGCAAGCGGATGGAACGAAAAGTTCACGTTTTCTCCGGGCGTGCGAGTCGGCAATCTGCTGTTTATTTCCGGCATGACGGCGACCGACTCCAAGGGCAATGTCATCGGTGAAGGCGATATTGTTCGACAAACGGAGTTCATATTCGAAAAGATGGCCGCGGTACTCGCTGCTGCGGGAGCGGATTTCTCAAATGTAGTCGAAACCACCGACTATTTCGTCGACTTAAAGGATTACGACAAGACAGCGGCTGTTCGTCGCAAGGTATTTGCCGGACCTCCATACCCCGCAGCGACGGGGGTGCGCGTTGCGGGCTTGATTAGACCAGCGGCGCTGATCGAGATCAAGGCAATTGCGGTGTTGTCAAGTTAACTCATAGCATATGGATCTGCTGCGGCAATCGCCCGAGGCAATACGCTCGGTACAGAACGAGCGCCTTCGGGAAATGCTTTCGCTGTGTCAGCGCGGGCATGAGTTCTATCAACGCCGTTGGGCTGACGCGATGGTTGACCTGGATGCAGTGCGCAGCGTCGATGACCTTCATTTGCTGCCGCTGACCTCCAAGAGCGATCTTATGCGCAGCCCGGAGAGTTTTCGACTGAAGATTTCCGATCTGCCGCTTGCCGAACGTACGCTCTGGGGCGTGGTCTATACGACAGGCACTACCGGCTCGCGCACGCCGATCTATGTCACGACACATGACTATGAGGCCAACTTATTTCAGTGTCGACGAAATGCCGATATTGGGGACTTGCGCAGTACCGACGTAATCGCAAATCTGTTTCCCTTGACGCCGGCCCCAATGGGTAGTTTTGTGCGTGCGTCGGAGAATGCATATGCCATCGGTGCGTCGGTCGCGGCGTCGTTGCCAGGAACACCGCACGGGCGCTATAGCGTGCACGGTTCGATTGACGATGCGCTGTCGCTAATCGAGAGACATAAGGCGACAGTCTTATGGGGTGTGCCAAGCTATCTACGGCGAGTGATTATCCGTGCCAGTGAGGTCGGGGCCGACATTCGGAGTGTCCGAGTGTGCGCGCTGACAGGTGAGGCGACCACGCCGGGCATGCGCGAGGATATGCGTCGGCGGCTGAGGGCGCTCGGTGTCGAAAAGCCCATCATGCTAGATCGCTACGGGTCTACGGAGGCGGGGGCCTATGTGCAATGCCGCGAGGAGGGCGATTGGCACAACCCAACACCCGAGCTCTTGTTTCATGAGGTAGTGGACCCGGAGACGGGGCGCCGATTGCCGGATGGCGAGCGCGGGGTCCTGGCATTTACTCACCTGGACCGACGAGGCACGGTGCTCTTTCGATATGTGGTCGGAGACATCGTGTCCTTGGGTCATGATCAGTGTCCGCATTGCGGTCGCAACGGCGATCGCATCTTGGGGCCGGTCGTGCGTACTAAGGATCTGATCAAGGTAAAGGGCATGTTACTTAGCCCAGACCAATTGCAGGATGCGATAGGTGGGGTGGCAGGTGTCGATGAATTCCAGGTTATCGTCGCGCCGGTAGATCCTGCGGACCTGTACTCTATGGATGAGATGGTGGTCCGGGTTGCTTCTCCACGTTCCGATACTACGCAGCTGACCTCGGAGATCGTGAGCGCTGCAGTTGCTGCATCAGGCGTGCGCCCGCGCATTGAATTTGCGGTGGCGAATGAGATTTACAATCCCGATAGTCACGCGAAAGCGCAGCGATTTGTTGATCGACGTGTCAAATAGCGAAATAGACTATAGCCAGATATACGATTGTTGGCATCGGGTGCCGCGCAATCCATTTGGCGTTGCCTGCATTTCCAAGATGAGGGATCCTGCGTGAACTTTCGGACGCCAATCTGCGATCTTCTCGATATCGAATACCCGATATTTTGTGCTGGCATGGGGGGCAACACCATGGCGCCGTTGGCTGGTGCGGTGTCCAAGGCGGGTGGTCTGGGCACACTCGGGGCGACCTTCTGTACGCCTGAGCAGTTGCGCGAAGAGATTGCCGAGGTGCGGCGCATTACCGACAAGCCATTTGGCGTCGGTCTGCTGATTCCAGGGGACATTGCGCCCGACCTCAGTGCCCGGGAGATTCCCCCGTTCCCTGAATTTCTTCGCGACCTTCTAGATGAAGTCAAGGATCTCAAGGGCAACAGGTTGCCTCCTCTGACAATCGAGCTTGCGCGCGCGCAGTTGAAGGTTGCACTCGATGCGCGGGTGCCGTTGCTGGTCAGCGGACTGGGAACGCCAAAGTGGCTCGTCGAGGAATGCCATAGGGTTGGTACCAAGGTCCTCTCTATGGTCGGTAGTGTGCGCAATGCAAAGAGAGTGGCCGCGATGGGCGTCGATATCGTCGTTGCTCAAGGCACGGAGGCGGGAGGTCATGTGGGCAATGTGAGCACGATGGTGCTCGTCCCCCAGGTGGTTGATGCGGTCAATGTCCCTGTTCTGGCGGCGGGAGGCATTGTCGATGGCCGCGGCATCGCTGCAGCGCTCATGCTTGGCGCGCAAGGGGCTTGGATCGGCACGCGATTTCTCGCCACGGAGGAAGCCACGACCCACGAAAACAACAAGAAGCAGATGGTCGATGCGGACGAGGACAGCACCGTGGTATCGCGTGCCTATACTGGAAAGCCAAGCCGGGTCTTGCGCAACAGATTTACCGACAAGTGGAGGGGCCACGAGACCGAACTCTTGCCAATGCCTTGGCAAAGGATCTGGATGGAGCCGGTGGTAGTCGGTGCCAAAACCGCAGGCCGTCTGGACATCGCCAACTATCCTGCTGGACAGGGGGTATCTGCCATCCGGGACATCCCGAAAGCTGCGGATCTCTACCGCCGGCTCGTTGATGAGACCCAAAGCTTGCTGCGCAAGTAGTGCTTCTATAGCAGGGAATTCTCAGATCGGTACACCATGACTAAGCGCGTCTTCTCTCTGATAACCGGATTCGTTGGCGTCCTCGTCGCGTGTGCGACCAGTGCTACCGAGTTCCCTGTCAAACCAATACGGATTGTTAGTCCATTCTCAGCGGGTGGCCCCACAGACACGCTTGCGCGGCTGATCGGCCAGAAACTGACCGAGCGGTGGGGTCAGCCGGTCATTGTGGACAATAAGCCTGGTGCCGGCGGGAATATCGGCGCGGAAATTGTTGCGAAAAGCGCGCCTGACGGCTACACGCTCCTGATCGTAGCAAGCAGCTTCGCGGTAAATGCGAGCGTGTACCAGAAGCTGCCGTTCGACCCGGTAAGGCACTTTTCACCCATCATCAATGTGGCCTCGGGTTCGTTCGTATTGATGGTGCACCCGTCAGTGCCTGCAAAATCTATTGCCGAATTGATCGCGTTTGCAAAGGCAAGCCCCGGAAAACTCTCCTATGCGTCGGCTGGTATTGGAACGGCCAATCATCTTGCAGGTGAGCTATTCAAGACCCTTGCCGGAGTTGACATCTTGCACGTTCCTTACAAAGGCTCCCCAGCAGCGACCGGCGACGTGCTGAGCGGTCAGGTTTCGATGATTTTCAACAACATGATTTCATCGATGCCCTACGCTAATACCGGGCGCGTCAGAATACTTGCTGTAACCGGCCCTAAGCGGGCGGCAGCTTTGCCTGACGTGCCCACGCTCGCAGAAAGCGGTTTGTCGACATTCAACGTTACCGGTTGGTACGGCATTCTTGGTCCGGCTGGAATGCCAAACGATGTTGTCCAGCGGCTGAATTCCGAAATCGCGCGTGCTATCCAGTTGCCTGAGCTTCAGGCGAGCTTCCGTGCCCAGGGAGTCGAGCAGGTGGGCGGGAATCCGGAGTCGTTTGCGGCCTTCATTCGCTCCGAGATCGACAAGTGGGCGGAAGTCGTGAGGGCCGCGGGGATCAAGGCAGAGTAGGGTCGCCTACGGGTTCCGCAGCGCGCGACTTGAGCGCGAGTTTGTCGGTCTTGCCGACGGCTGTCTTCGGAAGTTCCGCGAGCCTTCGGAATTCGAGTGGTAGCTTGTATGGCGCGAGTTCTTTGCGGCACCAGTCCAGCAGTTCGCGATCGTCTGCATCGGCGCGCAGCGCCACGAAGGCGACTGCTTCTTCGCCATACTCTTCTGAGGGGACCCCGACTACGGCGGCGTCGGTCACACAAGCATGGGTCCTTAGGACCTGCTCGATCTCCTCAGGGTAGATATTGGCACCTCCCCGGATAATCATGTCCTTCTCGCGCCCGGTGATCCAAATGAAACCATCAGCGTCGATGCAGCCAAGATCGCCTGGGAGGAACCAACCTTCGTAGAAATTCTGCATCGAACCGCTCGGCTCGCCGTAAGTTCCAGACGCTGTCGCGGCGCTTCGGTAGCAAATCCGTCCCACCACGCCCAGTGCGACGTCGCGGAGGTTCTCATCTACGATTCTGACCAGGGTGCCGGGAAGGACGGCACCCGCACTTGCGGACTTCTCAGGCGGATGGTCCGGTCGGAGCACGGAGACGCCGCCGCCCTCGCTGGATCCATAGAACGTGAACAAGTTCGCTGTGATCCTACGCATTGCCTGTGCGCGCTCCTGCGCGTTGAGAACGGCGCCGGTGGAGATCAGCGATCGTAGCTCCGGCATACAGGGACCGTCTGTTGTGCGCTCCTCCAGAATGCGACGGATCAGCGTCGGCACCAGGGAAGCACTAGTAGAGGCAGTGCGACGGATGGCGTCAACCATGCGCGCTGGCGGGAGCGGCGGTGGCAGGAGTACCAGGGTTGCGCCCAGGTGCAGGATGCACATGGCAAAGCCGCGGCTCGCGCTGAAGTAGAGCGGACTAACAGATGCAAAGCGCTCACGCTCGGTCCACTCGAGACTGTTTCGGTAGATTCCGAATCGGGCTGCCAGGTTCTCATGCGTCAATATGGGGCCCTTGGGCATACCAGTGGTCCCCGAGGACAGGTAGATGGCGAGTGGTCGATCGGGATGGCAAACGGCGCCCAGGGTGGAAGACTGCATCGCGAACTCAGCCGGCTCCCATATCTCGGGGATCTCCATCGAGGGGACGGCGCCGTTCCATTGATCTCCAGGGTTCAGCAGCAAGAGCTGAACGTGGAAATTGACGCAGATGCGCTCTTTTTCGGCGTTGGTCCAGCGGCAGTCAACAGGGACGAATACGGCATCGATGCGCGCCACCGCGTAGAGGAATGCAAGGTGTTCCGGACGGTCGCTGAGCGCGATGCCGACATGCTTTCCTTCACCGACGCCGCGCGCCTTCAGTAGCGCGGCCGCGGCGTCGACCAAGCGGTCAAAGTGTCCGTAATCGATTGTGCGGTCCCCAAACACAATTGCCACATGGCTCGGGCGAACGAGCGCATGGGAGCGAATGGAGTCTGCGAGATTCACACTTTGCGTTTGATCAGAACCGTTTTCTCGATCTGGTAGATGACCTTGTCGTGCTGGTTGAGCACTGTGTCGCGGAATACCACGAGACCCTGAGACGGATCCGAGGTCGGCTTGCTGCCAATCACCTCAACCTGGGTGCGAATGGTGTCTCCAATGTACAGCGGCTCTGTGAAACGGCCGTTGTTCACCGAGACCAACGCGATTACGTTGGTACGAAAGAGGCTCTCGGTCATCGCGGTAGAGAACGACATCACGAGAGAGCTGGGACAGATGCGTCGTCCGTACCGGGTGCGCTTCGCGAATTCCTCATCGATGAACAGCGGCACGTGGTAGCCCACCATGGCGCAGAACAACGATTGGTCGCCCTCCGTGATGGTGCGCGAATAGGTATCAAACTTCGTGCCCACCAGAAAGTCTTCAAAATAGAGACTGTTCATGCTTTCAATCCAGTTTGAGGTTTCGGTCGCGCGCCACTTTGCCCCATAGCGCAGTCTCACGCGCCATGATTTCGGAAAGCGCCGAGGGCGGTCCTCCTACCACTTCGTTGCCGAGCGCATTCAGGCGATCCCGGACTTCAGGTAGGGCGAGTGCCTTGTTGATCTCCGCGTTGAGGGTCGCAACGATCGAGGCGGGCAGGCTGGCGGGGCCCAGGATGGCGAACCAGCTGCCCGCCTCTATCGGATATCCCTGCTCGCGCAGGGTCGGGGTATCCGGCATGAGGGGTGAGCGCTTTGCCGCCGCGATGCCAAGCAGTTTGATTCTGCCGGATTTGACGTATTGCATGACACTCGCCGGCAGGTCGAGCGTCATTTGCACTTCATTGGCCAGCAGCGCTGTCAGCATCGGGTTGCCGCCTTTGTAGGGGATATGCAGCGCTTCGATGCCGGTAACGCTACGCAGCAATTCGAACGCGAGATGGTTCGACGCACCGCTACCGTAGGAGCCGTAGTTGAGCTTGCCTCCAGAAGCCTTCGCATAGGCAATCAGTTCGGCGACCGTTGTGGCGGGAACCGACGAATGCGTCAGCAGGAGCCATGGCGCCGAGACGAGCATCGCGACCGGAGTGAAGTCCTTCACCGGGTCGTAGGGCAGTCTCTTCTGGATTCCGTGATTCACCGCGAAGGTGCTCGAGGTGCCCCAGCTCAACGTATAGCCATTCGGGGCGGCTTTCGCCACGTACTCTGTGCCGATTGAGCCGCCACCACCGACTCGCGACTCAATCAGGAACGGGACACCCATCGAGGCGCCAACCCTCTCGAACACGATGCGTGCAACCGTGTCGCCCGAACCGCCTGTGGGGAAAGGGTTGATAATCCGAACTGGACGATCGGGATATTTCTGAGCTGCAACTGGAAACGCCACCAATGCGGTTGCAGTGATGGCAATACCAACCAAAGCATGTTTCATTCTCGTCTTCATATTGGACCTTTGAAGCTGGGGTAAAGCGCCGTTGCACGCCTAACTATCAGTAGTCGAGTCGCCATGACATTATTTTTTCCGCAAATTCATTCGCTCGATGAGGTCTCCATATTTCTTGTACTCGGACTCCAGGAGCCGCTGAAAATCAGCCGCGGGCATATAAAGCGATGGAATCTCGGTCTTTGTCGCCATCGCTACATACGCGGGATCCAACATCATCTTTCCGAAGAGTCTGGAAAGGTCCGCAACGATATCAACGGGCGTGCCTTTCGGTGCGAGCACGCCAATCCAATTTACCGAATTGACGTCGTAGCCGAGCTCCTTTGCTGTTGGTACATCAGGTAGCAGCGGAAAGCGCTTGTCTGAGAGAACGGCCAAGATACGGATTTGTCGCGACTGTACATGCGGCATCACGCCTGCAGTGATTTGCACCATGTAGTCTGTTTCACCTCGCAGCACGGATAAAACGTGCTCACCAACGCTCTTGTAGGGCACCGTTGTGAGCGCCGCAGTAATGCCGGCGCTTCGAAGAAGCATTTGATTTCCCAGATTTGTCACACCAGAGATCGAAGACGTCCCGTATACAATCTTCGCAGGGTCCGCGCGGATATGGTTAAGTAGCTCGGGTAGCGTCTTCCACGGTTTGTCGGCTTTGATCGCTACCACTGATGGTAGTTGATTTATGTGTGCGACGGCCACAAAGCTGTCGTTGGTATAACCGGCGTTTTCAAGTTGCGGCGCCACGGTTACGGGCGTCGTTCCTCCTAGCATCAGCGTATAGCCGTCCGGTTGAGCGCGCGCAGCCAATGACGCGCCGATTACCCCACTGCCACCCGGCTTCATCGTTACGACAAGGGGCTGACCCAAGTGTTGCACGGCGACAGACGCGAGAGCGCGTGCAGTTAGATCGACCGCACCTCCTGGACCGAAGGGCACAATAAGCTCGATTGGTCGGGTTGGATAATTTCCCGCTGCTCCAGCAGTAGCCACATAGCCTGCTGCGAGCGAGGTCGCTAAGGTCTTCAAGCAGCGAAAAAGCCTTGCATTTGTCATGTCTGCCTCTATTCGTTATTCAGGAATGCGTCACAACGCTAGTTCGTGCCACCTGCTGGAGGCTCGGCACCTGGGGCGCCTTGGCCTCGGCGCATATATCGGATAAGCCCGAAAAGCACAATAAATGCAATGGCGGCAAGAAACGTGGCTGCAATGGGACGTGTGACGAATATTGAAAAGCTTCCTCGCGAGAGGATAAGCGATTGCCGTAGCGCCTGCTCGAGCATTGGGCCGAGGATAAACGCGAGTACCAGAGGAGTCGCATCGAACGCGAGCTTACGCATGATATAGCCAACTGCACCGAAGATAATCATTACAAATACATCCACCGTACTGTCGCGAATGCTGTATGTCCCGATCAGACTGAAGATTACTATGAGCGGCAGCAGGACACGGTACGGAATCTTGAGGATTTGTACCCACATCCCAATGAGCGGAAGGTTAAAAACGAGCAGCATGAGGTTGCCAACGTACATGCTCGTGACTACGCCCCAGAAAATAGCGGGGTTTTGTTCGATGAGCATGGGCCCAGGGCGCACACCGTGCAGGACAAATGCGGCGAGCAGGACCGCAGTGGTCGCATTTGACGGCAGCCCCAGAGCGAAGAGGGGAATGAATGCACCTTGCGCAGCAGCGTTGTTGGCTGTCTCAGGTCCGGCAACGCCTTCGATTACGCCGGTGCCGAATCGTTCTGGATGTTTGGAAAGCATTCTTTCGGTCGCGTAGGACGCGAAAGATGCGACAACAGCGGAGCCGCCTGGAAGGATACCGAGGAAGAATCCAATCACCGTTCCGCGCACAATTGCACCCTTGGAGTCGGCCCAGTCCTTTAGGGTCGGCCAGAGGCTCCCTATCTTTGTGGCGAATATTTCGCGGCGCGGTGGCGATTCAAGATTCGACAACACCTCTGCGATCCCGAAGAGCCCCATAAATAGGGGCACGAGTCCTATCCCGTCCTTTAGCTCAACGATCCCAAAGGTAAAGCGGTCCTCTCCTGTGACAATATCTTGCCCGATCATACTCAGAGCGAATCCGACGCCGGCGGCCATGAGTGATTTGATCATCGAGCCCGACCCTAGGTAGACGAGTAGCAAGACCCCAAGGCAGACGAGTGCGAAGTACTCGGGTGGTCCGAAGTCACGTGCTACAGCGGCGAGGGACGGTGTTACCAGCATCAAGCCCAAGATGGCGAAGGTCGCACCGAGAAACGAGGCCATCGCGGCCATACCCAATGCGGGGCCCGCGCGCCCTTTGCGGGCCATCTGATAGCCGTCCAGGCAAGTTACGACCGACGCTGTTTCCCCGGGAATATTGACGTGGATCGAAGTGGTGGAACCGCCGTACATGGCGCC
>SXGU01061723.1_pt1 | contig 10300 bp, 5 predicted proteins | sample 3174531 | NCBI WGS metagenome assembly SXGU01 (sample SAMN11356863, study PRJNA531348) | freshwater metagenome | isolation source: freshwater sample F1-140 | place: China: Fuxian Lake, Yuxi | collected 2017-12-25 | reverse complement strand
GTAGTTGACGACCTCGAGCAGCCCAAAGCCGAACACCGCCTGCACGGCCAGCAAACCCAGCACCTGTGGCCCCAGCCACACTGCCAGGCCCAACCACAGCGGCGGAGTCAGCGCCCACGCCTGCAGCACCTGGTTGTGCCAGGTCCACGGCCCGCTGTTATGGCGGTGCAGCCGCTCGGCCTCCAAGTGCCACGCTGACCGCAAGGAGCCAAACACCGTACGCGGCAGAAAGCGCCAGAACGACTCGCCCAGCCGCGCGCTCGCCGGGTCCTCAGGCGTAGCGACACGGTAGTGATGGCCGCGGTTGTGCTCGACGAAAAAGTGCCCATAGGCGGTCTGCGCCAGCGCCAGCTTGCCCAGCCAGCGCTCGTGCGCGGACTTCTTGTGGCCCAGTTCGTGCCCAGTGTTGATGGCAACGCCGCCGACCGTGCCCACGGTCAGAGCCAGCCCCAGCCAGTCCAGCCACGGCATTTGCGGCTGGGTCGCCGCCGCGAAACAGGCCACGGCCAGCCCGGCCCACTGCAACGGCACGAAAGCCAAAGTGCACCCGCGAAAGTAGGGGTCCGCTTCGAGCTGCGGCTGCACAGCCTCCGGCGGGTTGCGCGCATCGGCGCCGAGCAAAGTGTCGAGCGCGGGCACAACTACGGCAATCCACATCGGCCCCAGCCAGTACCAGATGCGATGCCCGCCATCGGCCGCCAGCCAGACGGCCGCCATCGGAAACAGCGGAATCAGCAGCCCGGCCGCCCACAGGTAGCGCTTGCTGTCGCGCCACTGCAGCGCCTGGCCGTTGTCGAGATAGGTATAGGTCTTCATGATTTCCACCCATTGCCGAGACAGTGGACCACCAATGGACTGCCGCCCTTGGCTGGGGCAACCTTGGTCACGCTGAGCGTGCCGGTGCCGTCGAGCACCAGCTTGCCTGGGCCCGGCACCGCAACCGCACCCTGGTCGATGGCGACCGGTTTGCCATTCCAAGTCGCCGACTTGCAGGTGCCGGTCCAGGCCTGGCCCTGCCAGTGCAGCTGGCCGAACGGCCCGTCGTAGCGGCCGGCGCCGCCAAGGGCCTGGCCCGGCCAAACGCGTACGTGCAGCGCAGGGGCAAGAGCGGCTATCGCCTGCGCGGCTGGCGCCTTGGTCAGCTGTTCGCTGAACGCGCGCACGTCGTCCGGGGGCAACAGCGGCAAAAGCGACCCCTGAGCCGCAAACGCCGCGACCTGGGTCAGCGATACGGCAACCGGCAGTTCCGCCGGCCCCTGCACGGCATCGCCGCCAAACAGCGGCCACCACTTGCCGGGCGGAAACGCCACCGTGCGCGAAGTCTTGCCGCTCTCGACCACCGGCGCCACCAGCACGCGGTCGCCCAGCAAGTACTGGTCGGTCGCTGTCCAGCCTTTGTCGAACTGCGGGTAGTGCAGCGCTGCCGGTCGCATCAGCGGCAGCTGCGGGTCACTGGCGAGCAGCCACAGGTACGGCCACAGCTGCGCGTGGATGCGGGTCCAGTGGCGGAAATGCGCTTCGGTGTCGCCGTCGCGCTCCCAATTCCAGTTGGCCTGCGCACTTTTGCCGTGGTGGGTCCGCATGATGGGCGACAGCGCGCCAAGCGTGACCCAGCGGAAGTACAGCTCTTTACTGGTCGGCTCGGTGCCAAAGCTCGCGTACCCAGCGATATCGCTGCCAAAGTAGGGAAAACCGGTCATGCCGAGCCCGAGGCCCATTGGAATCACGCTCGGCAGCCCGTCGCCGGCGCTGAAGTCCGTCTGCTGGTCACCTGCCCACACCACCGACAGCAGCGGCTGCGACCCCAGCCAAGCCGAGCGCACGAAGAACAGCCGCTCCACGCCGTCCTTGGCCGCAAACGCGGCGAACAGGTCGCGGGTCAGCTTCTGGAACTCGACGGGGTATTGCTGGTGGCGGTCCAAGCCGCGGCTGCCGTCGGCCAGCCGAGCGTCCGTCGGCAGCCACTCTGCAAAATCGGCCATCCAGCCGTCCGCGCCTGCTTGCAAGCCAGTCGCGTACTTGGCCGTCGCCCAGGCGCGCGCAGTCGGGTTCCACAGGTCGAGCAGTGTCGCCGGCTCAAACTTCGCGCCGGTAAAGGTGTACACCGTCCCGTCATCGCGGTGGATGGCGTAGTGCTGGGCAACCGCCTCGTCGAACACGTCGGCACCCTTGGTGATGAAGGTATTGTTGTATGTCAGGAACTTGTAGCCCAGCGCGTGCAAGTCGCTCGCCAGCTTGGGCAGGTCGGGGTAGAGCTTGCTGTCGGCCAGCCAGTCTTCGTCTAGCGTGTAGATGTCGTCGGTTGCCGTTCCGCCGCGCCAGTCTTCAGACCACACGACGCTGATGGGAAAGCCACCCTCGCGCAGTTTGCTGGCGATGCGTCGCACGTTGGCCGAACCGTAGATGGCGTTGATCCAGGGCATCAGCGCAAAGCCGGGCAACACCGCCGGCACGCCGAGCTCCAGACCGAGCTTGCGCCGCAGCGCCAGCGGATCGGCATCGACCAGCACGGTCAGGTCCAGCGTGCCGTGCCAGTTCTCCCAGCGCACCTGCGCCGGGTCGGACTTGCAGACGTCGGCGACGACGCGGTGGTCCGAGCGCAGCACCACGGCGTAGCCTCGGCTCGACTGGTAGATCGGCATCGGCGTGTGGGTCTGGTGGCGCTTGCCGTTGAGAAACCACGCGGCCGGCGGCTCCTCAGTGGGTACCTTGCCGATGCCGTCTTCCTCGACCCACAGCGCCGCGCGCTGGCCGCGGTGGTCGACGTCAAAGCTCTGGCCGCCCAGGCCCACGAAATGTTCGCCAGGCTGACAGGGATAGGCCAGCGTGCTGCGGTTCCACGTGCCCGTGGGCGTTACGCGCAAACGAAAGTTGCCCGCGGCATGGAACAACTCGACCTTGGCCAACTGGGCGCCGGCGGCGTCCATGCCCTCCAGCGTGATGGCATCGGGCAAGTCTGCCGCTGTGGCCTGGCGCAGGCTGGCGATCGAAGCCCATGGCGGCGGCGGATCCTCGGCAAACAAGAACGAGCCAAAATTGTGGGTGACTTTGGCGCTCGCGGTGCGAAAGCCAATGGCCGACGCGCCGCCAAACGCCAAGATGGTCTGGTCGGCGTTACGCAGTTCGATGCGGCCGGCGGCCAAGTCGAGGCGCAACCACCGGGCGCGCTTTTGTTCGGCCGAAACGGGCGGCGCACTGTCACAGGCTGTTGTGCCCACCAGCACACCGAACCACAGCGCGACGCTCGACCAGGAGGTACAGGAACGCAACGGCATCAAAACTCCTTGGGCAGATCGGGCTCGCCGAGCAGTGCCGGCAGCAACAGACGGCGGCGCATGTGCACGACAAATGCCTCGCTCAGCGCAACCGCGGCATGGGTCGTCGTCAAGTCACCCATTGCGGTTCCGCGCAGCACCGTGTCGCGAAACAGCGCCACCTCAAAGCGGACAAGCTCAGCTACGGCGGCCTTGTACGGACGCAGCGCGGCGACCGACAACACGTCGGCGCCCAAGCCATTGGCCCTGGCTTGCGTTAGCAGCTCCATCACTTCTGCGTCCACCGCCGAGACGGGCTGACCCGGCTGTGGCAGCGTAGTCAGCAGACCAACAGCGACCAACTCGGCGAGGTCGCCGTCGGAAAGGCCTTGGGCAGGTTGGCCTTGCGAAGGCATCGGCGCGTCTGGCGCGGCGGGCGGCAACGCCCCAGAGACCGCACCGGCGGCGGCGATCAGGCGTGGGTCGGTGCCCTCGCGCAGCAGTTCGCGAATGACGGCGAGCGGCAGAAAGTGGTCGTGCTGTAGCCTTCGAATCAGTTTGAGTTGCTCGACGCTCGCTTCGGCATACCACGCCATGCTCCGGCCAGTGCGCGCAGTCGGCTCTTGCAGCAGGCCCTCGTGGACGTAGTGCAGGATCGTCGGCGCGGGCAGGCCGCTGCGCTCGACCAGCTCGCGCATCTTGAGCAGCGGCCGCCCTGTGGTTGGATCCAGTGGTCGCTGGCGTCGCTGCATGTCAACACCTCCGGCACCTTGGGGCGGGTGTAGCGCGAACGGGCGCCAACCCGAGGCAGTCAAGTTTGTCGCTGGGCGACGCGGGAACGCGGAATTGGATGGCTCAGGGCGTGGCGAAATAGTGCACACTTGCACTTCGCACTTTGTACGTCTGGCGGCGCGTCTTGTCAAGATGCAGCATGCCGTCACCGGCACCCTCGATGGATGAAACCTGGCCGGCGTGCTGCATCGCAGGCCGCATTCGCGGATTGCCGCAGGGGTTCGGCAGCGGCGCGCCCCCGAGTTTCTACCTAGATGCAGCATGCCGTCACCGGCACCCTCGATGGATGAAACCTGGCCGGCATGCTGCATCGCAGGCCGCATTCGCGGACTGCCGCGGGGGTTCGGGGGCGGCGCGCCCCCGAGTTTCTACCTAGATGCAGCATGCCGTCACCGGCACCCTCGATGGATGAAACCTGGCCGGCATGCTGCATCGCAGGCCGCATTCGCGGATTGCCGCAGGGGTTCGGCAGCGGCGCGCCCCCGAGTTTGAACCCAGCCGGTTCGACGACTCGAAGTGTTCTGCGCGCGGCGCTGCCCTCGCCTCCGCGTTCTGGCGCGGCCGATTTCGAAACCAATTGACGACCGCCGGTCGGTCGCTTCATGCTTTCTTGCACCCTGCGCCCGCCGGTGCATACCGGTCGCTGTCCGCTGTTTGCTGCTCCTCGATACCCCTCGTGCCGACACGATGTTGCGCACGGCCAGACCGGAGACGATGCCAGCCGACCTGCCCAAGACCAGCGTCATCCGCGCTCCCGGGCGCGCGCAGCCGTTGGTCCAGCCCCCAGCAACGGTCGAGGCGCCTCGGCCACAGACCGACGCCGTGGCTGACCCAGAGAATGCGCCGCAGGTCGCCCAAACGTTGCCGCTCGACGCCAACGCGGTACGTGCGCAAGCCGCCACGCTGTACCTCGACGTCGTGGCGCCGATGCCGGCCAGGTCGCTGCAACCGGACGACCAGCCCACACAGGACATCGCCAGCCTGGCCGGTCCGGCGACAACCGCGGACTCGCGCCTACTGCACCGCGAAGAAGCCGAGCGCGCGCAGGTGTTCGGCCGGATCATGTTCGCGCTGTGTGGCCTGGTGCTGCTGTGGATCCCGCTATTGTCGCGCGGCGACGGACTTGAGTACGCGATGGCCACCGCGCTGATTGCGCTGGGCGCGACCGGGCTCGCGGTCAGTAGAATCGCAGTGGAGCCGCTGCGCTATACCACCACACTGTTTCGGTTCTTCGGCGCGGTGGCCGTTTTGGCCTCGACCGTCATCGAATACTACCTCGGCGTGTTCTCGCCGACGGCGCTCGCAGTGACGCTGGGCATCGGCTTTTTCGGCCAGGGTGGCGATCGAACAGGCAGTTTGGCGATCGGCATTTCGGCAAGTGCGGCCTACGCGCTGATGGCGTTTGGCATGGCTTCTGGCCTGATGGCGGACCGCGGCTTGTTCGACGCGACCGCTGCCGCGCCCGGCGCGCGCTGGTTCATGTGCGCGGTGGTACCTGTGGTGCTGCTGGTGACGCTGTTGCAAGCGCGCACCAACCGTCAGGCCGCGCAGGACCTCGCCGCGCGTGCCGCCACCGCAGCCCGGCAGGTGGCTCAGCAAGAGGCACAATTTCGCGAAGTGCGCGACGAGTTGGACGCAATGGTGCGGCCCCAGGGCGGCGCGCTCGGACCCGCCAGCGGCAAATCGGCCGGTCAGTGGCGGCTGGAGTCGGTGGTCGGCCGCGGCGGCTTTGGCGAGGTCTACGCGGCGCGATCGGTGGCCGGCGGCGCGACGGCGGCAGTCAAAGTCCTGCGTTCTGCGTGGATCGACAACGACGAGATGATGGCGCGCTTCCGCCGCGAAGCCGACATCATCCGCCAGCTGCGCTCGCCGCACCTGGTGTCGTTTTTGGGCGCTGGCACGCTCAACAGCGGCGAGCCCTACATCGCCATGGAGCTGCTGCAGGGCGTCGATCTCGCCAGCACGCTGCGCGACCGCGGGCGCCTGACCGACAGCGAGTGCCTCAAGATGGCCGCAGACGTCTGCGAAGGCCTGGCGGTGGTCCACCGCGCCGGCTGCGTCCACCGCGACATCAAGCCGCAGAACCTGTTTTTTGCCAAAGCCGATAGCGGTTCGTGTTGGAAGATCCTGGACTTTGGTGTTTCAGGCCTTTTGGTCGGCGACGACGAATTGACGGTGGGCGCGCGGCCGCTCGGCACTCCGGCCTACATGTCGCCAGAACAGGCCCGCGGCGAGCGCGTCGATCCGCGCAGCGACGTGTTCTCGTTGGGCTGCGTGCTGTACCGGGCGGCCGTCGGGCACGCGCCGTTTCGGGTCGACCGCGACACCGCGATCGTGCAGCGCGAGCGGCCGGTGGCGCCGCGGCTGTTGTGCCCCAATCTGTCGCCCGACCTGAGCGTGCTGCTGACCATTGCACTGGCCCCCAACCCACGCGACCGCTTCTCGCACGCGGTGGAACTCCTAGAAGCGATTCGCCAAACCAAGGCAGGTCAGCTGGGCTCGAATTGGTGGATGCTGGCCGCCAAGATCGCGTCGCAGCACCCGTGGTCGTCGCCGCGGCCGCCCTCATAGGGCAGGTCCTTGTGACCTGCCGTGCGCGATGCGGCGGGAGACAAGCCCCGCGGTACTGAAACTGCATTAGATATCTGGGACGTAAACACCCATCAGCCAGCCGCCGTCGCGCAAAAACGAGCCCGGCGGGCCGTAACTCATCCGCGGACCGTCGTTGACAAACAGACCGTCGCCGCGGGCAACCGCGATGTCGCCGGCGTAGGCGTGGCGGGTGCCCGGCGTGCCCGGCCCGACCACCACGATGGCGCCGCGCGGTGCATCGTAGGGCGTCGACGCCGAGATACGCCGCAACCCCCAGCGCTTGGCGTTGCCCGCATTCATGTACTCGGCAAAGTTGCGGGCGTAGCCAGATGGCATATCCTGGCAATCATTGAACTTTCTGATCTTGCCGTAGCCGACCGCTGCAATGTACTGCCACACGAACTTGAAGCAATCGCCGAGCGACGCCCCCTGGTGGTGGCTCATCGCGTAGGCGACCAGGCGCTCCATCTGCTGGGCGGCATCGGGCGATACGCCAGCGGCGCCGGCGCCCTTCTGCAAGGCATCAAGCGTCGTCGCGCCAATCTCGCCCGAGACGGGCTTGAGGCCCTTGGCAGCCTGGAAGACTTTGACCGCCGCGGTCGTCGCCGCGCCAAAGGTGCCATCTGCCGACACGCCCAGCAGCTTTTGGACCGCCTTGACCGACGGCCCAGCCATGCCCTCTTTGAGACGGGCGCTGCCCTTGGACACGTCGTCGAGTTCGGGCGCCGGCGTCGCCGGTCCGCCGGCCGAGTTGTTGGCGCCTGCGCCTGCCTTGGCGGGTGCCGCCGCCGCTGGTGCCGCCTCGGCAGCAGGGGTCGCCGGATTGCCGCTGGTGCCCTTGGTCTCCTTTTTGGCGGCAGCCCCTGGCGTCGCCACAGCCACCTGCGCGCCATTGCGCGCGCGCAGCTTGGCCAGCGTCGCGGGGCCGACCAGACCGTCGGCTTGCAGGCCGTTGGTCGCTTGGAACTGGCGAAGCGCTTGCGCAGTGGCCGGCCCGAAGTAGCCGTCGGCATCGACGCCGAGCCAGCCTTAGGATTTGCCGCACCGGCGCCCCGTAGTCGCCCTGGCGAATCGGCTTGGCCGCTGACACCGAAGCGAGCTCCGGCGCTGGCGTCCAACGCGCGCCAGGCGTTACTGCTGCGGATCCATTGGCATAGTTCATGCGAGCGAGTGCGCTCTGCTGGGGTCCACCAGCCCCACCGCCTCCCGGTTGTCCCGCAGTGGTCGCGCCTTGCGGCGCGCGCGCCGTCGGCTGCTGTTGTGGTCCTGCCTGCGTCGTTTTCATCTGGCCCCCCGGTTGATGCGCCCGGCGGGCCGCACTCCATGCGGCTTCCGAGTGGCGAGAAGTTGACGATGCTGGCGCCGATCGTCAACCCGCATGTGCGGCCTGCCGCACGGCCTGGGGCGTAGCCACCCCACCGACACGGTCGCCGTTTCAGGCAACAAAATCAGCCGGCGCTGCCAAACTACAGCGAATCTTCGATAAGCCGCGGGACAATCACGCGATATGCCTTGGCGAGCAAGCGATCGCGCTCAGCCCAATTTGCGCCGCCGCTGGCCAGGTGTGCCGCGATGACGAACTCGCGCCCCCAATTGGCGACCGGCTTGCCCTGCGGATCGAGCACCGGAAAGCAGGCGTAGCCGACGTGCACGAACTGGCCCTTGGTGCCCAGGCCGAGCTTGCTGAACACCCGCCACTGGCCCTTGGCGCGCGCGTCCAGGTACGCAATGTCGTGGCCCGCTTGCAGGTAGATGCCGGTGTCGGCGCTCAAACCGCCCCAGGCGCCGTACTTTGCCGACCCGGGCGCGCCGTACAGCAGCGTGCGTACGTCGGGCCACTGGATGCCGGGCAGCCGCTCGTCCGCGCTCTCGCGGTGCACGACCAGGCGCTTAAGCGCCTCAGCGAGGGTGTGCATCGACAAGTTGTTGGCAAAGCCGGTGGCCTTGTCCGCCGCGAGGACGACCGCTGCACCACCCGCCTCCTTGAAGCTGTAGCCCAGCGCGGCCGGCGCTGCCGAACCGTAGTTGCCGCCAAAGGTCTCCGCGGCCGGGCGCTTGAGCCAGCCGGCGCCAATCATCGCGTTGGCCTTGGCGCGGCCGCCGACGTCGTGAAACCAGGCGCCCAGGCTGTTCGATGCGTACGGCGCTGCGTCGTAGTTGACGAGGCTGGTGACCAGATCGCCGACCCAGGTCGCGCCGACTTGCGCCGTCAGGCCGACTTTGTAGTTCGAAGCCACGCGCAGGGCGACCGCGGCGTTGGCTGCAGCCAGGAATTTGGTGGTCGACCAGGGCTGCACCGGCGTTTCGGCCGTGCCATTAGACAGATAGCGGTAGTGCGGCGTGCCGTTGACACGGCGAATCGACACCACGGAGATCAGCAGCCCGGCTGGCAGCTTGGCTTGCAGCCCGAGATCGCCATAGGTGACCGGCGCGGTCGGCGGCAGCCAGTTCGCCTTGCCACCCCCCGGCAGGGTGGCGGTCGCGGTCGAGTCGACGACAGGACAGGCAAACTCAGGGTCCGCGACCTTGGGCAGTTGCTTCTCGTCGCACAGATTATCGAGAAACTGAAAGTAGTCGGCGCTGGCCTTGGCCTTGGCGCAGGCAGGCGCGGGCTCGGGATCGATGGTTGGCAGCGGCGCAGGCACGAACACATCCGCAGCGGCGACGTCCCATGCAGCCGCATCGGGCGCGATGTCTGCCGAGGCGTTGCCAGCGTCCCGCGACCCCGCGTCGGGCTGCGGCTTGGGCGCATCGACGGGCAGATCCGCACTGGCCAATTCGGGTTGGGAGCTAGCGTCGGGTGGAGGCTGCGCACTGTCCTTGGGCTGGGTCGAGTCGGTCGCCCCGGCGCTGCCATCGGCAACGACCAGCGGTTCAGCGTCGGCCGTTGCCCCATCAGCCCGCGCCGGCGCGGCCGCGTCGCCGGGGTCCGCGGTCCCAGGTTGCGCCTCGTCTCCTGCGTGCGCCTCAGCTACCGCGTCGGCGGCCGTAACCGGCGCCTGCGTTGGCGGTGTTTCAGGCGCGGCGCAGCCAGCCGCCAGCAGCAGCAGGGCCACGGTTGCGCTGGCCGTGGGGTATCGGTGGCTCGGAGCAGCGTCAATGGGCATGGGCGGTCGTCGCGTGGGCGGGGGCCGTGTGGTCGAGGTCACGACCGGCAGATGCAACGGCACGGACGGGCGGCGTGGCAGTATCGGCGGTCGGCGATCGATGGTCAATGACGGTCGTCGTGGCGGCGCGCAGGGCAGGTCGCGAATTTTCGGCGGCACCGCTAGGCGCCCGGTTGGCCTGAACCGGCGCGGCGTAGTGACCGCGCCCTCACGCACACGACCGAGGCAAACCGAGCGGTCATGGGCGTCGGCAGCAGGGCTATCGCAAAGTCGCCGCTGGGTTGGCAGCAGCGCAGCAGCATGATTGTCTGGGCGCGTCCCTCCGGGACCGGGCTCTACTCGGGCTCACTGCCGTTCGCCCTCCCGGAGCCCATTCGGGTGACGATCCCTCGCGCGCTGTCGCCATGTCCGACGGGCCAGCGACGCCGTCCGCACGCGGAGGATGGCCACGAAGTGCTCCGCTGTTCACGGTCGGGCAGGTGCGAAAGGGATGCTAACCCGAAGGGCGGCGTCCGACGCACGCCCTGCCCGACAGCGAAATCACAGTGGGCGCAT
>SXGU01402820.1_pt1 | contig 10302 bp, 8 predicted proteins | sample 3174531 | NCBI WGS metagenome assembly SXGU01 (sample SAMN11356863, study PRJNA531348) | freshwater metagenome | isolation source: freshwater sample F1-140 | place: China: Fuxian Lake, Yuxi | collected 2017-12-25 | reverse complement strand
CTACGTGCCGCGCAAGGAGGCTCCCGACGGCTACGCCGGCGGCAAGATCGTCAAGGTCGACCGCGTCGAATGGACCTACAACCCCGATCACGCCACCGCCGTGCAGGCGCTGATCGCCGGCGAGTTCGACCTCTTCGAGTATCCGCCGACCGATCTCCTGCCGCTGCTGCAGAGGAGCCCGGACGTCGTCGTCGAGATCGCCAACAAGTTCGGCTTCGGCAATGTCATGAGGCCGAACCACCTGGTGCCGCCGTTCAACAACGCCAAGGTCCGCCAGGCCATGCTCTACGCCACCGACCAGGGGCAGGTGCTCGACGCGATGGTCGGCAACAAGGACCTGCAGTCGGTCTGCTGGGCCGTCTTCGGCTGCGATACGCCGCTGGACACCAAGTCCGGCATCGGTTCGTGGGCGAGCCCGAACCCGGCGAACATCGCCAAGGCGAAGGCGCTGCTCGCCGAGGCCGGCTACAAGGGCGAGCCGATCGTGGTGATGAACCCGACCACCGACCAGCAGATCTCCGCGATGGCGGTGATGTCGGCGAGCCAGCTGGAGAAGGCCGGCTTCAAAGTCGACCTGCAGAACATGGACTGGGCGACCCTGGTGCAGCGCCGCGCCATCAAGGACGATCCCAAGGTCAACAAGGCGGGCTGGAACGTCTTCTACACCTGGGGCAACAACGCGCTCGCCGCCAACCCGCTGACCAACAACACCGTCGCCACGCAATGCGACGGCAAGAACTGGTTCGGCTGGCCCTGCGACGAGACGCTGGAGACTATCCGGGCGGAGTTCGCGACCGCGACCACCGACGCCCAGCGGAAGGACATCGTCGATCGCTTCCAGGCCCGCTTCTATGAAATCGTTCCCTATGTGCCGATGGGCCGCTTCCAGCAGAAGATCGCCTACCGGAAGACCGTCACCGGCGTGCTCGGCAACGCCAAGCTGCCGTTCTGGAACATCGAGAAGAAGTCCTAGGTCAACTCGCGCCCCGTACCCGGCCGCTCGGCCGGGTACGGGACCGGCAGGGGCGGATTTCGAGGAGTTCGCGTCGATCGGCAGGATGGAGACCATCCGGCCGCGGGAGGAGCGCGGCGATGACGTCCACGGCAACGCTGAAGCGCTTCGTCTCGAAGGGGATCCCGATCGACGAGAGCCTGATCGGCGAATACCGGGACAGCACCAGCCTTCTCGGCCAGCCCGAGCGGTTGTGCGAACGACTCGCCGCCGACGGCTATCTCCTGCTCCGCGGCGTGATCGAGCCGGCGACCATCGTTGCTGCAAGGCGCGAGGTGTTCGGCCGGCTCGCGGACGTCGGAGAGGTGAAGAAACCGGCCGTCGACGGCATCGCCACCGGAACCAGCCTGAGGCGCGAGACGCATCCGGACCTCGGCCGGTTCTGGCAGTCGGTGTGCGAGGGACCGGCCTTGCGCTCGGTCTCGCATGGCCCCGCCATCATCGGCCTGTTGAGCGGGATCTTCGGCGAGCCGGCGGTCGCGCTCGACTACATCGCGCTTCGCACCGCCGCCAAGGGCAAATCGACCGGGCTCCATTTCGACGGCCCCTACTTCACCCGCCATCACGACCGGGTGCTGACCTGCTGGATGCCGCTCGGCGACGTGGCGCCGGTCGACGGGCCGCTGGTGGTGATCGAGGGATCGAACCGCTTCGATGACCTGATCGAGGAGTTCCGCGACTTCGACATCGCCGTCGACACCACGCGACGAGCCGACATCGCCGAGGATTTCGGCACCTTCGCCAAGACCCGAGGCGCCCGCGTCCTGACCACGCATTTCCGCCCCGGCGACGTGCTGGTCTTCGGCATGTTCACGCTGCATGGATCTCTGGACAATGGCTCGCCGGTCGATCGTATCCGGCTTTCGGTCGATGTCCGCTACCAGCCGGCCGCGGCGCCGAAGGACTCCCGCTATTTCGGCCACAACCCGGCCGGCCGATCCGGCGGCGGCTATGGCGAGCTGAACGGCGCCCGCCCGCTCACCGAGAAATGGCACGATCTCACCGGCAACACGCATTCGGACAAGAAGGTGGAGTGAGGCCCTAGCGCGGCTTCAGCGACGTCGAGTCGAAGACCGCAAGCTCGGGCGTATCGAAATAGGTCTGGAACGGTGCCGAGGGATGGCTCCAGCGCCAGTGCAGCCGTTCGAGGACGGTGTTCGCCGCCCGCGTACTGGGCCGCCCGGCGATGGTGATGCGCCCGACATGGTCGGACTCGAGGTCCGGCGTGCCGAGGCGCGCGACGGCCACGTCCTTCGGCGTATCGAGGCCGCAGCGCCCCAGCGCATCCGTCACCGCCCTCCCGTCGACGAAGCTCGCCACCACGACGGCGGTGAACGGCATGCGCTTTCGCGTTCCCTTCAAGGCGGCGATCGCCGCCGGCAGGTCGCGGATGCCGAGCTTGTCGCGGTCGGGCTCGGCCGCGATCACCGGGCAGTCCTCGGCCGAAAGGCCGGCGCCACGGCAATAGGTGCGAAAGAAGCTGGCGGTGCGGTTGAAGAAGTAGTTGCCGCAATCCTCCATGATCCAGGCGATGCGCCGGTGCCCTCGCTCGAACAGGTGAGAGACCATCAGGTCGGTGGTCTTCTCCGGGTCGTTGGAGACCGCATCGACGTCCAGGTGCTCGGCCGCCTGGCCCTCGATCAGAACGTGGTCGGCGCGCTGCTTCAGGAGCGCCAGCAGCGAGACCGAGAGGGTCGAGGAACGCGGCTGCAGGATCGCCGCATCGTAGCGTGCGCCCGACTTCAGCAGCTCCATGACATGGGCGGCGTTGCTGTAGGTCAGCATCAGCGACTCGTGCCCCTCGATCGAGAGACGCTGGTGGACGATGCGGGCGATCACGTCGCCGCGCTGATAGGGGTGCTGGTAGAGCAGCGTCAGCACGCTGCGGGTCCGCTGCGCCGTGCCCGCGCCGCTGCTGACGAAGGTGCCGCGGCCGACATGGCTGGAGATGATGCCTTCCTGGCGCAGCTCGTTCATCGCGCCCTGGATCAGGTGCTGGCTGACGCCCAGCTCGGCCATCAGCTGGCGGACCGTGGGATATCGGGCGCCGGGAGACGAGCCGGCGGCCAGGGCCCGCAGGCGCTCGACCACGTCCTCGCGTGTGCGCGGCATCGATTCGCCGGAGGCCGTGCCGAAGGCGACGGTCACCGACCGCTCACTTCATCAGGCCGAGATACTTCGGCAGCCAGAGCGTGATCTCTGGAATGAACATGAGGAGAGCCAGGGCGAATAGCAGAACTCCGCAGAAAAACCAGACTTCGCGGATGATCTCGCTGACCGGAATTCCGGTCACGGCCGACATCACGAAATGCAGCACTCCGTAGGGAGGAGTGAGCATGCCTATCATCATGTTGACGGTGACCACCAGACCAAAATGCACGAGGTCGATGCCGAGCGCGCGGGCGGTCGGCAGCAGCACCGGCACGAGCACCAGCAGCATGACGGTGGTGTCGATGAAGCAGCCGAGAATCAGGAACAGCACCATGACGCCGCTGAGGAATCCGACCGCGGTGAGGTTCATCGACAGGAACCAGGCGGCGACCAGGTTGGGCAGCTGCTCTGCGGCGACCGCGTAGTTGACCAGGAAGGCGCCCATGATGATGGTCATCACCGAGGCGCTCTGCACCAGCGACGTCCGGAACGACTCGTAGAGGTCGGCGAGCTTGACGTCGCGGTAGACCGTCGTGACCAGGACGAGCGCGTAGAGGGCGGCGACGGCCGCGCCCTCGGTCGGGGTGAAGGCGCCGACGCGGATGCCGCCCAGCACCAGCACCGGCAAGCCGAGAGGCGGGAGTGCCCGCAGCAGGACGCCGGGCAGCGCTGCCAGAGTGACTCCTTCGCCGCGCGGAAAGTTGCGATGAGTCGCCTGCCAGGCAACCGAGATCATGAGCAGGGCCGCGATCAGGATGCCAGGAACGATACCGGCGGCGAACAGTGCGCCGACCGAGACATTGGCGATGACGGCATAGAGGATGAAGGGAATCGACGGCGGGATGATCGGCGCCAGCGTCGCCGCCGCGGCGGTGAGCGCGCCGGCGTAGCCGCCGGTGTATCCCGCCTTCCGCATCATCCGCACCAGAACCGCGCCCGGGCCGGCGGCGTCGGCGACGGCACTGCCGCTCATGCTGGCGAAGACCACGTTGACCAGGATGTTGACGTGCCCGAGGCCGCCGGGAATCCGGCCGACCAGGGCCTGGGCCAGCTCCATGAGCCGGGTACCGATGGTGCCGACGCTGATGAGCTGGGCGCAGAGGATGAACATGGGGATCGCCAGCAGCACGTCCGACTGCAGCATGGCGTTCATCACCTGCTCGGCGGCAAGGCCGACGTCGGCGCCCTTGACCATGAGATAGGCGATGCCTGCGGTCAGCATGGAAATGCCGATCGGCACGCGCACTAGGCCGAGAGCGACGAAGGCGACGATCAGGACGATGAGCTGGGTCGACATCAGGCCTCCGGCCGCCACCAGATCGCGCGGCCGATATCCCAGAGCGCGCGCACGCCGAGCGCGCCGATGAAGATCGCGAAGAAGGCGAAGACGAAGTCAAGGCGCACCCGCAGGATCGGCGTGCTCAGCACCTTCATGTAGAGAGCGAAGTCGACGATGGCCGGCAGCGCCATGAGCATCACGCCGGCGACCACGATGCCGGCGACCAGCGTCATCAGCCGGCGCACCGGCTGCGGCACCGCCTCGTAGACGAGATCGAAGTAGATGTGGTCCTTCACCGTCAGGCTGAACGACGCGGCCCAGAGGGCGGCGACCGAAAAGGCCAGTGTCGGAAATTCCTCGCTCCAGCTCACCGGCCGGTTGGCGATGTAGCGCATGAACACCTGGATGTTGATCGCGGCGAAAACCGAGGCGAAGCACAGGACGCCGACGGCGTCGAGTGCTCCGCGTAGTTTCGAACGCATGGACTGTCCCAGGCGGACGATTCGGTTTCTCTATTTCACCAGGCGTTCGATGCGATCGAGCCAGCCCGGCGGCGCCTTCTGCACGTATTCGGAGTCGGCGAAGACCTTGAGCACCTGGGTGCGGAACGCATCCACGTTGGGCTTGGTGACGGTGAGGCCGGCGGCGCGCATCTTCTCCAGGGTGTCATCGTCGTCGCGGAGCTTGTTGGTGTCGTTGAACACCATCGCCGCGCGTGCGGCGTCCTTGAAGATCGCCTTCTGGCGGGCCGACAGCTTGCCCCAGGCGGCATCGCTCATCGCCAGCATGTTGGCCGGGATCGAATGGTAGGTGAGCACGATCTGCTTGGTCGCCTCGTAGAACTTGGCGCGGTAGGTGGTCGAGATCGGGTTGTCCTGGCCGTCGATGGTGCCGGTCTTCAGCGCCAGATAGACGTCGGGCAGCGGCATCGGCACCGGGTTGGCGCCGAGCGCCTTGCCCATCAGCAGGAACGCGGGCGAGCCCGGCATGCGAAGCTTGATGCCGGCGAGATCGGCCGGTGTCTCCACCTTGCGCGCTTCCCTCAAGTTCACGATGCGGGGACCGGCATAGTAGTAGTCGAGGATCTGGACCTGCAGGTCCTTGGCGATCCTGTCCTTGTATTCCTTGCCGATGTCGCCATCCATCGTCGCCTTGACGTGGTTCCAGTCCTTGAACAGGTAGCCGACGGTCATGACGTTGTATTCGGGGATGCGGTCGGCGATGTCCCACCAGCTGAGGATGGTCATCTCGATCGAATTGCGCTGGAGCGCCACGATCTCGGTGCCCTGGCGAACCAGGGTGCCGGTGTGATGAACCTGGAAGTCGAACTCGCCCGGCGCCGAGCGGTCAACCCATTCCTTGAACACGTACATCATCTCGACCGGCAGGTCGCCGCCGATGCCGGCGGTGCCGAAGCGGACGAGCTGGCGCTGCGGCGCCTGCGCGGTGGCATCCGAAATGCTGCCTGCGAAGGCAGCGCCTGCGATGAGCGCGGCCGAGACGACGGCCGCGAGGCGGCCCTTCGATGCATCCATCATGTCGTTCCCTCCAAGAGGCCGGTCGTCACGACCGCGTCGAGGCGGCCGACGCCAGCTAAGCCATCATCCTAGGCGGTCGCTGTCTTACATTCAATACATTCTATTCATACACAAGGCGCCCCTCGCGGTTCCGCATCGGCAGTTTCGCCAATTAAATGTTGCATTGCGGCATGGATCGTTGGTCAAGGCGTATGATGAATTGTATTGATTGCATCGACGGGATCGACGCTAATGCAGGCAAATTGCGCCTCGTCCAAGGGAACACGCACATGCCGAAAGCCGCCCGCAAGACCCTTCCGCACGGAATCGTCGCCTCCTCGGTGACGCCGTTCAAGCCGGACGGCTCGATCGACTTCCCGAAATTCCGCCCGCATATCGACTGGCTGATCGGCGAAGGCGTCAACGGCATCTCGCCGCTCGGCAGCTCGGGCGAGTTCTTCGCGATGGAGTCGGCGGACCGCGAGCGCGTGGTCGAGGCGTCGCTCGAGGCCATCGACGGCCGCGTGCCCAGCATGGTCGGCACGCATCACTACAGCACGCGGATCGCGGTGGCGCTTTCCAAACAAGCCGAGCGCGCCGGCGCGGACTCCCTCCTGGTGGTGCCGCCCTATTACGGCCTGCCGACGCCGGGCGGCGTCATGGACCATTACCGGCGGATCGCCGATGCCGTCTCGATCCCCGTGGTCATGTATCACAACGCCAGCGGCACCAATGTCGATCTCGGGACCCAGCATCTTCTGACGCTCTTCCGGGAAGGTGCGATCAAGGGCGTGAAGATGTCCCACCTGATGCCCGACCGCATGGTCGAGCTGCTGCAGGCCGGGCTGTCGTCCGACGCCCGCATCTATGCCGGCATCGACTACGTCGCCTTCGAGGGTCTGTCCCACGGCGCCCATGGCTGGATCTCGGCACTCCCGAGCGTGACCCCGCGACACGCCGCCGAGATGTACAAGACGCTGGCGGTCAAGGGCGACTTGGTCACCGCGCGCAAGCAGTGGAAGAAGATGGCGCCGCTGATGCGCTTCGTCTTCCAGGCCTCCCACATCGCCCGCGGCGAGGGCGCGCACTGGGCGGCGATCATGAAGACCGGCCTCAGCATGATCGGCCCCGACGTCGGCGATCCGCTGCCGCCGAGCTCACCGCTCAATGCCGAGAACACGGCCATCCTGGCCGACCTCCTCAAGAGCCTCGGCTATCGCGTGAAGACGCCGAAGCAGGCCAAGCCCCGCAAGCGCTGAGACATCCCGTCGGGACGACAGACGGCACGGGCTACGCTAGGCTTGTTCTATGCGGTTCGTGGCCACGTCGATTGCTGTCGCTCTGCTGTCGTCCGCAGTGCTCGCGGCCGAGCCCGAGTTCCGCAAGGACGGGCCCGATGCCGCCGCCTATGGCATGGACGCAGGCTATCCGGTCGGCACGCGGCTCACTCTGACATCCCAGCGCAGTCTCGTCGGCACGCTCAGCCACTATGACGAGATCCTGCCGGCACGCGCGGTCGCCAGGAGCGCGTCCGCCTGGCAGTTCAAGCGCGACGGCACGTTGCCGGCCATCAGCTACGTCTATCAAGGCGCGCGGCGCGACTTGCAGGACTACCTAGACCGCAACCCGGTCACCGGCCTCCTGGTCGCCCGCGACGACACCCTCCTGTTCGAGCGCTATCAGTACGATCGTACCGATGCGCATCGCCTGACCTCGCAATCCATGGCGAAGACGGTGACCGCCATGCTGATCGGCGTCGCCGTCGGCGAAGGCTGGATCCGCTCGATCGACGACCCCGCCGAGGCCTACGTCCCGGACCTCGCCGGCAGCGCCTATGGCCAGACGCCGATCCGCGCCCTGCTGCACATGGCCTCGGGCGTCGCCTTCGAGGAACGCTACGACGGCAGGGGCGACAGCGCGCGGATGTGGCGCGGCCTCGTCGACCCCGGCGTCGCCGGGAGCACGGCGAAGGTGCTGACCCAGTTCAACACGCGGAAGCATCCACCCGGTCGCGTCTTCCACTATGCCGGCAGCGAGACCATGGTGCTGGGCCTGGTGCTGCGCGGCGCCACCGGCCGTCCGCCTGCTGAGTATCTGGCGGAGAAGATCTGGCAGCCGATCGGCGCCGAGGCCGATGCCAGCTGGGTCATCGACGTCTTCGGCCACGAGATGGCCTTCTGCTGCTTCAACGCGGCGCTCCGCGACTACGCGCGATTCGCCAGGCTGCTCGCCCATGGCGGCGACTGGGATGGCCGCCAGGTGATCCCGCGGCAATGGGTGACGGATGCCACGACCGTCCGCCCCGAGGACGACTATCTGAGGCCGGGCAAGGTCAGCCCCGCCTTCGGCTACGGCTATCAGGTCTGGCTTCTCGGCAGCCCAGCGGGCACCTATTCCCTCCGTGGCATCCGCGGCCAGGCGATCTTCGTCGATCCGACCAGCAAGCTGGTGATGGTGCAGACCTCCGCCCGGCCGCAGCCGACCGATCCCGGCACCTTCGAGAACGTGCTGGTGTGGCGGGCCGTCGTCGAACACGTCAGGCGCTGACCCTCTTCGCTTGACGGCCGACCTTGCGCCGGGCTCAGTCGTCCCGCTCATGTCGCCCCGCCCGCTGTCCCTTCCCCTCCTCGCCGCGCTGCTCTGCCTGATCACGGCCGCGACCGGCTCGTTCATGAACTGCTTCATCCGGATCGTCACCGAGGAGGTGCATCCGTTCGAGGTCGCCTTCTTCCGCAACCTGTTCGGCTTCCTGACCATCCTGCCCTTCGCCCTCTATCGCGGCCTCGGCACGTTCAGGGCAAGGCGCCCGGGCAAGCTGGCGCTGGCGGCGTTCATCAACCTGTTCTCGATGCTGTCGTTCTTCAGCGCGGTGCCGCTGCTGCCGCTGAACGAGCTGACGGCGCTCAGCTTCACCCAGCCCTTGTTCCAGACCGTCGGCGCCGTGCTGATCCTGGGCGAGGCGATCCGGCGCTGGCGCTGGATCGGGACGCTGGTCGGGTTCCTCGGCGTCCTCGTCGTCGTGCGCCCGGGAACCGAAGCGTTCTCGCCCGCCTCGCTGCTCGTCCTTTTCGGCGCCTGCACCTATGCCGGGGTCTCGCTGGTCATCAAGTCGATCGCCGCGGCCGAGAACTCGATCACGACCGTTCTCTACGTCTCTGGCCTGATCGGCCTGATGTCGCTGCCGATCGCGGCGACGGTCTGGACCTGGCCCAGCCTATCCACCGTCTTGATGATGGCGGCGATCGGCGCGCTCGGCACCACCGGCTGGTTCGCCTTCGCCTATGCCTTCAAGCTCGCCGACGCTTCGGCGCTGGCACCCTACGACTTCATGCGCCTGCCCTTCGTCGCGGTGCCAGCGTACCTGTTCTTCGCCGAGGTTCCCGATCTCTGGACCTGGCTCGGCGCTGCGGTGATCTTCGGCTCGAGCGCCCTGGTCACCCGCGCCGAAGCCCGGAACGTCCGATAGTCCGTCGCCTTGGAGCATCGATACGGATCTCCGCAATGTCGTCTTTAGGCACATCATGCAGATGAGCGCGGCGCGACCCGTCGCCGTTCACCTGGGCCGGTCCGGAAGCGCGGGGCCGCGACTGACACAGGTCGATCGTCCTTCCAGCGGGTTTGCATCCGGTTGACGGCTTCCGCGCCAGGGAGTTCGATGGCGTCGTCAGCAAGCAAAGAGTGGGGTTTCGCTAGCGGTGGACCCTTCGGTTGCGGTCCATCCATCCTAAGGGAGGAAGATATGACCATACGCTCACGCCTCGCCAGAGCGGGGCTTGCCGCCGCCTTGGCCATAGGAGGCCATCTCGTCGGGTCCGGACCCGGCTTGGCGCAGGCGCCGGGGAAGTCGACGCTCCGCGTCGTTCCCCATGCCGACCTCCGCCTGCTCGATCCCGTCGCCACCGTGACCCTGATCACGCGCATGCACGGGACCCTGGCCTACGAGGCGCTGTTCGCCTGGGACAGCAAGTTCGAATCGAAGCCGATGATGGTCGAGACCCACTCGGTCTCGCCCGACAACCTGACCTACACCTTCAAGCTTCGCCCGGGCCTCAAATTTCACGACGGGTCGCCGGTGACCACGGACGACGTGATCCCCTCCATCCAGCGCTGGATGAAGCGTGGCCTGGTCGGCGGCACCTTCGCCTCCTTCGCCGCCGGCTTCGAGAAGGTCGACGACCGAACCTTCACGCTCAAGATGAAGGAGCCCTTCGGCGCAACCGTCCTCCTGCTCGGCGGCACCACCGGCACGCTCCCGATCGTGATGCGCAAGAAGGACGCCGAGACCGACGCCTTCCAGAACATCACCGAGGCGGTCGGCTCCGGTCCGTTCCGTTTCCTGAAGT
>SXGU01101918.1_pt1 | contig 10305 bp, 13 predicted proteins | sample 3174531 | NCBI WGS metagenome assembly SXGU01 (sample SAMN11356863, study PRJNA531348) | freshwater metagenome | isolation source: freshwater sample F1-140 | place: China: Fuxian Lake, Yuxi | collected 2017-12-25 | reverse complement strand
ATAATTTCAGTCGCTTGTTTTAGTTTTAACTCGGTAAGATTCATAAGGGTTATGGAGGATGAAGAAAAGTAAAACGGCATGAAACCGTTTACGGCAGATATGATTGTTGGAAAAAATCAGAACGTTGGGGATGCTTCTAAGGGCTGTAGCAATGATTCTAACGCAATTACCGGACTTATCAAAACGTTTTGTGATAAATCCGGTAATTTGGGGGAATTCTTAAATATTGCTATCCAGGAAAGCAGTCAGTTGCGATTTGGTCAAGGCTCCTACTTTAGTCGCTTCGACTTCACCACCCTTGAACAGCATCAGGGTCGGGATGCCGCGTACTCCATAGTGTTGAGGTGTTTTTGGATTTTCGTCGATATTCAATTTAGCAATGGTCAATTTGCCTTGATATTCGGCGGCGATTTCGTCCAGAACCGGCGCAATCATTTTGCACGGCCCACACCATTCAGCCCAATAATCGACTAGAACCGGGCCATTGGCTTTAATGACCGTATCGTTAAAATCAGCATCTGATACATGAAGGACTAAGTCGCTCACGCCATTCTCCAAAAGTTTACAAAGTCAAAACTATAGAATCGACTCGTGACCGTTGTCAATCGATTTCATTACTCCACTGTTTTAAGTTATGCTATTCGTCTATGAAAAAAGCACATTTGACGGAAACGCGTTTTAGTAATCTGGAGCTGTCCGACTCCATCATTAAGGGCCTGAAAGAAGCAGGATTCATCAACTGCACACCGATTCAGCATGCATCACTGCCGCTGGCGCTTCGCGACAAAGATGTGGCGGGTCAGGCACAAACCGGCACTGGTAAAACCGCCAGTTTTTTGTTGGCCACTTTCCAACGACTGATCAACGACGAAAGCGAAAAAATCAAAAATCCGCGTGCGCTGATTTTGGCACCGACACGGGAATTGGCCATACAAATACACAAAGACGCTCTGCTATTGAGTAAGTATTTGGATTTGAAGTTTGCCCTGATATACGGCGGCACCGATTATCAAAAACAGCTGGATAAGCTGAAAACCAATGTCGATGTCATCATAGGCACGCCTGGCCGGATTATCGATTTTTACAAACAAAACGCTTTTACCCTCGACAACATCCAAGTCACAGTAATGGATGAGGCGGATCGCATGTTCGATCTGGGCTTTATCAAGGATATCCGCTTTTTGCTGCGCCGCATGCCAGCGCCCGAAAAGCGCCTGAATCTACTGTTTTCGGCAACTTTATCTTATAAGGTGACCGAGCTAGCTTACGAGCACATGAATAACCCGGTATTGATCCGTATCGAATCGGAAGAAGTCACCTCCAAAGCCATTAACCAGATTGCCTATTGTCCGGCCAATGATCAAAAGATCCCACTGTTGTTGGGCTTGTTGAAACAGCACCAGCCCTTGCGTAGCATAGTCTTTGTCAACACCAAGCGTTGCGCTGAACAACTGGATGATTATCTGCAAGCCAACGGTTACAAAACCGCTTTATTAAGCGGTGATGTACCGCAGGAAAAACGCCAGCGCCTGCTGAACGATTTTCAGGAGAATCGAGTAACCTTGATGATAGCCACCGACGTGGCGGCACGCGGCTTACATATCCCCGATGTCTCGCATGTGTTCAACTACGATTTGCCGCAAGACGTTGAAGACTACGTGCATCGCATAGGCCGAACAGCTCGCTTTGGGGCTAGCGGTGAAGCCATCAGCTTTATTTGCGAAGAGTATGCCTACTCGATGCCCGACATTGAAGACTACATCGGCGAAAAAGTGCCGGTTGAATCCATATCGCCGGAACTACTGTTTGAAGATGTGATTAAACCTGAACGCCGCGAACCGCGTGAGCGCGTTTTGCCCCGTAGCAAACGTCCACCCAGAACGGATCACAAACCCAGAGCATTTAAAGGACCGCGTCCCGAGTCAAACCCGGCATCAACGCCCGAAAATCCTCCACAGCCGGAAACTCCGCAATAGCGCGTACAGGAGCCCGGCTATCCGGTTTGCTGATCGAAACCAGATGGGCAATACCGAAACGCTGGGCCGAACGTAACACCGCCAGACTGTCATCAACCAGCAGGGTACTGTGTTTGTCAAACACATGCTTATCTTGCAACGTTTGCCAAAACCCCTGCTGTTCTTTAGCCATGCCGTAATCGTGCGAAGAGATAATCTGATCAAAAAACTGCTGCAAACAGGTTTTTTCCATTTTCAGATTCAGACTGTCGCGATGAGCGTTGGTCACCAGCAACATGCGTCGCCCACTGGCGCGCACCGCATCTAAAAATTCGGTGACATGCGGATGTACGGCAATCATACCGGCCAGTTCCTGCTTCAATCCGGCAATATTCAATTGCAGCTCCGTACTCCAGTAATCCAGACAATACCATTCCAATCGCCCTTCCATCGCCTTGAAACGCGGAGCCAATTGCTGCTTGGATTCTTCCAGCGATAGTTGATGTAAATCAGCAAACCGCAGGGGCACAAATTCCTGCCAAAAATGATTGTCAAAATTCAAATCCAGCAAGGTGCCATCCATATCCAGCAGTACGGTATTGATACTTGACCAATTCAGCATAAGACTCCAGAAAGTAACCGGGCGAAATCGCCCCAAATTTGATGATGGTAGCGAAAATGACCCAGCGTGGCTATCTCGGCTCTGTTACGATGCTATCAATTCAAATCCAATTTTCCCTGTCATGTCGCGAAAAATGCCCATCATTCACAGTCAGGCTGTGATTGCAGAAACCCGTCAATTTCGAATCGAATCGCTGGAGCTGGAATTTAGTAACGGTGAGCATCGCCAATATGAACGCCTGGCTCGAAATGGATCTACTGGCGCTGTATTGGTTGTGCCGATGCTAAGCAAAAATACTGTACTACTAGTCAGAGAATATGCCGCAGGCATCCATCGTTATGAGCTAGGATTACCCAAGGGTAAAGTGGATGCGGGGGAAGACAGGCTGGAAGCTGCCAACCGGGAACTGAAAGAGGAAATTGGCTATGGGGCTCGCCGACTTAGACCATTGCATACTTTGTCTTTGGCACCAGGCTATTTGGAACACACCATCGATATCATTCTGGCAGAAGATTTATACCCGGAAAAACTGGCTGGCGATGAACCCGAAGAATTGGAGATCGTGCCCTGGAAACTCGATCAAATTGATCGCTTACTGGCAACCGGCGAGTGTAGCGAGGCCAGGTCGATAGCTGCACTCTATCTGGCGGCAGCTGTGTTGGGTCAAAGTTAGCCCTCCGCTTCACTTAAACCCTTACGATATCTTTGCCAGTCGAACCAGGGCCCGGGATCGGCTTTCCTACCGGGAGCTATTTCGCTATGTCCAGCTATACGTTCAGGCGTCAGGCGAGGATAATACAGCAACAGTAACCGGCTGATTTCAATCAGACTTTGATACTGACTGTCTGTATAAGCCTGATTGACCGAACCTTCCAGCTCGATGCCAATCGAATAATCATTGCAGCGATCTCGTCCTTGAAAACAAGATACCCCGGCATGCCAGGCGCGCTGATCAAACGGCACATATTGCACCACCTCACCCTCTCGACGTATCAGTAAATGTGCGGATACCTTGAGTTGATGGATTTCTTGAAAATAAGGGTGAACATCCGGGTTCAGATTATTACAAAACAACTGATCAATGAATGCACCACCAAATTGGTCAGGTGGCAGACTGATACAGTGAATCACCAGCAAGGCAATATCCTCGGGATCAGGACGGGCATCACAATTGGGCGACGGCAATTGCCTGGCATCATCCAGTTTATGCTCATGTATATGCATCGTTGGCTATCCCTTGCGGTTTAGTCGTTTTAACAGGGTTTGAGCCAAATTCGCCATTGCCAGATCCAACTCATCCTGACTATTCTCGTCAATCTGCTTCAGCATGGCATACGCTGTTGAATGGCTGGGCAAGCGTGTTGGCCTGTTCAAACGAGCCTCAGTGACCGCTTGCATGACTTTTACCTGAACCCGGGTAATTTTTAGCTGTGCAGCAGCGTGTAACTTGTTTAGTATATCCTCCTGATAAAAGCGTATTTGCGAAGCCCAGACCGCAGAATTGGTATAAATCAGCAAGCGGGCACCGCTCATAACGCAATGCAGAGCGTGCTCGGCTATGTGGGTTGGCAACACCTGCCGAACACTCTGCAACAATTGCTGCTGATGGGCGATTTTTTCTAAGCAAATCGCTAACGGTCTATTGATGCCCACCGGTGGAACGGTGAAATCCAGGGCCGACCTGAATTGATTTTTTTTTATGTGATTCATATACATCTCAGGCAACTATAAATCCGCTAACCCGCTTATGAAGACGTTTTTAGACAGGATCATGGCTGAAGCAGACTATCAGCCTTTCAGGCTGCTAGGCATGTTAAGAGCCGTTCAGGCCGAATATCGGCATATACCCACTGAGGCCATCGAAATATTGGCCGATCGCCTCAACATTCCCCGTACCCAAATTATCGCGGTTGCAGAATTCTACAGCTTTCTGCATTTAACACCACAGGGGCGCTACGATATTCTGATCAGTGATTCGATTACCGATCGCATGCTGAACAAAGAAAATCTCATCAATTATCTGGCGCATGTTTTAAGGGTCAAAGTTGGCGAGGTAAGGTCTGACCAATTAGTTAGTCTGAATAACACGTCGTGTACCGGCATGTGTGACCAGGGGCCTGCCGGATTGATTAACGGTCGTCCGATTACTAGATTGGATCGTCCCAAAATCGACCAGATAGCCACGTTGATAGAACAGCAAATTCCGCTTGCCGACTGGCCTGAGGAACTATTTCAGGTGGAAGAAAAGATTCATAAACGCGGTTTGCTGTTAAACCAGCCCTGGCAAAATGGCGACGCATTAAAAGCTACATTTGTGCGCGGACTGCCTGAAACCTTAACTGAAGTGGATGTTTCCAATCTACGTGGTCGCGGTGGTGCTGGCTTTAAAACGGCTATCAAATGGCGAACCTGCTCTCAACAAGCGGCAACTCCTCGGTATGTGATTTGTAATGCGGATGAAGGCGAACCTGGCACCTTTAAAGACCGTATGTTGCTGGATTTATATGCAGATCAAGTCTTCGAGGGCATGACGCTATGTGCCGCCATTATTGGCTCTGACCAGGGTCTGGTTTATTTACGCGCCGAATACCTGTTTTTATACGATAAACTGCAAAGTGTATTGCAACAACGGCGCGAACTGGGTTTGCTTGGTTCTAATATTCTTGGACGTGAAGGCTTTAATTTTGACATCGAAATCCGCATGGGTGCTGGCGCTTATATTTGCGGCGAAGCCTCCGCGCAAATCGAATCCCTGGAAGGCAAACCCGGCATTCCTCGCACCAAGCCACCCAATTCAGTGATGTGCGGCTACCAACGCAAACCGACGGTGGTGGATAACGTCGAGACTTATCTCGCCACAGCCCATATCGCCATACAAGGCGGGCAATGGTTTGCCGGTGTAGGCACTGCACAATCTACGGGCAGCAAATTGCTCAGCATCAGCGGTGATTGCGCCCGCCCCGGTATTTATGAATATCCGTTCGGCACCCGTATCAGAGACATTTTGCTGGACTGTGGCGCCGATGAGGTCATGGGTGTGCAAGTGGGTGGCCCTTCCGGCACCTTTATTTCCAATCGGGAGTTGGATCGAGTGCTGGCTTTTGAAGACTTATCCTCTGCCGGTTCCTTTATGGTGTTCAACAACACACGAAATATTTTCGACATTGCGCAGAACTTCACCGATTTCTTCGCGCACGAAAGCTGTGGCTTTTGTGCGCCTTGTCGGGTAGGCACTTCGCTACTGAAACAGCAGCTACATAAAATTATCGATGGCCATGGTTCTGCCGCTGATCTGGAAGAGCTCAGTGAATTATGTTTGGTTGTCAAAACCAACAGTCATTGCGGCCTCGGAGAATCCGCCGCCAACCCGATTTTAACCACCTTGGCCAGTTATCCGGATCAATATTTAAAACAGCTCAAACATAAAGAGTTTTCACCCGGCTTCAATCTGGATGCGACCTTGAACGTGGCTCGCCGTATGGCCGAACGTGACGATCCAGGCGCCCATTTAACCCAAGTGGAGAATTGATATGAGCGGCACACTGACGATAGATGGCCAAATCATACCGTTCAACGATGGCCAAACCATTATCGAAGCAGCTCGAACAGCGGGTGTTTATATTCCGCATCTTTGCCACCGGCCCGGTTATTCGCCACATGGCAGCTGCAAACTCTGTACTGTGTTCGTGAATGGCCGCCAATGCTCGGCTTGCACCTTTCCGGCTGCCGATGGGCAAACAGTCATCAGCACCAACGAGGAAATGCAACACGATCGATTGCGTATCACCCAAATGTTGTTCGTGGAAGGCAATCATTTTTGCCCGTCCTGCGAAAAATCCGGCAATTGTCAGCTACAAGGTGTGGCTTATCATTTGAATATGCTGGACAACCACTTCCCGCATTTTTACGCGCAGCGGGAAATGGATGCTTCCCATCCGGATATTCTGATTGATCATAACCGCTGCATCTTCTGCAATTTGTGCGTGCGTGCCAGCCGGGAAAAAGACGGCAAAGACGTGTTTGCGATTGCCGGGCGCGGCATTAATAAGCGCTTGATCATCAATTCGCCCAGCGGAAAACTCATAGACAGCGATATTAGCGTGGAGGATTGCGCTGCACATGTTTGCCCGACCGGGGCAATTTTAATCAAACACACCGGCTACCAGGTGCCGATTGGTGAACGCATTTACGATCATCACCCCATTAGTCAGGTGGCTTGTGATACCGAGGCCGATCATGGCTAAAATCAAAATTGCTACAACTTCTTTAGCGGGATGTTTCGGTTGCCACATGTCGTTTCTGGATATGGACGAACGCCTGGTGGATTTGGCGGATATTGTCGAATTCGACCGCTCACCGTTTACCGACATTGAACATTGCAGCCCGTGCGACATTGGCTTGATCGAAGGTGGTGTGTGTAATTCGGAAAATATTCATGTGCTGCGTGAGTTCCGCAAGAATTGTAAAACCCTAATCGCCGTCGGTGCATGCGCCATTAACGGCGGCTTACCTGCACTACGGAATTTCGTCAAGTTGGAAGATTGTCTGCTGGAAGCCTATCGCGACGGCATCGGCGTGGATAATCCGCAAATCCCCAACGATCCCGAACTGCCGTTGCTGTTGGATAAAGTCCGCCCCATCCATGAAATCGTCAAAGTCGATTACTTCATGCCGGGCTGCCCGCCATCTGCGGATGTATTCTGGGCTTTTCTGACCGCGTTGATTGAAGGCCGCGACCCGACTCTGCCCTACGAGCTGATTCACTATGATTAGCATCAACAAGGCCCAAATCCAATGTCTGGCGATATTTTCACTGTTCGCCATCATCGGTTTCGGGCCGATTTCGCCCGGCTGCCTGATCGGCATGTTCATTGTCCTGTTCAAACCCCACTGGTTTTGGCAATTGGCCGTGAATTTATATGCCGGCAAACCGATCAGCCTACCAGTCATCATTTCCGCCGAACAATCCAAACAAGCCCGAAAAAAATGTTTTCTGGGTTTGTTGACCTTATTTATCATCGATATCGCACCGGTTCCGGTGACGCCCACGATTGCGTTTGTCATCATTCTGGCCAGACCGGAATGGTTTTACCGTTTAATCGCATCGATCTATCAAACAGCTTAAACGACTGAGGCCCAGCCTCAAGAGGTCAGTCATGTACGAACATTTAGAAACCGCCCAAAACCCTGAAAAACTCAAACGCGTAGCCGTCGATCCGGTATCCCGCGTTGAAGGCCACGGTAAAGTCACTTTATTGCTGGATGATAACAATCAAGTTAAACAAGCCCGGTTACATATCGTCGAATTTCGCGGTTTTGAAAAATTTATCCAGGGCCGACCCTACTGGGAATTGCCGGTGATGGTGCAACGACTGTGCGGCATTTGCCCGGTCAGTCATCATCTGGCGGCAGCCAAAGCCATCGATCAACTGGTCGGTGTCGACCCAGACAATCTGCCTCCAGCAGCAGACAAACTGCGCCGCTTGCTGCATTTTGGCCAGGTCTTGCAATCGCATGCACTGCATTTTTTCCATCTATCCAGCCCAGACTTGTTGTTTGGTTTTGAAAGCGACATCGGCAAACGCAATATCGTCGGTGTACTGGCTGATTATCCTGACATCGGTTTGCAAGGTGTCAAATTGCGCAAATACGGCCAGGAAGTCATCAAAATGGTGTCCGGTAAACGCATACACGGCACAGGCGCAATCGCTGGCGGTATGAACAAAGCCTTAAGTAAAGAGGAGCGCGATTATTTGCTGCAGGATATCGACCAAATCATCAGCTGGGCGCAAGCGGCGGTAGCGCTGGTCAAAAAAGTCCATACTTCCAATCTGCCGTATTACGATGACTTCGCTACCATCCGCAGTAATTATCTGAGTTTGGTGAAGCCTAACGGCGCTTTGGAGCTGTATCACGGAGGTATTCGAGTCAAAAATGCCCAAGGCCAAATCCTGGTCGATCAATACGACTACTGCGATTATGCCGAGCTGATACGCGAAGAAGTCCGCTCCTGGACCTATATGAAGTTTCCTTATCTGACTTCAATCGGCATGAACGAGGGCTGGTATCGAGTCGGCCCGTTGGCGCGTATCAACAATTGTGATTTCATCGATACCCCTCTGGCAGAAGCGGCTCGTGTCGATTTCAAGCAACACAGCGGTGAATCCATGGTGCATAGCACACTGGGCTTTCACTGGGCACGCTTGATCGAGTTGTTGCATTGCGCCGAAAGTATCGCCAGCCTGCTGCACGATCCTGATCTGATGAGTTCTGATCTGGTTGCCAAAGGCGAAAAACGCTACGAAGGCATCGGTGTGATCGAAGCGCCACGCGGCACGCTGTTTCATCATTACCAGATCGATGAAAACGACATCGTCACCAAAGCCAATTTGATCGTATCCACCACCAGCAATAATACCGCCATGAACGAATCGGTGCGGCAAGTAGCTGCCGAATACCTGTCCGGTCACGAACTGACCGAACCGCTGTTGAATAATTTGGAAGTGGCGATACGCGCCTACGACCCCTGCTTATCCTGCGCCACCCATGCCATCGGCAAAATGCCGTTGCAACTGGAATTGCTGGACGCCCAAGGTGGAATGATCGATAAACTGATCCGACACAGCGACGGCAGTTTCGAGCATTAATCCAGGATGAAAAAACCGATTTTGGTGTTTGGTTACGGCAATCTCAGTCGTGGCGACGATGCAGTCGGGCCTTTATTGCTGGAATACCTGGAACAGCATGCTGATCTTACCCGGATAGAACTACTCACTGATTTTCAGCTGCAAATCGAGCATGTGATGGATATGCAGGAACGGGAGCTGGTGATTTTCGTCGATGCCTCGGTGGCCTGCGAAACCGCGTTTGAGTTTAAATCGCTCCAGCCTTTAAAAGACCACAGCTACACCAGCCATGCCATGACACCAGCTGCGTTATTGTTGGCGTATCAATCCGTGATGACACAGACACCGCCACCGTGTTTTTTGTTAAGTATTAAAGCAACTAGCTTCGAGCTGGGTGCAGGTTTAAGCCCAAACACTGCTGAAAATCTGCAGCAAGCCTGTAGATTTGCCTTGCAACAACTGCAAAAGCCTATAGCAGAGGTAGGCTGGGTTGAATGAAAATGAAAGCCAGCTGGAAGATGTAAGGTTTGTAACCGAATACAACCCGAATCCAAAGAAACCCGGTTATTTCAACGCACCTGGTGGGTTTCGCGAAGCTAACCAACCTATTACGCCCCTATAGAGCTAATCAAACCATAATTATTGGATATCTGGCTTAGCTGTTCCGTTGATTTTAAAAAAAGCTTTACACAATTCATGAGCGAGCAAAGTTGTCTCATAATCTATATCCCCCATATTGCTCAAAGTAGCACCACCAATTGGTCGCGATAAACCAGATGAAATTAAATTTTCCAAGTGATGTGGCACATGTTTTATTCCAAGTAAAGCCATTAAATCGTCAATAAATGCAATATCTACACAATGCACAAGTCTACGGAGTGTTTCGTCAGAGATAATATCGTCAATATAGGCAATAAAAAGTTGTCCTAATAATTTAGGTTTTTCAAGATCTGTCACCTTTTCAATAACAAGTAGTAACGTATTCCCTATTCGTTCCAATTCTTCTGGCGATTCGATTGACTTCGCCCGAATTTTATCTCTGTCACTATTTGATAACTTTTTTCTTCAAATAGGAACTGATGAATTTTCTTTGCAAAGAGTT
>SXGU01046787.1_pt1 | contig 10305 bp, 10 predicted proteins | sample 3174531 | NCBI WGS metagenome assembly SXGU01 (sample SAMN11356863, study PRJNA531348) | freshwater metagenome | isolation source: freshwater sample F1-140 | place: China: Fuxian Lake, Yuxi | collected 2017-12-25 | reverse complement strand
TACCGGCGCAAGCCATCCAGGATATCCACGCCTTTACCGACGAAGCGCGCGAGGCGATCTACCAAACGATTTTTTCCCGCCGCGATGTGCGCGGCCAGTTTGCGGCACAGGAAGCTGCCGCATCGGCCTTGACACAAGCTTCGTAACAGCCTCCCGTGCGGACGGCCGCACCAGTTCGGTAGGGCGGATGAGCGCAGCGAAATCCGCCATATGTGGAGCATCGCAAACGGCGGATAACGCTGCGCTCATCCGCCCTACTTGCAACGCGCCTTGATGCGCGCTCAATCCCCGAAACAAATCCCCAGGTCGCGCCCGGTCTGCAGCGTATCGCTATCCATCGGCACGCCTTTCATGCGGCCGGCGACTTCTTCCAGCGCCACGTATTCCACATTGGGAAAGGCCAACGACACCATGACGCCCGACAGGCCTTCATCCAGCGCGCGCACGGCGGCGGCGCCGAAACGCAGCGCAGCCAGGCGGTCGAACGAGGTAGGGCTGCCACCGCGCAGCAAATGCCCCAGCACCACCACCCGCGCATCCTTGCCGGTGCGCTCCTGCAGTGCTTTTGCGACGCGTTCACCCATGCCGCCGAGGCGCTCGGCGTGTCCGAGTTCAGCCGGCGCCAGCACTTCACGATGGCCGTCGACCAGTTCGGCACCCTCGGCCACCACCACGATGGAATACATGCGACCCAGCTTGTCGCGCCCGCTCACCTTGGCGGCCACCTTGTCCAGGTCGAAGGGGATTTCGGGAATCAGGATGCTGTGCGCGCCGCCGGAGATGCCGGAGTGGAGCGCGATCCAGCCCGCATAACGGCCCATGACTTCCACCACCATGATGCGCTGATGGCTTTCCGCCGTGCTGTGCAGCCGATCCAGGCACTCGGTCGCAAAAGCCACCGCAGTATCGAAGCCGAAAGTCGTGAAAGTCCTGTCCAGATCGTTGTCGATGGTCTTGGGCACGCCCACCACGCGCAAGCCCTTGCGGTGCAGTGCATTGGCGATGGTCAGCGACCCGTCGCCGCCGACGGAAATGAGCGCATCCAGACCTTCACTGGCGAAAAACTCCAGGACTTCGTCCGAGCGATCGATTTCCCGCATGGTCCCGTCCGGCATGCGGGTCGGAAAACTCATCGGGTTGCCCTTGTTGGTCGTGCCCAGGATAGTGCCGCCAAGATGCGCAATGCCGCGCACCTTGTCGCGCGTGAGGTGGACGACGCCGCCCTCGGGATAGCGCTCGGGACAAAGTATCCCGTTGAAACCTTCCCGGATGCCAAAACATTCCCAGCCCCGGTTGGCGGCGGCGATGACCACCGACCTGATGACGGCGTTGAGGCCCGGGGCGTCGCCGCCTCCGGTGTTGATGGCGATGCGTCGGATTGGTCTGGACACGGGAACTCCTGCCTAACTTATTGCTGCGTGGGGCCTAAAGTATCTCCGGCGTCATGGTTCAAGTCAATGCGCACATGAAACTGGCGGATAGGCAGGTTTCCGCGCATTTGGCAACATGGCTGCTCAATGCAGGGCAGAAAATCGCTTGAGGCCGCTCAGTTCTTGAGCACTTAGGGAAGCCGTTTTCGCGTTCGCAGAGTCTTCATGGGTGTGGAGTCATTCTTTGGATCTCTGCTCCTATCTGTATTGCCCTTCCTTCCCTATTTAGTAAGTGGAGACAATCATGCGGAATTCGGTAAAAAGGCGTGCCGTATACGGCACGCTCATGGCGTCTGCCTTAACAACAAGCATTCTCGCAGGGTCTGCAATCGCTTCCAGCCATCGTGAGGCCCCCTTCATTACCCAGCAGCCCAAAGTCGACGGCACGGACTTGTACCTGTTTCGCAGTTATGAGTCGGGACGTCAAGATTACGTGACGGTATTGGCCAATTACATGCCATTCCAGGATCCGTTCGGCGGCCCCAATTTCTACCAGTTCGATGAAAACGCCTTGTACGAGATCCATTTCGATAACAATGGCAATGGCAGGGAAGATTTGACGTTCCAGTTCCGCTTTAAAAATACTTCCAAGCGAACCGCTCTTCCGGTTGGCGGCAAGCAGGTGAAGATCCCGCTCATCAATTCCGGACAAATCGATGGTATTAACCCGCCAACATTGAACGTACGGGAAACCTATACCATCGACGTCGTCAGAGGTGATCGCCGTGCCGGAACCAGATCCGCGGTAACGATGGGAGGCGGAACCCGGGAATTCGACAAGCCGGTCGACAACATTGGAGAAAAAACCTTTGGCGGCGCGGCGGGATACCAGACCTATGCCAGCCAGCACATTTATGATGTCGCCATTCCAAACTGCGGCAATGGTCGCGTGTTCGTCGGCCAGCGCAAGGAGTCGTTCCATATCGCCGTCGGCAAGACCTTCGACCTGTTTAACCTGAATCCGCTTGGTCCCGAAGTGAACGGCAATCCGAACGATCTGGAAAACAAGAACATCAGTACGATCGCAATGGAAATTCCCATTACATGCCTGACCACCGCTGGCGACACGGTGATCGGCGCGTACATGACAGCGAGCAAGCGCCAAGGCCGCGTGATCAGCGCGGCGCCTGCATCGGGCATTGGACAGGCAAGCCGGGAGGGCGGTCCATGGGCACAGATTTCGCGCCTGGGAATGCCGCTGGTGAACGAGGTGGTCATTGGTTTGGATGACAAGGATCGATTCAACGCGTCGAGACCCGCCGATGATGCGCAATTCATCGATTACGTCACCAATCCAACCCTGCCTGCGTTGATCCAGACCTTGTTCCCTTCGGCGCCGGCGCCCACCAACTTCCCGAGAACTGACCTGGTGACGGTATTCCTGCAAGGTATACCCGGCCTTAATCAGCCGAAGAATGTCGTTCCCTCGGAAATGCTGCGCTTGAATACGGCCATTGCACCAACACCTAGGGGTGCGCAAAATCCGCTAGGTGTCGCCGCTGGCGATAATGCGGGATTTCCGAACGGGCGGCGCCCAGCCGATGATGTGGTCGATTTGTCCTTGCGCGTGGCAATGGGTGCGCTCTGCGTATTGACCGGAGCGAACGACACGCTGAAAGTCGGATGCAAGCCCTCCGATGCACCTGCCGGCGGCGCGGCGCTGACCGATGGCGTGCGAAAAACCGCGGCCGATTACCAGGCGACGTTCCCTTACTTGAATACGCCTATCCCAGGCAATGCCGCCGGCGCTAACGGCAGCGGCAATTCGAGTAACCAGTAACCGAACCGGGAGAAAATCATGTCGAGAAAATATCTTCTCCTGGGAGCGCCATCCGCGATGGCGCTCATGCTGGTTATTGCCGGGTGCGGCGGCGGTAATGGTCAAACAAGCGGTACTCGCAGCACAGGCGTGACAGCGGCGGCAAACGTGGCCCCGGCGGCGGAAAGCGATGCATTTCTCGGCAGAGTCAGGGCCGTCATGGCGGATTCTTCGGAGACTGCCGAACCGCAGGCAATTGAATCATTCACCGTGACAACGCCTGATGACGCGGAGGCGATACCTGTCAGCTAACATAATAAAGCTGAGGTTTACCCACAATTTTGGAGATGCGTAGCTGCAGTACGAGTGAGGCGCCGTCAAGTCCCTTCCCCCTGGCAGGGGGAAGGTTAGGATGGGGGTAGAGTGGTTGAGCATACACAGTTGTTGGCTTAACCTTCACACCCCCATCCCAACCTTCCCCCTAAGAGGGGGAAGGAGCCCTACCGAGCGCGCCCTACGTTTCCGAGCTTCTTGCACCATGTCAAAAACCTGTTGTGTTCCGCTTGGCTTTATCAGGATAGTGACATGCGTCGGCCTGGCCTGCGCACTCGCCGGACAAGGGCATGCCGCGCCCTACGTGCCGGCCTCGGGTGAGCAGGTCGTCGAGCGCGTGCCGGGCTTGAGCGATCCGGCACATCGGGAGTTGCGGCGCATGCGCGCCGCGCTGACGGCATCGCCTGAAAATCTGCACCTTGCGAGCGAACTCGCACGGCGCTATATCGAAATGGCACGCAGCACTGGCGAACCGCGCTATACCGGCTACGCCCAGGCCGCGCTATCGCCATGGTGGAACCAGTCGCAGCCGCCGACCCAGGTGCGGGTCTTGAGGGCGACCATACTTCAAAGCCGGCATCAGTTTTCGCAGGCGCTCGCCGATCTGGATGCCGTCCTCGCAGCCGATCGCCGCAATGCTCAGGCCTGGCTTACGCGGGCCACCATCCAGCAGACTCAAGGCGAGCATGACAAAGCAAGAGAGAGCTGCTCGCAACTGAATGGGCTGGCGCCGGAACTGGTCGTGATCGCTTGTATCGCCGGTGCGGACAGCCTCGGCGGCGAAGCCGCACAAAGTTACGCGTTATTGGATGCCGCATTGAAGGCAAGCGTCGGCCTCGGTCCCGGCATCGAGGGATGGGTCTTGACCTTGTTGGCGGAGATGGCTGCCAGTCAGGGCGATTACCCGGCCGCTGAAAAGCATTTTCTTCGAGCGCTGTCACTGAGCGACTCCGATATCTACCTGCTTGGCGCCTATGCCGACTTCCTCCTCGACCAGGAGAGAGCAGGGGAGGCCGCAACTCTTCTACGAGACAACACGCGCGCCGACGGCCTGCTGTTGCGCTACGCGCTTGCGTTAAGGCGTCAAGGTTTGCCGGCTGCCGAGCAGATCGATACATTGCAGTCCCGCTTTGCCGCGGCCGAGCTGCGCGGCGATTCCGTCCATCTGCGGGAACAGGCGCGCTATGAGTTGCATTTGCGAAATGACCCTCAGGCCGCCCTTGAGCTGGCACAAAAAAACTGGCGCGAACAAAAGGAAACCGCCGACGCCCGCATCCTGCTGGAAGCGGCCGTTGCCGGCAATGCCGGGGAAGCGGCCAGGCCAGTTCTCAACTGGCTCAACAGGACCGGCACGAAAGACAGAGTCCTGCGGATGCTGGCCGCTAAACTGGAAGGCGCGGCATGATCGCGTCGAGACTCTGGTCCACTCTATTGATCCTGCTGTTTTGCCACAGCTTCGCAGCGCATGCGCATAAGCCAAGCGATAGCTATCTCAGCCTGAGGACAAACGGCGCGACGATTGCCGGTCAATGGGATATCGCATTGCGCGATCTGGAGTTTGCAATCGGCATAGACAGTGACGGCAATGGCGAGTTGACCTGGAATGAAATCCGGGCAAAACACGACGACATCGCAGCCTATGCGTTGTCCCGCCTGCGATTGCGCTCCGCCAATCGCCTTTGCCCCACTCAAGTGGAGCAACACTTGATCGATCACCATACGGATGGGGCTTACGCCGTGCTTCGCTTTGCCGCAGACTGTGACAGCCGGGTCGAAACGCTGGAGGTGCGCTATCAGTTGCTGTTCGACCTGGACCCGCAACACAAGGGGCTCCTCAAGCTGGAACATGGCGAACGGACCATAACCGGCATATTCAGTCCTGACCGTGCGACGCAACAATTCGATTTTACTCAGGCGAGTGGTTTTCGGCAGTTCGTCGATTACCTAAAGCATGGCGTCTGGCATATCTGGATCGGATTCGATCACATTCTGTTTTTGCTGTCGCTTTTATTACCGGCCGTCTTGGTGCTGCACAACAAACAGTGGCAGTCGGGGCAAAGTTTTAAAGCATCCTTTATCGATGTGCTGAAGATCGTCACCGCATTCACTATTGCGCATTCCATCACCCTGACGATCGCAACGCTTGGCATCGCGCAATTGCCATCGCGCTGGGTGGAATCAGCGATCGCGGCCTCTGTGGTTATCGCCGCGCTGAATAATCTATTTCCGCTTTTTTACCGGCAACGCTGGCTTGCGGCCTTTGTTTTCGGTTTGATCCATGGGTTCGGCTTTGCGACCGTTCTGGCGGATCTTGGCCTGCCGCAGGCGGCGCGCGCGATCGCGTTGCTCGGCTTTAACCTCGGTGTGGAGATCGGCCAACTGGCCATAGTCTCCGCGTTTTTGCCGCTGGCGTACTGGTTGCGGCAAACCCTGGTCTACCGTTACGTGATATTGAATGCAGGATCGGCATTCATCGTTTTCATCGCGTCAGCCTGGCTGGTCGAAAGAGCGTTCGACGTGAAGCTATTCATAGGCTAACCAGCCACATTCATTGTTTCGATAGCTTGCGCAAAATCTCAAACAGACTCTGAAAAAAGCTTCGAAGCCGGCATTGCCGGTCTGAGTTGTAATGGAGCGGGAAATGGAAAACAGCGCTAGAAAACTGGAAAACGCCGGATTGGCAGACGGTGCTGCAACTCAAATCCGGCTTATTTCGATCTCAGGCTATACATTCAATACAGGATAGAAGAAGCAAGAATATGGCCGCTAAGCGGCCACGAAGATACCCGGCTTAATCAGCCTTTGTAGATGCCGCAAATAACGATCATGTCGCCAATCTTTTCGACGTAGGTGGATTTGCCTTCGATTGCCTTGGTGACAGGGTTGGGCCATTTGTAATCGACCCAGCCACTGCCTTTGCTATTGGCGACTTCAATGAACTGCTTGATGAACAGCTTGCCATCGGCATCCTTCATTTCGATCATGTCCTTGCCGACCAATTTGGGATTGCCGCCATGTGCGAGCGTCACGGCCTTCAGGTCGAGCACCGCGACATACAGGTCACGATCCTTGAACTGCCCGGAGGGATTATTGATTTCAGCGAAGCCTTTGTCTTTTCCATTGGCGTTGATGAAAGCGGCGGCTTTCTTCACCATTGCGGTGGCTTCCGCGGCCGAACCCCTGTCTGCGGTCCAACCGGTCGCATGGAAAGTGAGTACCAGTCCCAACATCAAAATTTTGAATAGTCTTTGCATTTTGTCTCCTTAATTATGAGATGTCTGGCCAAATCCTGGAGCCAGGGAATTTTTCTATCGGCGAAACACTGAGATATCTGCCCCGCTTCAAGCCCGTGTTGTTGATGTCAGCCATATCAATTGTCATAGCCGACGAGACTTATATTATCATTTGTTTCCATGTGGAAATATAAATTTATTCGCTTGAATTTGTCTGCAATCGTGTTGCCAGATCATTCGGAAAACTGTCGGTTACATCGATCGGAGAGCGATGCCAACACCGTCGAATAAAAACAGTTTTGCGCATGCCAAGTACGGCAGCCGGAAAAAGGCGGATACGGATAACCGGGGGTTACAAAGTTGGCGCAGGCCAGAGGGTTCGGTCTAGTCGATCAGCTTAAGCTTCATCGCCAGCCGCGCGAGTTCGATATCGGTTTTTACGCCGAGTTTGGCCTTGATTTGATAGTGACCGTTCTGTACCGTCTTTGGGCTGATGTTGAGGAGATTGCCGATCTCTTCGACACCCTGGCCGTCGAGCAGCAAGCGAAGAATCTCGAACTCGCGCGGACTGAGTTCCTTGGCCGGATTGCTGTCGCCGTGGAGCAGGGTGAGGGCCAGTTCCGGGGCGATGTCCGGACTGAGCACTTTTTCCCGTCGCGCCACCTTGTAGACCGCCTGGATCAGAATGTCCGGGCTGCTGCTCTTGGTGATGTAACCCAGGGCGCCGGCGCGGATCGCTTGGGTCGCGAAGAGCGGGTCGCGGTGCATGCTGAAAATCAGAATCCGGGTTTCCGGATTGCGCTGGAGGATGCGTTGCGTCAGCTCGATGCCGCCCATGCCGGGTAGCGAGAGATCGAGGATGATAAGGTCGGGTGTGATTTCGCGCAGGCGCTGGAGGGCTTCCTCGGCAGAGCCGGCCTCGGCCTCGATGCGCAGGTCGGCGCGACGCTCCAGCAGGCGACGGTAGCCTTCGCGCACGACGGCGTGGTCGTCGACCAGGAGAATGTTGATCATGGCAGGGTTCCGTCGGCGGGTTCGTCCGGGCCGGCCAGAGGCAGCCGGACGCTGATGAGGGTTCCTCCGGCCGGCTCGGCGCGGATCGCCAGGCTGCCGCCCAGGGCCAGCACGCGCTCTTCCATGCCGAGCAGGCCAAAGCCGCCGGATTTTTTGGTTTCGCTGTTGTTGGTCGGGAGCGGGCTGCCCTGGCCGTCATCACGGATTTCCAGTACCAGGCCGCCGCCGCCGCGCTGCAGGGTGACCGCCACGCGCCTGGCCTGACCATGGCGCACGGCATTGGTCATGCTCTCCTGGACGATACGGTAAATGCTGACGTTGATGTTGTCCGGCAGGTTGCCCAGGCTGTCATCGGCGGCGAGGGTGAATACGGTGCTTTCACGGGCGCGCTGGTTCCAGCCATCGACCAGTTGCCGCAGGCTGGGGAGCAGACCGAACTCTTCCAGTCCGATCGGCCGCAGGCGATACAGGATCTGTTGCAGGGCTTCCATCATGTGGCTGGCGGTATGGCCGATGGCGTCGGCGCAGGGGCGCAGCGCGGGTACGCCTTCGTCCGCCAGTTCCCGGGCGTAGGCGGCCTCGGCATTGAGGGAGGCGAGATACTGGCCGAATTCGTCGTGCAGTTCCCGCGCCAGATGCTGGCGTTCTTCTTCGCGCACCGAGAGCAGCCGGTGAGCCAGGCGCTGCTGACTGTGGATGGTGCTTTCCAGGCGGTCGGCCAAGTGGTTGAAGCCTTCGCCGATGCGATTCAACTCGATCAGGGCGAAGGCCGGCATGCGCGCCTGCAGATGTCCTTGTTCCATGCGGCCCAGGGTTTCCAGTATGGCTTCCGATGGGGCCAGCGCATTGCGCACCGGGCGGTACACGAAAAAGCTCATGAACAGGATCATGACGCTCAATGCCAGCAAGTTGCCCAGTTTTTTTGCCAGTTCCAGCACTTCGCTGCCGTAGTTGGGCGTGACGGTCAGATGCCCGACGGTGATGCCGGGGTATTGGCCGACGCTGCCACGGTACACGGCGTCGCTGCCGATCACCCAGCGCATCAAGACTTCGAGGGATTCGGGCACCTGCGTGCGGCTGGCGAAGCACTGGTTCTCGACAACGTGCGAATAGATGTCGGTCATGCCGATGCAGAAGCTGAGAAGGTTGCCGATGGGCTTGAGTGGCGCGAGGTCGAGCTTGATGTCGCTCAGGGTACGGTTGTAGGCGCCGCTGTTGCGATTGATCTCGTCAGTGATGAGTTGGCGAATCGTCAGGCCGGTGCGCTGGATGTCGCCGCGCACCCGGTAGCGCGCTTCCAGCAGCGTTACCGTGGTGCCGAGGCAGAGCACGATCAGGGCGAACAAGCTAACCCGGGTGAGGAGGTGGCGCTTGAGATCGAGCGGGCGCTGCGGGAGTGGGACGGGCATGGTCTGGCCGGAAAACTTCAATGAGTGCAAAGCATGCCGCAATACTGCCAGATATTTGCCCCACGTGAAGCCGGGCGCGGGTGAGGGCAGCCATCGCATTGCGCTAATCCGGCACGTAGATCAGCGAACCATCGGCCATCCGGTAGGCCACGCCGGCCTTGACCCCCTTGCCCTGACCGGCGGCGCCGTCCGACTGGAAGCGCTGGATCGTCTTGCCGTCCCTGGTGATGATTTCCATGTTGGGTTGGCCGGCGTTGCGGATCACGGTGATCTTGTCCTGGCTGAACGGATGCAGCGGATTGCTGGCGATGCTCAACAGCAGGGCGGCGATGATCACCAGGAACACGTCGATCAGATTAACCACCGAAAGAATCGGGTCGTCGGCCTCGGGATCGTCATGCAGTTTGAGCTTCATGGCCGCGCTCCTTCGCCTTGTTCCGCCAGCATCAGGTCGCTGGCGTACCAGCGCCGGCGCACGTGGGCGATCGCATAGGTCATTGCCGAGGCGATCAGCGCCAGGATGACCGCCGAAAATGCCACCATCAGACTGTTGGCGACGTCGCTCAATTGTCCGTCGCCCAGCGCCTTGAGCGCCGGCCCCATGGGGATCATGGTCGCCACCAGCCCGAGCATGGGCGCCACGCGGGTGACGATGCGCACCAGCTCCAGGCGGGTGACCGCCACCGCTTCCAGATCGGCGCTGCTCAACTGCGGCGAGCCGCGCCGCAATTGCAGCAGTTCGAAGCCTTCCGGGCGCCCCCGGTTGCGCTGCCAGGCTTGCCAGCTGAAAGCGCCGAGAGCGCCGAAGGCATAGAGGAAGAGCGCGGCGATGGTGAGAAGGACCGGAATCAGGAATAGCTGGCTGAGGCTGTACATCAGGTTTTCCAGGGAGCTTCCCAGCGTTGCGGCGAAGGTGAGGGGTGGGGTCGTCATAAGAAAAGTGTGGGTGAAGTGATCAGTAATTAAAGGGCCGGATTGCTAAGCGGGTAAACAAAAGTCTTTTGACATGACGTTTATCCATCCCGCTGGTTGTGGGCGGGCGCTGGAGTCGGAATGCGGGCCTTCAGCTCTCCCGTCGTCCTCGCGAAGGCGGGGACCCATAGGCAGATCGAACGAACAAACTCTGC
>SXGU01056429.1_pt1 | contig 10306 bp, 7 predicted proteins | sample 3174531 | NCBI WGS metagenome assembly SXGU01 (sample SAMN11356863, study PRJNA531348) | freshwater metagenome | isolation source: freshwater sample F1-140 | place: China: Fuxian Lake, Yuxi | collected 2017-12-25 | reverse complement strand
CGGAAAATTGCAGAACTCACCGCCAGGCGACGGGTATTGGATGATTTGGTGCGGCAGTGCGGGGCTGAGCTGGCAGGATCCGATTGCCCCGTCATAGAGGAGTTAGCTTCAGAGCGGTAACAGCCGGGTTGCGGCGATGTTTCAGCCCTACCGGCGACGGGCTCATCGGACGTCCCTTCCACCGGGGTTTCATCACGTGATGCGCCTCTTTCCTCGTCATGGCGAGTGCAACGGCGCCATCCAGATCGGCGCAGGAGAGTCATCGCAAAACAGGATAACCCTCCGCCGCCAGCCCGTACCGATGAGAGCCTGCCGGGGATGGCGGCCTGTTTTGCCGATGCTTCACCCAGCCTGCGGGCTAGGCAGACCGAACCCCTGGTAAAGGGCCAGAACAATTGAAACGTGAGAGGGCAGCACAACTAGCCATGGGCGTCTGGTCCTGCCCGTCCCACGCTGTTCCCGCACCCGTCGGAATAGGTTGCAGTGACGTGATCGGTATTTGATCCGAATAGTGCAATCCGATGGCCGCCAACGCATACACCATTCCAATCCGGACCCGCAACCGGCTGGTAACAGAATGGATCCGAAGAGTGACATTGCACTTGAAATAGATACTCATAGCTTTTCCCAAAACTATGAAGTTGACCCGCAATCCAAATCGGCGTCGTCAGACCGTCGGTGCTGACATACTGCCAATGGGACCAAAAAGTTCCGCCCGGCAATCTCGCTGTAGCAACATTGTAAATACCATAGCTATTGCAGCCGTCATGACTAGGATTGCTGTCCGTTAGCCTATACAGACCAGGAGGATTATTAAAACCGTTATTACCTATATATGCGCAGTTATGTATATTAGAGCCGGAAAACAATTTCGTTTTGGCATATCCATAATTTCCATTCCAGTTGGTTTGATAAAAATTATTAAAAAGCCACGGAACTGAATAGTTTTGTGGTTGAAATTTGCCAAGATAGCTGCTCTGGTTCGCGTAAGGTCCGTAATAAAAGCTCCATGGACCAGATACACTAGCGGCCTGTGAAACCTCCATGGTGTAGGGTTGATAAGTCCCCTTCCCATTGCACCATGCTGTCATACGTCCCCCTCCCAGAGACGTACTGCATTGTGTCGCACCTGATTTATCCTGTGTACAGGTCGGCACAACAGTGGCACCTTGCCAGGGAATACCCTGAGCCGGAACGACACCTTGCCATACATAGAGATTGCAACGGCTGGTCCATGCCTGGGCATTTGACCCGCCCTGATAACCAAGGGGCATTCCCCTTATCATATTTGCTGGCACGGGCTGGTAGTCCTTTGAAAACACAGAGGCAAATGTCTGGCACGCTTTAGGAGTTGCGTTACAGAATGCCTGGATAACGGAGGGAAGTGGTAAAGGCAAGCGTATTTGAGTTACACCCGTTACACTCGGCAGATCAACCAGAGCATACCCCTGATTGCTAAACTGATCCGAGTAGATCGCTGAAACGGTTGAAGCAAAAATACCAATACTTCCTGGCACCTCACCAAATATGAGGTTTTGATAATATTTGTTAATGACCGTTTGGTTGGTGGAGTAACTATTCGAGGATCTGACACCAGGGATCGGCAGGGTGATGGTGGAGAACTCGGATGTATTGGCCATGAGATAAGCCACCGTCGAGAATATCACATAACTTTGCTGCACTGATACCATGGTGCTTTGGTACAGATTCATCAGCGACTCGTTATATCCGTCGATAGAGGGCACTATGTCGCCATCACCTGCTCCATAGTTAATTTCTATGACCTGGGCGTTGATCTTTTGCTTAAGCGCACGGATCATGATCGCATAAAATCCGGAGCTCTGAGTATCCGTCATATTGATCAAATTATTATACAGGGCGTTGATGGCCGCATTGTTAAACTCTGCCTGTAACGCACGCACGAGTACGGGTGTGCCTGCAACCGTTTGAAGCGTGACGTTATCTGGCATGTTATTTTGAAAAGCTGACCAGTATGTTCCTACCCCATTCTGAAGCAGCGTGATGTAACTACCGTACAGTGTCGTCTGGTCAGACAGAACCTGCTGATAAAGAACATTAAAATCTCCCAGCAGGGTGTTTAACTGTGACTTGATGGTGCGCAAGTCATCCAGGACAATATTCATATCACTCACCAGAGTGCCCAAATCCGCCAATTCCTTCTGGCTCGTGCTCTGTATACCAAACGCATTCATTATTTTAGAGCCGGCGAAACTGGCTCCTGCAGATGCAAAGTACTTGATTAGGGAATCACTAATTCCTGAACCACTAACCACTGAATCGCTAATCCCTCCTTCTTGGCCTGAGTTCAACGTAGCCCTGTGATATTCGTTAATATTTTTGTCAAGTGTGGCAGTACTGGCTGCCTGTGAGGCAAATGAGATAACCAGAATACCAGACAATATCATTCTTTTCATATTATCACCAAATTAATTATTATTCGACATATGGTTTGGTTGATGAGAAAAACTTCACTTAGGTAATGACTGATACCAGCCTTCCGCCAGTTGTCTTGTGGCTGTTTCACAGGTTGTGGAGGTAGCTGCATGGGGCGCATAACAGTAGAGGCTGGCGGCGTTTTTGCCTTTGGCAAAGCTGAGCTCATAAGCCATCGGGTTTCCCCCTCTGGCATACACCACAAATATGGAATCCTCGCCGGTCGCTCCCGGCCTTAATGAGATCACATCTGGAACGGAGGTGCTGCTTTCGGATAGCGGATGCTGAAGCCACCGTTTAGCCAATTTTGATGAATCAAACGACGGGAACACGATGGCTTCTATCACCTGACGATTATCGGCTGCCAGCTGATAGCGGGTGTACCCTAAACGGTTAACACCCTGCTGCAAAAGGCTTCGGCCAAGAGCCTTTGGTTGGTCTGGAGCCGCTATAAGCCCCCATGAATTCGGGCTTTGGATGGATGAGCCGAGTACACGTCCAAGCGGTGCTGAAATTGATTCAGGTGGCATGAGCTTAGCCATCTTCACTGGCAGTTTCTTTGATTTTATGCTGCCGTTCATAACCCCTTCAAGACGTTTTGAAACACGCTCAGCAAGCCTCTTCATCCGATTTTCTTGCAGATAGTCATTCGTCGACTCATAACTCACATAAGCGTTAGCGGTGCCCACGCGCCAACGGATCATGGAACTGTATATATCCTGCTGTCCGAACGTCTTATTCCGCTCCATATAGACAGTTTCATCCCCGACTTCTGGACCTTCATAAAGCACATAGCCTTCCTTTTCATCCAGCGATTTTCTCACCACAAAATCACTCGCTGCGGCCGCCTCACTGCTGAATAACCTGATTCCACTATTAAACAAATTATTTATTCCGGTTAGCCGCTGATAAACGTAAAACAATGACCCATTTACATCCCGCTGCAGATTGCCGTTAAACCCAGAAAAATAAGGAACCTCACCTGGAAATCCAAGCTGTCGTAAATCATCGGCACCTAGAGTCGCCCTATGCACATCCTCTGGGCCAGGCTTTACCAAAAAATATTGCCTGTTATTTTCAGCGATGACCGTTTTCCAAGGAATAAAGAAACCTATTAAAGACAAGAAAACCGTCATTTTAACAGGCAAGCTTATGGCCAAAAGCCCTAGCAGTTTACTTAACTTAAACATACCGCTCTCCTCTTGTTGTGATGCCGTGTTTATTGAAATATCGCGGGTTATTCGGTCTGCCCCGGAGCAAAAGCCAAAGCTCCACCATCCCATACCGGCCAGCCATTTACACCAGGATGCATCTGTCTGTCAATGCTGGATGCAATGCGACTGTTCCCAACGGCCAGCCCGTCTGTTTTGCCGGGTTGCGGCGATGCTTTAGCCGCCGCCTGCGGGCTGATCGATCCTCCTTCGAAGTGGCACCAATTGGACGACGCCCAAGTTGTCCGCAAGTCATTGGGTCACGTGTACAATCTGGCATAGACGGAATTTGCCGGAATACCGCCTAGAGAGCTGTATTTCAACGCCTTTGTGTGATTCCGCCACCCCCTCTCATGAAATTGCCGGGTTTATTCAGCCGATACTTACGGACTGTATGAATGATGATATGGCACAGCCAACTGCAACGATGATGATGGCTCCGGCCCGGATCACATCATTGTCAAGGCCGATATTCGCCGAGGCTGGCCGATGATTTTTCCGTTTTGTGATCGTTCCATGCGGTTCCCTGAACCGCCTCAGCCAATTCCAGGATTAAATTTGATGACCAACGAAGAAAAACGACTATTGAGCGAGTTCCTCAACCAGCTTTCAAATATCCGTGGGGTCACCAGGCACCCGGAAGCCGACAGCCTGATTCGCCAGGCGGCATCGACCCAGCCGGATGCGCTGTATTGACTGGTACAGAAGGCGTTGCTACAGGATCAGGCTCTCAGTGCAGCCAAGGCCCAGATCAGCCGTCTGCAACAGCAACTGGATCGAGCCAATAGCCAGCCAATCGGGGCTTCCCAGGCTGGATTTCTGAATTCGGACCCCTGGGCGTCGCCGTCGCCGCGAGCGCAGCATTCGTCCCCACCGGCTGCTGTGGCACCCAGGGAGGTGTCAGCGGCCATGCCGGCAGGCGCAGCGAGTCCCTGGGGTGGTTTTCTGGGGGCAGCGGCAACCACGGCGGCGGGCGTGGCTGGCGGTGCGTTCCTTTTTCATGGCATCGAGAGCCTGATGGATCACCATGACCACGGACGCGGCTATTCCGAGGCGGCCTTCGATGAGGGGGAACACGCACCGGAGAATGTGACCATCAACCAGTACTACGGTAATGAGCCCGCCGGCCATCCTGATGGCTCAATCGCCAGTTCCGAGGAAAATACCCCCATTGCTGACGAGGACGACTGGGAGGATTCCTATGACGATGATGCAAACAGCGTTGATGTCTGATCTTATTGTGCTTCTGCTGATTGACTAACTAACCGCTAATGACTCCAAGCCCTGTTCACTCCCGAGAGCCCCTGTGCGCCTCTTTTGCTCACAAAACGGTCATGCCCGCGTTCCTTGTCAGCTTGAGCGTGCTGCTGATTTTTCTGAGTGGGTCGGTGAGGGCTGAAGACACCGTCAGCGGGGGGATTCAGGCCATTCTGAAGGCGGGCCGTTTGCCTGAACTCCATTGGGGCAATTTTTCCGATGTCAGTCAGACGCTCACCCGGCTTTATGGCGAAACCGCTGAGCCGATCTGGGTCAAGGAGGGTCATCCGGCCTCTCAGGCGCGGGACATGGTGCAACTCCTGGCCCGGGCGGACGATCAGGGGCTGCGTGCGGTTGATTATGACGCTGAACTTCTGTCGAACTGGCTGGAGAGTTCGGCATTACTGTCTGGCGATGTTTCTGCTCAAGCCAGATTTGATGCGGCTCTATCGGTTGCGGCCATTCGCTACGTGACTCATCTGCACCAGGGCCGGATCAATCCCCGCACGGTCGGGTTTGCTTTGGAGGCCGGTCCCCGTCAGGTGGATGTCCCGCTGAGTGTGCGCGCCATCAGTCAAAGCCCGAATCCAGGCGAGGTCATTGCCGGACTGGAGCCACGTTTCCCGATGTATCAGCCACTGAAGGAAGCGTTGCGGCGTTACCGAAAATTGGCGGCTGACTTGCCTGGCATGAAGTTCACTTTTCCGGCGAAGCTGGAGCCGGGCATGACGCATAAGGACATTCCGGCACTGCGCAAGCTGCTGGAGGCGTTGGGCGATCTCAAAACGCCGGAACCTGCGGCCGGAAGCCCGGAGGTCTACGACCCGGTTCTGGCCGGGGCGGTCAAGTCGTTTCAGATTCGGCATGGGCTGGGAGATGACGGCATCATCGGCAAGAACACGCTGGCGCGACTCTCTACGCCGATCGCTGAGCGAGTCGGGCAGATCGAGATCGGGCTTGAGCGCCTGCGCTGGTTGCCGGAAGTGCAGGGAACTTATCTCATCGTTAACATTCCCTCCTTCAAGCTCTACGGGGCAAAAACGGGTGAGGGTCCCGGTTCTTATGATATCGAGATGAATGTGGTCGTCGGCCAGGCCATCGATGGCCATGGTACGCCGGTCTTCCATTCAGACATGAGCATGGTGACCTTTAGACCCTACTGGAATGTCCCGCCCAGCATCGCCAGGAAGGAGCTCGGGCCCATTATCGACAGGAACCCGGCGTATCTGACAAAACACAACATGGAGCTGGTGAGCAACGGCGCGGGCGGATATCGTATTCGTCAGAAACCCGGACCAAAAAACGCCTTGGGCAAGATCAAGTTCTCCTTCCCCAATACCAATAACATCTACCTGCATGGCACACCGAGCCAGAGCTTGTTCAAGCGTGATCGCAGGGATTTCAGTCACGGTTGTATCCGGGTAGAAGATCCACCAAAACTGGCAGAATGGGTGTTGCGGGAAAATGGGGGCTGGCCCATGGAGCGCATTCAGAAGTACGTGGAAGGCGTGGATAACAAGACTATCAGCCTGAAGAACACTATCCCGGTCTACATTCTTTATTCGACGGTAATGGCTGACCCGAATGGGACGGTTAGCTTCTTCGAGGACATCTACGGCCATGACCGAACTTTGCAGGAGCTCCTGTCCAAGGGTTTCCCCTCTCTGCGGTAAATGTCGACGACAAAAGGGCGGTCGCTGACCGGGCTAAACCAAATGAAATGATCGCCTTTGCCGTTGCGCAGGTGATAGCAGAGCCAGCCAGCCCTTTGGTGGATGCGGGTTCTGTGGGTGTCGTTGAACGTCTTAAAATGCGTGTCTGGTGCCTCGGGCCGGGGTCGAACCGGCACGACCGTTAGGTCGAGAGATTTTAAGTCTCTTGCGACTACCAATTTCGCCACCGAGGCATTGTGTGTTTCGATGCTTGTAGAGGGCGGCCCCGTGATTTTCTGATCAGATGGACTTGGCGCCGCTTTCCATCGCCTGGGTGTGTAACCAGGCGAAGATTTGATCTCATGCACGTTTGACTGGCCGATTCATAGCGAACCCCATCAAATCAACGGGGTTAGTTTCCCATTTTAGGGGGGTTGCCGCAAACTGTTTTTGCCCGATCAGGGTGAGTAATGCTGGCTTCTTAGCTTAAGAAAACATGCCCGGAGGTTCTGGGTTCGAGTGGCCAAGGGATGGGTGAACGCGCCGATAAGCCATCTATTCCAACAAGTGTCAGCCATCTTCCAGGCGAAGAAAACTGGAAAAGACCGCCGGGCCATCAATCTGGATGAAATAGCTGCCATCAAGGCTTGAGTGGACCGGATGGCAAGAAAAATTCTTCCCCTCCCAGGCCTTTTGACTAATCCGGTGCCTGGCGGGATCATGGGGGTTTATTGATCCAAGCCTTCCTGATGACCACTCCTGCTCCTGGCTCACTTGCCGCTCATCTCGATCATTCCCCTCGCCCACTCGCTTTTGGCACGAGTGGCCGGCGCGGGCTGCTGGCGGATTTGACGCAGCTGGAAGTCTTTATCAATGCGCTGGCAGAACTGGAATATCTGCAATCCCTGCCGTTGGCTGAGGGGGGAATTATTCAGGGTGACGTTTTCTACTTCGGCAGCGATTTGCGGCCCAGCTCAACCGTACTGGTGGAGGCTCCGTCCGGACGCGGCGAACTAGCCCAAGCCATTGAGGCCGCCATTCGCGAGGCGGGCATGCGGCCGGTTTACCTGGGGTCACTGCCGACCCCGGCCCTGACCGCCTATGCCATCACTCATGCCAAAGGCAGCATGATGGTCACGGGGAGCCATATCCCCTTCGACCGGAATGGCTACAAAACCAATACCTCACGGGGGGAGTTGCTGAAAAGGCATGAACCCCCGGTTAACGCTCAGGTCGATGTGGTCCGGCAGCGTGTTTATTCCCTCCCCTTCGCTACGTCGCCCTTTGCCGCGAATGGCCAGTTCAAATCGGGGCATCGGGCGTTACCGGTCGTTGATCCTTCGGCGTCGCTGGCCTATGAGCGGCGGTTCGTTGACTTTATCGGCCCCGATGCCCTGAGCGGACGGCGTGTGGTCTTCTACCAGCATTCAGCCGTGGGCCGTGATCTGGTGCCGTCGATTTTGCGGGCGCTTGGCGCGGAAGTCATCGAGGCCGGGCGCAGCGAGCAGTTCGTACCCATCGATACCGAAAATATCGACGCCATTCAGCTAAAACGTATGCAGGCCATGCTGGATGCAGTGATTCAGTCGCATGGCCAAGTGGACGCGCTGGTCTCAACCGATGGTGACAGTGATCGACCTCTGATTCTGGGCGTTGCGGGAACGGGGCGAGCCCGCTTCTTCGCTGGCGACCTGGTGGGCATGATTGCGGCGGAGTATCTGGGCGCAGATGCCGTGGTGGTACCCATCAGCTGCAATGACGCCATCGACCAGAGCGAGCTAAGCGGTTGCCTGGAGCCGAAAACCCGTATTGGTTCGCCCTTTGTGATTGCCGGCATGGAAGCGGCCCTGGCCAAAGGCAGATCCGCCGTCTGCGGCTGGGAGGCCAACGGCGGCTTTCTGACGGGCTCGATCTTTCACCGGCGCGGCAAAAGCCTCTCGGCCCTACCCACCCGCGATGCGGTATTACCCATGGTCGCGGTTCTGGCGTCTGCCCAAGAACAGGGAGTGAGTCTGATCGAACTGTTTGATCGCTTGCCGCAACGCTACAGTCGCGCGGCGCTCATCAAGGAGTTTCCCCGAAAAAAAAGCCTGGCCATTCTTCGGCGCTTTTCACCGGGTGACCCGATGGTGTGTGAAATCGACTTTTCAGGGCCAACCCTGCAATTTCGTTCTGCCGAAGGTAAGCCGCTACCGGCCTCTGCAGAGGGGGTCGAAACCACTCAGGAAACGTGCGCCGCTTTGAGCGCGCATTTTTCAGCAGCGAGGGGGTTTGGCGCTATCCTGAAAATCAACTTTCTCGACGGAGTCAGAATCAGCTTCAGTCATGGCGAGGTAGCCCACATGCGCCCCTCCGGCAATGCCGATGAGTTGCGCATTTATGCCGTGGCAAACACACAGGAACGCGCCGATGCGATTGCCGAAATGGCGGTCGCTGAACCCGGCGGCATTCTGCGCGCGCTGGGCAATGACGTGTAAGTCTCCCGGTGGCGGAGGAAGGCGATCCCGCGATCAATGCCCATATTCGCCAATCGTCTGCGGCCCATCGATATCGATGGGTTGCATGGGATCATTTGGATTGGCGTTGAAGCCGACACCATTGCAGCTCTGGTTTCCAGAGCGCCAGCCACGGGCATATTCGTCATCCGCCAGATAACGCCGGTCGTCACGAACGAATTCGCCCGTTTTATTGCTGGCCGTTGAGGTTCCGTTCTCGCAGCCCGCCTTGTATCCATCGGCAAAGGCGGGGCTGGAGTTAGAGCGGAGAAACTCTTCGCTACACCCTCCCAGCAGGGCAAGCAAACCGAGAGAGAAGATCAGTCGCGTATTCATGTTGGCTACCCGGAAGTTGTTGGAAAGCATTCTGCTCAGTTTGCACTCGCCTCTCGCATGGCTTCCAGCACCTCCCAGCGAGCATAGGCCGTGTCCAGCGCAAGCTGCTTTTCAGCCAGCGCTGCCTGGACGGCGGTAATCTCGTCCCTGGATTGCTGATAAAACCCGGGTTGGGTCATGGCTTCATTCAGCGCGGCCAACCCGGTTTCGAGCTGCTCAATGGTGTGTGGAAGGGTTTCCAGCTCCTTCTGTTCCTTGAAGCTCATTTTGCGGACTTTGCCACCACCGCCCAGTGTCGGGCTCGACGGTTTCGTCGGTGCTTTTTCGTCGACCCATTTGGCCGAAGGGGTGGCCGTGGCAGAACCTGATCGCTGGCGGACCCAGTCATCATAACCGCCGACATATTCGTTGACCGTCCCGTCGCCCTCAAAGGCCAGTACGCTGGTAACAAGATTGTTGAGGAAGGCGCGATCATGACTGACGACCAGCACCGTACCCTCATAATCGATGAGCAAATCCTCTAGCAGGTCAAGGGTGTCGGCATCCAGATCATTGGTGGGTTCGTCAAGCACCAGGAGGTTGGCAGGCTGAGTAAACAGTCGAGCCAGCAGCAGGCGGTTGCGCTCGCTACCCGACAGGGACTTAACGGGCTGACGGGCTCGATCCGGGGTGAACAGAAAATCCTGCAGATAGCCGATCACATGAGTATTGCGGCCATTGACCATCACGCGGTCGCTACCCTGCGCGACGTTATCGATCACCGTGGCATTTTCATCAAGTGTGGCGCGATACTGGTCAAAGTAGGCAATCTGGAGATTGGTTCCCAGCTTGATCTTGCCAGACGTGGGCTCTAACTGGCCCAGCATGAGCCGCAGCAAGGTGGTTTTCCCGCAGCCGTTGG
>SXGU01174577.1_pt1 | contig 10309 bp, 10 predicted proteins | sample 3174531 | NCBI WGS metagenome assembly SXGU01 (sample SAMN11356863, study PRJNA531348) | freshwater metagenome | isolation source: freshwater sample F1-140 | place: China: Fuxian Lake, Yuxi | collected 2017-12-25 | reverse complement strand
GGTTCCGGCCGAGGGCACCTCGATCAAGGTCTACCTGCCGCGGGTCGCGGAGCACACCGTCGCGCCCGTGGTGCCCGCCGCCGCGGAGGGCGCGCGGGCGCACCCGTCGGGCAGCCGGCCCGTCCTTCTCGTCGTCGACGACGACGCGGGCGTGCGCGAGGTGACGGCGACCCGGATGGCGGAAGCCGGCTACACCGTGCGCGAGGCGGCCTCCGGCCTCCAGGCGCTCGCCGCCCTCGATGCCGACCCGGCCGTCGATCTCGTCGTGCTCGATTTCGCCATGCCGGGCATGAACGGGGCGGAGGCCGCGGGCGAGATCCGCAAGCGCTGGCCGAGCATGCCGGTGCTGTTCGTCACCGGCTTCGCCGACACCGACGCCCTGGCGCGCGCCGGCGCCGACGGGACCGACGCCATCGTGCTCAAGCCGTTCCGCGACGGGGAGTTGGAGCACAAGGTCGCGACCGCCCTGGCCGGGCGTTCGTCTCCGGGCCTGCGCCTCGTCTCGGACCGCTCGCGCGGCGGCTGAGCGCATCCGCCCGCCGCGGCGTGCCGCACTTGCCGCAGCGCGAAAGGAGTCCTCTATCCGTCTCGATCGCGGGACGGAGGAGTTCGGTGGCGCGTCGCATCCTGATCACCGGTGCCAGCATCGCCGGCAACGCCGCCGCGTGGTGGCTCGGCCGGCATGACTTCGACGTCACCGTGGTCGAGCGCGCGCCGGCTTTTCGCGACGGCGGACAGAACGTCGACATCCGCAGCGTCGGTCGCGACGCCCTGCGCCGGATGGGCCTGGAGCGGGCCGCCCTGGCGCGCGGCACCGGCGAGGAAGGCACCGCCTGGGTCGATTCCCAGGGCCGGCCCGCGGCGCTCTTCCCCGCCGGGGACGCGGGGAGCGAGGGGCCGACCGCCGAGATGGAGATCCTGCGCGGCGACCTCGCCCGCCTGCTCTACGACGGCGCACGGGACCGGACGGTCTTTCGGTTCGGCCAGACCGTCGCGCGGATCGAGCAGACGCCCGAGGCCGCGACGGTCACCTTCGCGGACGGTCGCACCGAGCGCTTCGACGCGGTGATCGTCGCCGAAGGCGTCGGCTCGGCCACGCGCGAAAAAATCTTTCCGGGCGAGAATGCGCCGCGCCCGATGGACCTCACCGTCGCCTATCTGACGGTCCCGAGGGTCCCCTCCGACGACCGGCTCTGGCGCTGGTACAACGCGCCGGGCGGCCGCAGCGTGCAGCTGCGGCCGGACCCGCACGGGACCACGCGGGCGATGCTGGCGCTGCACGGGCCGCTGCCCGGCGCGCAGGACTGGGATCCCGGTCGCCAGAAGGCCTTTTTGCGCGAGCGCTTTTCCGACGCCGGCTGGGAGACGCCCCGCATCCTCGCGGCGCTCGATGAGACCGACGATGTCTACTTCGACGTCCTGCGGCAGGTGCGGATGCCGCGCTGGTCGAACGGGCGCGTGGTGCTGACCGGGGACGCCGCATGGTGCGTGACCCCGCTCGCCGGCATCGGCGCCACCCTGGCGGTGACCGGCGCCACCGTGCTCGCGGGCGAGCTTCTCCGGAACGGCGACGTGGCGGATGCGCTGGCCGCCTACGAGCGGGCGATGCGGCCGATGGTCGAGCAGGCCGCGGGCGTTCCGAAGTTCGCGCCGCGGCTCATGCATCCGAAGAGCCGCCTCGGCATCCGCCTGCTGCACGGCGGCCTGCGGCTCGCGAGCCAGCCCCGCCTGCGCGGCGCGTTCGCCAGGTTCTTCACGCAGAGAGGGCCGGAGCCGGACCTGTCGCGCTACGGCGGTCTCGCTCCGGCGTGAGGCCGCCTCACCCGACCGGCACGCTCATCTCGAAATGCAGGCCTCCCGCGTCGATGACGCGCTCGAAGCGGCCGCCGAGGCTGCGCTCGATCGTCTGGCGCAACAGGCGCGAGCCGACGCCGGTGCCGTCGGCCTTCGGGCCGGCCGCGGGGGCGCCGGTCTCGTCCCAGGAGAGCGTCAGCGCACCGTCCGCCACGCCGCCCCTCAGCCGCAGGGTGCCGCCGCCCGCCAGCGCCCCGTACTTGGCCGAGTTGGTTGCCAGTTCGTGGAAGACCATTGCGTAGTCGTTGACCCGGCCGGGCTCCACGACCGCGCCCTCGGCGATCCCGACCCGGATCTCGGCGCCGTCGCGGTAGGGGGTGAGGATGCGCTCGGCGAGATGCCGGAGCGGCACGCTGCCCTGGTCGAGCCGGTGCGCGCGCGTCGCCAGCGTCGTGGCTTCATGCAGCACGCCGAAGCGGCGCGACAGGTCCTCGGCGAAGTGGGACACCGACATCGCGTCGCGGGCGACGATCGCGGTGAGCGCGCGGGCGACCGTGAACATGTTCGAGACGCGGTGGGCGAGTTCGTCCGCGAGCAGCCGCTCCGCCTCCTCCGCGCGCTTGCGCTCGGTGATGTCGAGGAAGATCGCCTGAAGCCAGTCGCCGACCCGCCCGCTCTCGCCGCCGACGCCGCGGGCCGAGATCCAGCGGGCGTCGGGCCCGTCGCCGATGCGGAAATCGAAGCTGTAGGCGTGCGGGTCGCTCGCGCTCGCGATCCATGCGTCCGTCATCGCGTCGCGATCCTCGGGATGGACGCGGGCGAACAGCGTATCGATCGGAACCACGCTCTCGTCGGTGCCCCAGAATGCGCGGCACAGGCTGTCGAGCTGGGCCTGCCTCCGGCTCGGCGACCACGCCCAGAGGCCGACGCCGCCTCGATGAATCGCCCCGGTGAAGCTTTCGAGGGTCTATTCCTCGCCGGTCAGTTCGGGCCCCTCGGCCATGGATGTCCTGCCGTGATGTGTCGGTCGGAAAGGCGTGCGTCGCGGGGATCAACACGCCCGGGCGGCTCGGGCTCCGCCGGATCGGTCGGGCTCGTCGAGCCAGACCCTGATCCGAATAACACAAACCGGTCTACTGATAATTTCATATCATTGGGAGCCGAAGACCGGCGATCACCTGAGGACCTGTTCGTCGCCCCGGAACTCTGGAGGTCCGCGTCAGCAATCCACTTGTTCGTTCCCCGCTGTCGTCCCGTCGGCGGGGCGGCGTTCCGGCAACTGTGGCTGTTCGTCGTCGCGCCGCTGCTGGGAGGCGCCGCCGCCCTGCCCTACCGGCCTCAAGCCGACGGAGTTCTGACCGCCGAGAGAGCCGATGTCCGGCCGGGGCGGGCGTCGGCCACCGATGCATCAAGAGGGCGTGAGTGGTCCGCGGATACCAACTTTCGTCCGAGCCTCACCGGAACCGACCCGCCCGCGATCCGTTCATGCCGCGGCGCAACATGGCGAGAGGCGCCGCACCGTTCACGACCGTCGTCATCCGGTTGCCCGACCGGCTCACCTCGAGCCGAGCCCATCTGCCCGCATCCGCTCCGCCCCGATTCACGATCCAGACGAGGACACCGATCCGATGACCCTCCGCCCGCTCCTGTGCGCCCTCACCCTGCTTGTCGGCGCGCCGGCCCTCGCTCAGGAGCCGGCGCCGAAGCAGGAGCCCGCGCCGGTCGCGGCCCAGCCCGCGACGATGAACGACGATCTCAAGGTGAAGTTCGTCGCGCAGGCGCCCGAGGAGGTGGTCGCCTCGAAGCTGATCGGGACCACCATTCGCAACGGTGCCAACGAAAGCATCGGCTCCGTCGCCGACATCGTGTTCGACGACAAGCGCGCGGTGAAATCCTACGTCGTCAGCGTCGGCGGCTTTCTCGGCCTCAACGCCAAATACGTCGCCGTTGCCCCCGAGACGCTGAAGCTCTCGCGCAAGGACAATGGCACCCTCGACGCGGTGATCGACACCGACAAGGATCAGCTCCGCGCCGCGCCGGAATACGTCTATCTCGGCTCCGAGCCGAAGAAGTAAGGCGGCGAAGCATTTGGTCTCGCGCCGCGGCGACCCGACATTGGCCGAGAACCCTCATCACGATGGCTCGATCCTACGGGCGGGCCATTGCGGACCCCAGCCGTACCGCTAAGACCCCACTCCCTTTCGAACTCGGGAGACACCGAATGAGCAGCATCCGCACCACGGCGCTTCGCGGCGCCCTCCTCGGCCTCGCGCTCGCGGCCTCCGCCCCGGCCTCGGCCGACGACACGCCGACCACGGCCGGCGCCGTCGACCGGCTCAAGGGCCTCGGCAACGAGGCGATCGGCAGCGCCAAGCGCGGCGTCGGCAACCTCACGGACGACGAGCAGTTGAAGGCCGAGGGCAGCGCCCAGAAGCGCAAGGGCCAGATCCAGCAGGAGAAGGGCAAGGCCAAGGACACGATCGAGAACGCCCTCGACAAGTAATCCCCGACCGGTCCCGGCCGATCTTGGCCGATCTTGGCCGGGACCGGCGATCGGGTCGCACGGCTGGCACCGTGTCCCGCGCTATCTCGACGGCATGGACCGCAGCTTCCCCATGACCCGCGCCGCCGGCCTCGAACGGCTGGCGGCCTTCCTCGACGGCGCCGGCGCGGACTACGCCGCCGCCCGCAACACCGACCGGGGGCCGGACAAGTCCCCCACGACCTCGGCCCTCTCGCCCTACCTGCGCCGTCGCCTGCTGACCGAGGCCGAAGTCGTGGACGCCGCCCTCGCGGCCTACGGCGAGGAGGCCGCCGAAAAATTCGTCACGGAAGTCTTCTGGCGGACCTATTTCAAGGGCCATCTCGAGACCCACCCCGAAGCCTGGACCGGCTATCTCCCGGAAGTCGAGGCGCAGCATCGGCGCCTCGAGGACGAGCCCGGCCTGCGCCGCACCTACGCGGCGGCGGTCGAGGGCCGCACCGGCATCGAGGGCTTCGACGACTGGGCGCGCGAACTCGTCGCCACCGGCTGGCTGCACAACCACGCCCGGATGTGGTTCGACTCGATCTGGATCTTTTCCCTGCGCCTGCCCTGGGCGCTCGGCGCCGACTTCTTCCTGCGCCATCTCCTCGACGGCGATCCGGCGAGCAACACCCTGTCCTGGCGCTGGGTCGCGGGCCTGCACACCCGCGGCAAGCACTACGTCGCCCGGGCCGACAACATCCGCCGCTACACCGAGGGCCGGTTCGATCCCGCCGGGCTCGACGAGTACCCGGACTTCCTCGACGAGGAGAAACCGCCGCGCGAGGAAAAACTCGACCCCGCCGATCCTCCCCCGACGGGCGAGGTCGCCCTGCTGCTGCATCTCGACGATCTCCATCCCGAGAGCCTGCCGCTCGACGGCCTCACCGTCCGGCGCGTCGGCGGGCTGATCGCGCATGCGCCCGGCGCCTCGGATCAGGTTCGGGCGGCGGACGAAGCGGCGATGGCGGATGGATTGGCGCGGGCCGCGGCGCATTTCGGCTGCGAAGTCCGAGGGTTCGGGCCGGACTGGGCCCAAAAGCTGCCCGTCGTCACGGCCTGGCCCCCGGTCGGCCCCTCGGCCGAGGCGCTGCCGGACGGTTGCCTGCGCGTCCGCCGGGCCTGGGACGAAGCGGCGTGGCCGCTCTCGACCCGCGGCTTCTTCAAGCTGCGCTCGGCGATCCCGCGGCTCCTGGCCGAGCGCGAAACATGATCAGCCGACCAGCACGACGGCCTGTTTGACATGGGTCGGGCGCTCGATCTCCCCGGCGATGAAGTGCGCCACGTCGGCCCGCGCGATCAGGCCGTTGCGCCAGGATCTCGGATCGGTCAGCACCTTGTAGCGGCCCGTGGCCGAGCCCGGCGTCAGCACGCCGGGGCGCACGAAGGTCCAGTCGAGCCCGCTCTTGCGGATGCGCATCTCCTGCGCGTCCTTGTCGTCGTAGGCGCGGCCGAACACGAGCCGGAACGGCACCCGCTGCAGCAGGCCGATCGCCGCCCGGCTGTCGCCGGTGCCGAAGCCGGTCACCGCGATGATGCGGCGCACGCCCGCCCGCTCCATCGTCGGCACCAGCCGGTTGGTCGCCTCCGAGAACAGGCTCACCGGTCCGAGCAGCTTCGTGGCCGGGACGCCGAGCGCCTGCACCACGACGTCGATCCCGTCGAGCGCGGCGGCGATGTCGCCCGCCTCCAGCGCGTTGCCGGCGAAGCGCTCCAGGCCGGGATCGGCGAGCGCGATGTCGGCGGCCGAGCGGGCGAAGGCGCGGACGCGGTGGCCGGCCGCGAGCGCCGCCTTCACGGTCTCCAGGCCGATGCCCTTGCTGGCACCGATGACGAGGACGTGGGCCAATGCTGCCTCCGGAAAGTCTGTGGGCCGACAAGCGTCGAAGCGGCGCGAAAGTGCCATACGGGCCCCTGACCGCCCCCGCGGCATTCCGGCCACCCCACGTTGCGGGAACGGCATCCGGCGCCCGATCTTGGTGTTTGCATTCCGTACGTCGCACGCGAGACTTCGGCCTTCGACGGCTGAACTTCGACCGCTGGACCGGCCCCTTGGACAAAATCTTCTACTACCTCTTCACCGTCCTCGAATCGGCGCTCTCGGTCGTCGGTATCCGGGCAACCTACGAGGAGCCGCGCTACGCGGTGGTCGAGCGGCTCGACCGCGGCGTCGAGGTGCGGGCCTACGAGGCCCGCGTCGCCGTCGAGACCGACGCGAGCGGCCAGGGGGACGGGGAGGCGTTCGGGCGGCTGTTCCGCTACATCACCGGCGCCAACCGCGAGGCTGCGCGCATCAATATGACGACGCCGGTCGAGAGCGGCGGGCAGATGATCGCGATGACCGTGCCGGTCGAGCAGGGCGCGGGTGGGACGATGCGGTTCACCCTGCCGCAGAAGGTCGTCGAGGCGGGGGCGCCCGAGCCGACCGAGCCCGGCGTGCGGATCGTCCGCATCCCGCCGGAGCGGCTGGCGGTCCTGCGCTTCTCCGGCAGCACGGGGCCGGAGGCGCGTCGGCAGCAATCCGAGATCCTGACCCAGGTGCTCGACGCGGCGGGCAAGCGCGGCGCGGCGCCGCCCTTCTTCATGGGCTACGATCCGCCCTTCTCGATCCCGTTCCTGCGCCGCAACGAGATCGCGGTGCGGTTGCCCTCGTCCGAGACCTGATCAGCGCCAGAACGGGCGCATGTCGAGCAGGGCCTCGTGCGCCCTCGCGGCGTCCTTCAGCAGGGTCCGGGTTCGCGCCTCGACATCGGCCGCGACGAGGCCGGCGGAGAACAGGGCCGCGGCCGGATCGGGTGATCCGTCCGCCGCCCCGTGCGCTTTCGGGGTCAGGCCGGCGCCGATCTCATGCGCCGTGGCGATGTCGTTCAAGACGCCGAGATGGTCCTGCAACGCCGCGAGCGCGGCCACGAACGCCTTGTGGCGCCGGCGAGCCTTGCCCTCGGCATAGAGCCCGGCGAAGAACTCGGCGCCGTAGCGCAGCTTCTTCGCCTCGATCCGCACGCGATGGCGCTCCTCCGGCTCCAACCGGTCGAGACGGCGCCCGCGCCGCTTGATCCGGCGGCGCAGGCGCTCCAGCACGTCCGCCGCGAAGTCTTCCGCCGGGCGCTCGCGCTCGCCCCCCGCGCGGCGCCAGGGCCCGGCCTCGATCCAGGCGACGAGGTCGATGATGAGCCCGCGCCACGCCGCGCTGTCGAGGATCGCCAGCACCGCGGCGTAGGCCCGCTCGCGCTCGCTCCCGAGCAGGGCACGCAGATCGTGCAGACCGGTCTCGTCGGGGCGCCGCGCGATTTCCGGAGCCAGCGTCTCGTCGAGGAAGACGTCGAGGTTGCGCGCCCGCCCGAACGGATCGGTGACGCGCTTGATCTCGTCGCGCAGCGTCGCGGCGGCCGGGTCCTCGGTGAAGAGCGGCCGGAACAGGGTGAAGGCCGAGCGCAGCCGGCGCAGGGCGACGCGGATCTGATGCAGGGCTTCCGGGTCGCGCGCGTTCAGGAACACAGCCTCGTTGAGCCGCAGATGGCGCAGGCAGGCGCGAGCCACCGCGGCGAAGGCCTCGCCCGCGTCGGCCTCGGCCCCGAGCGCCACCCGCTCCGCCTTGCTCGGCCGGTCGAGGTTCCCCGCGAGCGCCGCCTCGCCGCGCTCGCCCTTGGCGAGCGGCCCGAGGCGCACCGGCACGGTCTCGGCGAGCGCCTGCGCCAGGGCGAAGAGGTCGGCCGGATCGCCGTCGGTCAGTTCGAGTTCGGCCTCGCAGACCGGCACGTCGCCGTTCGGTGTCTCGATGCGGCCGCGGTCGAGCGTGACGGCGATGGCGGAGGCGCCGTAGCGGATCGGCCGCATGCCCCGCTCGATCACGGTGGAGAAGCGGGCGGCGATCTCCGGCTCGCCGGCCCGTTCCAGCACGGCGCCCGCGGGCGTGTCGTCGAGGGCGGCGCGATCCGGCGCCGGGCCGGCAATCGCCCGCTCCCACTCCGCCCGGTCGAACAGGCCGGCGCCGTCCGCCCCCGCCTTGACGGTCTGGATCACGCGCTCGCCGTCGGGGCCGGTCTCCCGGCGTACCCGCAGCGACAGGCCGGCCGCGCGCAGGTCGCCCGCATCGGTGTCGTAATAGGTCGCCCGCAGCGAGACGGTGCTCGCATCGGGCGTATCGAGCAGCGGGTGGGCGGCGAGCGCCGCGAGATCCGCCGCGTCGCAATCCAGCTTCAGCTCGATCTCCCGCGCGGCGGTCATGAGGTCGGATGTCTCCCGGGGCGCGCCGTCCGGACCGCCGGAGGGCGCCCGAATCGCGGACGAGCTCGGCCTTCCGCTTACCATCGGGCCGCCGGCCCCACCATCCTCCGCCGACGGGACGAAGCGCGTTCAGAACAGGAAAAGGGGCAGCACGGCTGACAAAAGCCCTACCGCCCCATGGAGAACTAAGGTTCCGTGATCGCAATAGGAGCCCGAATGCTATGCTGCACCGGGCATGTATCCCTCACCGGCCGCAGAACGGCCGCCTCAAATTGAGCGCTGCAGCGGACCCGGACACCTGAAGCAAAAACTTCAAGTAGCGAACCCAGCGGCGTGGCGCGAAATTTTCTACTTCAGGATTTATCGTGCGTCAATGCGCAACGGATGCTCGCATGGTGGCCCCGAATTGGCTGCGATGAGACGGCGTTGCGCCCGCCACTGGGAGGTGAGGCGTGGGCACGTCCACGCTCGGCACCCATCGGAGATGCCGCCCATACGGCGCATCATGACGGTCTCGCCGTCTTCGAAAGCTCGCGCGACCCGGCCGCTCCGGCTTCGCCTCGCCGCGACGGCGAGGATCGAAGGGGGAAGCGAGCAGCACGAGACGCGACGAGGCACGATATCGCGACTCTCGGCTCACGGCGGCTACGACGGGCCGGAACCGCTTACCGAGGCGGTCCCGATTGCCGGCGGCGGGCGACGACCCACAGCGCCAGCACCGCAAGGGCGACCAGCAGACTCATCCAGACCCAGTTGAAATCGGTCGCGGCGGCGTTCACCGCGGCCGAGTTCGAGCCGGAGGGTCCGGACTCCGAGATGGGCGGCGCCGGATTGGTCTGCTGTGCGAGCGCCTGATGCAGGCCCATGGCCCAGATCGGCACGGCGTAGACGATGGAGCGCATAGGACCTCCCGGTCTCGCGAGGGACGAACGGCAAGTCTCGAATCGAGGCGTCAGTCCGCCTTGCCGGTGAAGGCTGGAGCGTCCTGAAGTTGCGCCTTCGTCAAGCGCACCTCGGCATGGACGATTTTGTCACCCGCCAGCACCGTGGCCGGACGCTTCGGCGGCTTCTGCGGCTCGACCGAACCGGTGGCGTCGGTCACCCGGCCGCTGTGCTGGTTCTGGACCGCGCCGAGCACGTCACGCGTCGTCTGGGATCCCGGCATGGTCTCCGGTCCGGCCTTGTCGGCGGCGGCCTGGCTCGGTGCCGAATCGACCTTGACGACCGAGGACGGGCCGCTGGTGAGCGAGACGTCGCCGGTGTTCCAGGCGAACTCCTCGAACGGCACCGCGACCGACTTCTCGCCGACTCCCAGGAAACCGCCGACGCCGATCACCACGGCGCGGATCTGGCCGGAGCCGTCGACCAGCAGATCCTCGATCTCGCCGACGCGGACATGATCCATGCCGATCACCGGGACGCCGACGAATTTCGAACCGCGCACCGTCCCAGCCGGCGCCGTGGCGACGAAGGGCGCAGCTCCCTCGGCGAAGGCCGGCGCACTCGGCACGACCATGGGCAGCGCGAATCCGAGGACGAGCGCGAAGGCAAGGGAGGTCTCGGTCCGGGCCCCGGTCCGGGTCTTGGCGTTGGAACGCACGTCGGCGTCTCCGAAGTCGATGGATCGGCAAGTTGGCTTCCGACAACGTCAAAACCGTCGCCGCAGTTCACCGTCGTCGAGCGGAGGATCAGCGCGGCCGGTCGAGCAGGCCCGAGACCACGCGGGCGGTGTAATCGACCATCGGGACGATGCGGGCGTAGTTC
>SXGU01158845.1_pt1 | contig 10309 bp, 9 predicted proteins | sample 3174531 | NCBI WGS metagenome assembly SXGU01 (sample SAMN11356863, study PRJNA531348) | freshwater metagenome | isolation source: freshwater sample F1-140 | place: China: Fuxian Lake, Yuxi | collected 2017-12-25 | reverse complement strand
TGTAGTGGCTCAAACTTGATCTGACAGTCGTCGGTTTTTCAGGAGTGTCTGTCAGGTCAAGTTTTAGCCACTACACATTATTGACAACCTGCTTTTGCCACAAAATATACTAACTCGTTGTGGCTTAATCCTAATAAAGATATTTCTTCGACTGCTTGTCGCCGTTCTTTATGTGTGCAATTAAAAAACATTTATCTATACTTGAAGCACAAATGTCACAGGACCATCGTTACATAAACTGACTAGCATATAAGCACCAAAACAGCCACTGGCTATCGATATATCGTGCTGTTTTTGTGCATACCCTACCAAATATTCAAATAATTTCTTTCCTTCCTGAGGTGGCATGCCTGTTGAAAAACCAGGGCGCGTACCTTTAGCTGTTTCAGCTACTAGCGTAAATTGCGGGACAAGCAACAATCCGCCCTGTATGTCTTTCAAACTGAGATTCATTTTTCCATGAGCATCTGGAAATATTCGATAGTTTATTATTTTATTCAGTAATTTTTCCGCTCCTTTTTCGGTATCCATTTTCTCGATGCCAATTAAAGCCATAATCCCTTTTTGAATAGATCCGCGAACCTCGCCCTCAACGAGTACGTCTGCATTAGTTACCAATTGAATGACACTTAACATGTTACTGATCCTTATTCCAATTTAACATACCTATATACAGCGATGCCCGCTTAAGTTGTATGCCAATATCAGCAGGAGTCACTGACTCACCGATTTTTCTGGGGAAGAGCACAAAATGAATGTGTTATAACAGTCTTACGATAGAAGCGGAAAATAGATCTAAATCTCAGAGTCAAATATTACATGATTATCTGCCCCATTCACTTGTGTTTGCCCACCACGGGAATCACTCCAAGTGACCGTCACTGTAGCTATATTTCCAACGCACGTCACTTGTACAGTGTACTCCGTCGTATCTTGACTCCTTTTGGGTTGCTTAGTCGCTGGAAGGGCTATGCAAGCATCTAGGCCACGCATTTCCTCTAACTGATTGGAGGCATAGTCCATGGCCTGCATACGTTGTTGAGAAATCTGAGTTCCAACCTTCATATTTACCATCATCTTCACTGACGCCATCAAGCCAATGCTGAGGATTGCAAAGGCAATTATTGCTTCAATTAGGTTGAATCCAGATTGATTGTATTTCATTTTCAAGCCCTTAATTCATATCCGACCAAGCGCTCACCGACATCGTTGACGGTTGAGTTACAAAACCTCCTCCACCGATTCCACCAAAGATAATATTAGTGATGGCAGTGGAATTTCGGATGTAAGTGGCATTACCAGTTCCTTGATAATTCCCAGAAGTAATAACAGCCCCCTGCACGATACTGTTTCCGGTTCCAACTGAGTTCCATGTACCTGTAACTTCAATTTGAACAGCTGTGTTGTTAACGCCAGATACAGCAACAGATACAAAAGAGCACTTTCCAGCATCGCCAATAGCAGAACCTCCACTACAGATCATGGTAGTAGCAGTAGAAAGACCTTGTACACAGGCACTTATTGTGCACATCGATGGGGAAGGAATATTTAAAGCTATGTTAGAGTAATTTCCATACACTGGTGATGAAGTAGAACTGCTTACTTTTTGTTGATAAGTGGTAAGGTACCTAGCGCCTTTAGGAATTATAGTACCTTGTGAATCTACACATCCGCCATCTGTTGAACACTTTGTGCCCCCACTTGATGTCAAAGTGTAAATTGGTTTCGTAAGGTCATCCTCGTAAGTGGTCTTTACGATAAAATCAGTAATCACCGAATCAGCAGAACAGCTACAATTAAGCGTCGTTTGGATATCAAGAACATCCACATAAAGAATACCAAAGATGGTCGAGGTAGCATTAATCTTGGCTGCTTTTGATGCATCAGGAATATTCATCACAAAAATAAGCACGGGATCTGTTTCGGTGCCAATGCTTACCTTATGGTCAATGCCACCACTATCTAGCCAGAAAACTCTTTTGCCTTGAACATAGGCATCAGTTATTTTGTCGTCCTCGGTCTTGCTACTACAATCTGCTTCACAAATATACCCTTTTGGGTTCGCCGCAATTGATGCCTTCGCCTCAACAGAACAATCAACTGCCTTTGTTATGTCACCACTATCATAAGCTGCTTTGGCAACAGGGCATAGCCCTCCAAAATAATACATAAAATATTCATCTGAAGTCATGCTACGATATACGATATTACCTAATGAATCCCTGATGATCCTGTTATTATGATCAAGAAGGGCCACCTGATACTCAATGGTATTTGCATAGGATTGAGCAGGCACATTTCCTGAAATAGCCCCTCCGGCTTTTGCACTTGATGCACTCGTACTACCACCTAAGTTTATAAAGCCAAGAGCATTTAAGGCTGCTGCACCACTCGAGCCCTCTGTAATCTGTATAAGTTGCGTTAATTTGCGTAAACCTATTCCATTAATATAACCCGTACTAATCAGTTGATTACCATTCATTACAGTAGAATAAACATTGGGTAAGTTCAGAGTGGTCTGGCTGGCTGGTATATCGGACAATTTTGTGACTGTTGGATTTTCCTTGAGGTATTGTTTGATATTAGCTTTAACTTTGCTAAGGCCTAGTTCTGCATGATGAAACGACTGCTCCGAATAGTATGCGTTGTTTGATGATTGTTGTTTCATTATGGAGCCTTTCACGCTGATAAATGAATTAAATGAAACAAGAAACAACATCATAAGAGCAACTCCTAATGTGGCAAAGCCTTGTTGATTTCTCATGATGTTTCTCCCTAACTATTACGAATAAAAACTTTCACTAGTACGTCTCGACTCACAGGAACTCCTCCTGTACTTAATTCCATACTCTCAGCTATTAGATGAATTTGAATAAGCTTCGGATTTAATGGACTGCTAAATAATGGATCAGAAGGCGCCTCCGAGAACCTGATTTGAGTTGGATCACTAATAGGCTGCCAAGTGCTCGTTTCTGAACAATCAACCTTGTCATCAGCCTGGTACGAATAAAGGATTCCGGTAGTTTTGTCCAACTTATAGCCAAAAAACTGCTGCTTGGGTAGAGCAAGGGCCATATCAACGTATGTAATAAGAACACATGTACCATTTGTGTAATAGTGTGATCCGGATGCCCACCCAGCCACATCAGGTAAACTGGAGGCTGAGTTTGAATATCCAGCTCGACGAATCCCTGCCACCATCGTGCTTTTAATAATTTGGATGGATTGCTCAAAATTCTGCTGCTTTACCTCATCAACATTGCTTCTAAGCGTGCTCATAAAAAATGCTCCTGCCGAAACTAAAACGATAATGCCAATGGCAAGACCTATCATCATCGCAATGATGCTGTACCCTGTTTGCTTTTTCATGGTGTTCGCTCTACAGTCACAATACCTAGCCTATTAATACTCACCGTTTGAGTAACCCCAGAGTAGGAGATAGTGAAAGTGGCTGGAGCAGGCGATGGTGCTCCATAAAAGGGAGACAACACAAGATTGGGATCAGATACACTAACACCACTAATCAATGGCTCTCTACGAATATCACACCCTGCCAGTGCTGACCCGATGCATACATCTCCAGCTACAACCGTCACATAAATTTTTATGTTTCGCCGTAATGCTTCGCTTTGTGACATAACAATGACATCTGAAATAAGATCGGCTGTCTTGCGAACTTTGCTGCGTATCACTGAGCCTTGGAAACTGGGAACGACAAACGCTGCAAGTATGGCAATAATAGTCACCACCACCATGGCCTCAACTATTGTAAATCCACGTTGAGTTTTCACTACAGCCCCCAACATTGAGCATCACCAGAAAATCCAGTGGGTGTAACCTTCAGTGCTCCACAAGCATCATTTCCTTGTGGTCCTGTAGAAATTGGAGTAGCAGTACCTTCGTAACTCGTTCCTGTGCTTACACCAGGTGTGAGTGTGATGGTGTAGTAGCCCGCTGTTGAGGTTGATGAAATGCCAAGGTCGGATAAAGTATTCGTGTAAGTATCATGGTTCCCTCGCCATTTCTCTTGGGCAAGTTGGAGGGAAGCAAGAGCTTCCTTCGCATCAGCACGTCTAGACTTTAATAAGTAGGAGTAAAAAGATGGTAATGCAAATATCGTAAGAATAGCGATTAAAGAAATAGCAACTAGCAACTCAATAAGAGTAAACCCATTTCTTTTCGTGTTAACATTCATATTGACCACTAATTAAAAGATAAACTTCACGTTGGTTCGTTAATTTAATTATAGACATTTTTGAGCACGTTTATTGCAAATTGATCAATAGTTGCGCAAATAAATGGCGTTACCAAAGCTGGGAAAAGGACATTGATATGAGGAGGGGTAGTAATTCCATGCGCCGTAGCAACATAGTTTATGTTTTAATGATTATGCGAAAACCTACATTGCCCTCAGCAGGCAAGGGCCACTGATTCAACTCCAGTCGCCCCACAAGAACTTAAAAAACCACTATTGGAGCCGCAGATTCAGCCTCTAAAGATTTTTCAAAATCACACAATTTTTGCGCTGAGTCCGTTTTTGTTGAGAAAAATCCTGCGGCATATAACGGCAACGTAACCGGAAATCCGAGAACCAGGAGTAACACGGTCAGAACCTTTTTCCAACCACGGTGTTGTTCTAAAACCGGAAAAGCATCATTGATACTTCTCACGCAACTGTCTTTAAAGGCCGATGTTTTCTGTTCATCGATAGGATGATCAGGTTGGAGAAAAATATCTACGGCGTTCGCCAATTGATTGACAAGCCTTGTAGCTACCGCCACTGCTTCACGATAGTTGCTACGTGACTCAGCCTTTATCTTCATTTCTTCGGCCTTATACTGTATACATCTAAAGTGCTGAGCAAATTGAATCTTGTCCATGAATGTTGTTACCTTTGACAGTTGTCGTTGATGCTCCTCTGGCAAGTTTAAAAGTAAGTTATCGATAAGCTCGGGATGCTCAAGTACAACATAGGCAAATACGCTTTTATAAATACCATTCGATACATGACGTAATAAGACTTCTTGCCGTCCTGCATCTAACATCGCTGCCTTTAACAATATAGGTAGTAGACACCCGGGCGATCTGTTGTGGGCGATGTCTAACACGGTTTCACCAGCGCGGTTTATGGTACAGAGGTTAGCGCCGTTTGCAAGTAAAGATGCTATAATGTCACCCTGGACCGCAAGGGCTGCATAATGCAGAGCCGTATTCCCATCGTGGCTTTTTATTGCGGTATTCGCGCCAGCCGCCAATAATACGTTGACCGTATCGAGTTTTCGCATTTCGACGGCGACAATGAGCGCCGTTTTGTCGTCATCATTTTGCGCATTGATGCCCATCACACCAGTGGCCAATAGATTCTTGACAGTACCACTGCGCCCCAGCCGAACAGCCATCTCTAATGTTGTTAGCCGCATGGGCATCGCATGGCCATAAGAGCGTACATAGTATTGCGCATTTAAAAGAGGAACGTTCGTGTCCTCGATGATTTTTCCTAAAATAGCATCGAGGAGATGCGTTTGTTCTTCAAGCGCATAAGCCAAAACATTGTCATAACGACCACGATATACATTGCGTAGTAATTCTTTTTGTTGTGCGGTTGTTAAAGTGGCCGCTTTAAGCAGGATGGGCTCTAACCAATTGGGCTGCATTTCGCGGACAAGATCAAACGCATTTTTACCCTCAACGTTTCTGCTATTGATGTCAGCATTCCTCATCAGCAATGCCTCCATAACCGTACGGTGTCCTGCAATAATCGCCCGATGAAGCGCCGTGCTCCACTGACTTCCTCGTACATCAATTGCAGCACCACCATCCAGCAAAACGTTTACCGTATCGCGATTCCCCTCAGCAGCCGCCAAAATAAGTGCCGTATTGTTTTGATGATCACGGGCATCAATATCTGCCCCCACCACCTGTAATAATTTCCGCACCGACTCACTGTTTCCAAGTTTCACGGCCATCATCAACACAGTGAGCCTCATATCCTCATTCCCTACACGCACATTGTAGACGGCATCAAGAATGGGTTTATTGTTCCGCTCTAACCACTTTTCCAATACCGTGTTAAAGAGATGAGGTTGCTTTTCAAATGCATAGGTTAGTGCATTGTAACCATTGGGTATCCGTTGAAATACGGCCGCCTGCTGCTGAATGGGTAATTTGGCGACGTGCGGTAGTAAAGACGTCAACCATTCAGGATGTAGCTCTAGCACCAGATCGAACGCATTTTTGCCGGCATAGTTTCTGAGGTTAATCGTAGCATCTTGGACAAGTAACGCCTCCATGACCTCGCGATGACCCGCAATAATCGCCCGATTGAGCGCCGTATCACCTAATTGTCCTTGTATATTCATTTCAGCCCGTCGACTCAACAAGGTATTGACGACAGCAAATTGTCCTGCATCTGCCGCCATAATAAGGGCCGTATTGTTAGAGGTATCCCGGGCGTCAATGTCAATTTTTCCATCCAAAAGCCAGCCATGACATCTCATATCCAGTAGCATGCCCACGGCATCACTACACCCACGCATGGCGGCAATCATGACAGGCGTTCTATTGTGTGCAAATTTAATAATCGTGGTGCGCTGTTTTGTAGCATCGTCTAATAAATCGCTAAAGTCAGTCAACACGGATGGGTCATGCTCTAATGCATACATCCACGCATTCTGACTCCCAGTTTGCAAAAAAATTTCTGTCTGCTGATAAGCCGGCAATTGAAAAATAAGCGGCAATATTTTTGGTGACTTTGCCTTAGATGGCAACTGTTGATAATCAGCACGCCCGATAGCGGCATTAAACTCTTGTTGTTTCGCCGCCACTCTCGCTTGCAATTGAGTGAGTGTTTGTGCGTTGAGGTGGCAATCATTGATGATCCCATCAATCTTGCCTGCAAGAATTTCTACACAATAAACTGCATCTTGATAAACATCAGCGGTAGGGTTCAGTAGACGACCAACCACCTCTCTTAAGGATTGATAACTTCCATAAAATTGCTCTTGCTGTTCAAAAGAAAGCGTGCTCCAATACTCAAAAAATTCAGCTATACCTGCATTTGCGTCACCACCTGCGTTATACTCCGTTCCGCCGTTCCCCGCATGCACTCCTCCCGCCCTTAATGCGATACCCAGCCGTTGTAAATGAGCACCCAAACCATCCCCATAAACCCTAGAGTGATTATAATTTACAAGGGCCTGATAATACTCGACAACGAGATTCGAATGGCTAGAGACACGAGTAATTTCTGTTGCTGTTAACCTTGGGTATTCCCCACTCTCACTCGCAAGATGCATAAACTCCCCTGCATCTGAAATGGACGATTGTTTTAAACACTCCGCCAATGGGATAAATAATTGCTCGCCATCGGATAGTACGAATTGATGCATAGCAAGATGGTGAATATTATTTCCGTAAACATCTTCTGACACCTTTAAGCTCGGCATCAATAGAAAATAGGGACCATCGCCAAGATTGAGTGCATCATAGTCATCCTCGTCTTCGGGCAGCGGCGCGAGCTTTTTAGCCAAATCTAGGCACAAGCTGTTGACTAAATTTTGCCCGCTTTGCGTGTAGCACATGAAACTATTACGGATCCTTTCCCAGCGCCTGGTAAACACATCGCGCAACCGCTCTTCAAGCCCTCCACCAAAATAGAGAGTAAGACACCCTTCAACCTCATCTAATGTTAACAGATTTTCAAATTTAGACAGTTTACCCACAGTATTTTCTGGCAGCTGTTCATTGATAAGATATCTTACTGATTTAATTTCGAACAAAAAATTCTGTATAGTTTCGGCCGGAAGAGTCTGCAACATGTTAAAACTCATTATGTAAAAACTGTGAGCGCATTGTACATATATGGTAGTAAAATCACAAGATGTTACAAGAGTATAGTTAGGTGCCCGCTAACAGTTGGTCTACTTTTTATACATTAAATCGGAAATGCATCACGTCACCGTCACATACAACATAATCTTTACCCTCAAGGCGCAATTTACCAGCTTCCTTCGCACCTTGTTCTCCTTTACAGGCAATGAATGCATCGTAAGCAATCACTTCGGCTCGGATAAACCCTTTTTCAAAATCAGTATGGATCACCCCTGCTGCTTGCGGAGCAGTAGCGCCACGCGTTATGGTCCACGCACGCACTTCCTTGACGCCCGCAGTAAAATACGTTTGTAGGCCTAATAAATCATACCCAGCCCGAATAACGCGATGTAACCCAGGCTCTGTAAGCCCTAAATCGGCCATAAATTCTTGGCGGTCTCTGTCCTCTAATTCAACTAACTCCGATTCGGTTGCTGCACATAATGCAACAACGCTCGCCTTCTCAGTGGTAGCATAGGCAACGACCCTGTCAAGCAAGGGATTGTTTTCATAGCCATTGTCATCGACATTAGCAATGTATAGAACTGGTTTTGCCGTCAACAGAAATAATCGCCGGCAGACAATCGCCTCTTCAGATGATAACGCCAAGGTACGCACAGGAAAACCCTCATCCAAATGCGCCTTAATTTTTTCCAACGTCTGTCTCTCAAAAATAGCCTCTTTATTGCCACTTTTACCCAATTTTCCGGCCTTATTTAAGGCTTTTTCGACCGTGTCCATGTCAGCTAATGCTAGTTCAGTATTAACAACATCGATATCGCTAATGGGATCGACACGACCCTCGACATGAATCACATCAGACAGCTCAAAACAACGAACAACATGTGCAATCGCATCGGTCTCACGGATATTGGCAAGAAATTTATTCCCCAAACCTTCGCCACTAGAGGCTCCTTTCACCAAGCCTGCGATATCAACAAACTGCATTACTGCGGGCAGCGATTGTTGTGGATGGACAATCTCACTTAAAGCATCTAAACGTGGATCGGGAACAGTCACCATGCCCACATTTGGTTCGATCGTACAAAAAGGGTAATTCGCTGCTTCAATGCCCGCTTTAGTCAGTGCATTAAACAGAGTTGACTTGCCAACATTAGGTAGGCCTACAATTCCACATTTAAATCCCATTGAGATACCCCATTAAAAACCTAACCATTCAACTGACTCATCGCGAGTACAATATCACCTGAGACAACTGTTGGCATCACCGCAATACTGTGATCAATCGCATCCAATATGGACTGCCGTTCATGCTGCGATGGTTTACCCAACACATAGTTTAATACTAATTCTTTCTGCCCGGGGTGGCCAATACCCACTCGTAGGCGGTGAAAATCTCTACTGCCTAATTGACTAATAATATCGCGCAAACCATTATGCCCACCATGACCACCACCCGTTTTAAGCTTGATACGCCCAACAGGAAGATCCAGGTCATCATGAGCGATCAAGATTTCATGGGGTTCAATTCGATAAAATTGGCATGTAGCATGCACAGACAATCCATTGTGGTTCATAAACACCAAGGGCAATAGCGCCTTACACGACGCACTGCTCATATCGATGGGTGTTATCTCGCCATGTAATTTTTTATCAACTTTAAATTGCGCGTTGTGGCGCCTTGCCAACGTTTCAACAAACCATCCACCAGCATTATGGCGAGTATGTGCGTAGGCCGATCCAGGATTACGTAATCCAACAATCAATTTGATGGACATGGGCAGGCAGCTCTCTTAATTATCCTTTCGTTATGCTTCAAGGTGCATGCTCTGATCTATACCTCTCACCAGAGATCACCTGCACAGCACAAATAGGCGTATTTGATAAGATACATACAGTAATCCCGCGAACACATCGCGGGACGTCAAGATGGGCATGTCAACGCGCTCTATTCAGCGCTTTTTTCATCTTCATGATCAGTTTTAGCTTCAACAGCCTCTTCAGCCTCTTCCGCAACTTCAGCAGCTTCCTGAGCCTCTTCACTAGCGGCAACTCGATTCACATGGATACTAACAACCGGGTGGTCATGTCCACCAACCGTAGGATCAAGAGCTAAATGCACGCCTTTTGGCATTTTTAGATCAGACAAATGTAATACATCATCTATATTCAAACCGCTAAGATCAACTTCAATATATTCTGGCAAATATTGAGCTTGGCAACGAACTTCAACCTGCGTCATGGTATGGTTTACCATGCCACCATCGACAACACCCTTCGCTTTCTGCTCATTGATGAAATGTAGTGGAACCATTTTTACCAATACATCCTTAGCCGTAACGCGTTGTAAATCCATGTGTAAAATCACCGGCTTATAGGGATGACGTTGCAAATCCTTTAGAATAACGTGCTCCACTTTGCCATTGATGCGCAAATCAAACACACTAGAATAAATACTTTCTGTTTCAAGCGCTTTCAT